>OIDA01000254.1_pt1 | contig 24283 bp, 23 predicted proteins | sample 1581451 | NCBI WGS metagenome assembly OIDA01 (sample SAMEA3882552, study PRJEB24775) | human gut metagenome | biome: human-associated habitat; feature: intestine environment; material: feces | place: Netherlands | collected 2009/2010
CCCTCTCCGTCATCGCTTCGCGATGCCACCTCTCCCAAAGTGAGAGGTTTTGGATGTATCGGGAAGCTTTCCTTCTCGAAAAAGCTCCCACTTTGGGGGAGCTGGCTGCGAAGCAGACTGAGAGGGCAAGCCCGCTGCCGGGGCAGCATGGCCCCGGTTTGGCACTGCGCAAGATGGGGAGTGGGCAAGCCCTCTGGTGAGAAGCCGCGCCCTTTGTTTACGACTGCGTTCGATAAGACCAGTGACAAGTCCATCGGAAGGAGCATTCATTGAAACTCTCAGCTTGTATCGTCATCTACAACGGCTTCGACGAGGCCCTCAAGGCTGCGCAGACCATTTTACAGTATACCCGCCGCTACCCGCTCACCCTCTATCTGGTGGACAATGCCAGCCCCGACGGCAGCGGGGAAAAGCTGCGCGCAGCGGCGGCGTCCGGTGCACTGGCGGCAGGGGCGGGCCAACAGGTCGTCCTCCACTGCCGCACCGAAAACGGCGGCTTCGGCACCGGGCACAACATGGTCCTTCCGGAGCTGGACAGTGACTTCCACTTCATCCTGAACCCGGACATCCAGCTCACGGCGGACACCCTCAGCGACCTTGCCGACTGGATGGCGCAGCACCCCGACGCCGTGATGGCCCGCCCGTCCCTCGTCTTCCCGGATGGCAGCCCCCAGCAGCTGCCGCTCCGTCGGTGCGCCCTGCGGCCCATGATCTACCGGCAGCTTCCCTGCCTCAAGTTCTGGGCGAAGTACAACGACGCCTACCTCATGAAGGACGTCGACCTGTCCAAACCCACCTCCATCGAGTTCTGCACCGGCAGCTTCTCCGGCGTGCGCACCAGCGCGTTCCGGGCCGTCGGCGGCTTCGACGAGAACTATTTCATGTACGTCGAGGATGCCGACCTCACCCAGAAGATGCTCACGCAGGGCAAAGCCTACCTCGTGCCCCAGTATACTGCCATCCACGCATGGCACCGCGCCGCTCATCGCAGCCTGAAGCCCGCCCTCTGGCAGGCCGGGAACCTGATGCGGTATTTCAAGAAGTGGGGATTCAGGTGGTAACTCTCCCAGCCGCTTGCAGCGCCCCCTCGGCGAAGGGGCCTACATTGGCTCTTATCATCGGTTTGATCGAAACTGACGCGAAGTCTCCCCGCAAGCATCCTTGCCCTCTCAGGCGCTTCGCGCCAGCTCTCCCAAAGGGAGAGCTTTTTCGAGAAGGCAAACTTTCCGGTATATCCAAAACCTCTCACTTTGGGAGAGGTGGCATCGCGAAGCGATGACGGAGAGGGCAAGCCCGCTGACAAGAACGCATCACGTCAGTTTAGATCAAGCCTTTTGAAAGTCTATCCCATCGTAAGCGCCAGCTAAACCGGGGCGCAGCGTAAGATAAGGCTGGGCGAGCGCGCTGACAGCAAGACTTGGGCGTTGGTTCCCAGCAAGCTGAACCAAACGCCCCCTAAACAAAAATAATTCTTAAGAGAGAACGGAATGCGTTGCAGAAAAATTTCTGTAATCCTCCGTTCTTTCTTGCTTTTTTTGTGATTTGATAGTAGAATAAGGTGTAAAACTATCTGCGGCATTCAGCAGCGGGCAGCTTTACACGCCACTTTGTTGACAGCGGACGCAGCTCCGCTTTGAATATTACGCGGCTCTCGGCAGCGAGGGCTTCGTATAGCTGCACAACTTTTTTCATTTCAATTAAAGGAGTGCGCAAATTATGAAAGGCATTATTCTCGCCGGCGGCGCCGGCACCCGGCTTTACCCGCTGACCATGGTCACCAGCAAACAGCTGCTGCCGGTCTACGACAAGCCGATGATCTACTATCCTCTGTCCACCCTCATGCTGGCGGGCATTCAGGACATCCTGATTATTTCGACCCCCACCGACACGCCCCGTTTCGAGGCGCTGCTGGGCGATGGCAGCCAGTACGGCATCCATCTGCAATATAAGGTCCAGCCCTCTCCGGACGGTCTGGCACAGGCATTCATCCTCGGCGAGGAGTTCATCGGCGACGACTGCTGTGCGATGATCCTCGGCGATAACATCTTCTACGGCAACGGCTTCTCCAAGATCCTGAAGAACGCCGCCGCCAACGCCGAGAACAAGGGCCGCTGCACCGTCTTCGGTTACTATGTCTCGGACCCGGAGCGCTTCGGCATCGTCGAGTTCGACCAGAACGGCAAGGTGCTCAGCGTGGAAGAGAAGCCGGAGCACCCGAAGAGCAACTACGCCATCACCGGCCTGTACTTCTATAACAAGGAAGTCGTCAAGATGGCCAAGGAAGTGAAGCCTTCCGCCCGCGGCGAGCTGGAGATCACCACCCTGAATGACATGTACCTGAAGAAGGACGAGCTGGATGTTCAGCTGCTGGGCCGTGGCTTTGCATGGCTGGATACCGGCACCATGGACAGTCTCGTGGAGGCCGCCGACTTCGTCCGCATGATCGAGAAGCGTCAGGGCATCAAGATCAGCGCCCCGGAAGAGATCGCCTTCAAGTATGGCTGGATCGACCGCGACACCCTGCTGGAGAGCGCCAAGCGCTACGGCAAGAGCCCCTACGGCCAGCACCTGAAGAATGTGGCCGACGGCAAACTGAGATACTAAGAGGAAATGCACATGAAAATCATCGTTACCGGCTGCAAGGGCCAGCTGGGCACCGAGATCATCAAGCAGCTCCGCGAGGGCCGCAGTGAGATCGGCCCCATCCCCGAAAAGCTGCAAAGCGCCACCGTCATCCCGGTGGACCTGCCTGAACTGGACATCTCCAACTACAAGATGGTGGACGACTTCATCCGCCGCCAGCGCCCGGATGTCATCATCAACTGCGCCGCCTACACCAATGTGGACGGCTGCGAGGTGAACCACGACGCTGCCTTCAAGGCCAACGCCCTCGGCCCCCGCAACCTCGCGCAGGCTGCCACCAAGACCGGGGCCCGTCTGGTCCATGTCTCCACCGACTACGTTTTCTCCGGCCGCGAGAACGGCGGCATCGCGCAGGACGAGGCCACCCTCCCCGGCCCCATCAGCGCCTACGGCTCCACCAAGCTCATGGGCGAGAAGTACGTCGAGCAGTTCTGCCACCGCCACTTCATCGTGCGCACCGCGTGGCTCTACAGCTACTACGGCAAGAATTTCGTCAAGACCATTGTGAACGCGGGCAAGAAGTTCGGCAAGCTGGAGGTCGTCAACGACCAGTGCGGCAACCCGACCAACGCCGTGGATCTGGCCCACGAAATTCTGCAGCTCTGCGTGACCCACGAATACGGCCTCTACCACTGCACCGGCGAGGGCATCTGCTCTTGGTATGATTTCGCCTCCGAGATCATCCGTCTGTCCGGCGTGGACGCCGCCGTGGCCCCCTGCACCAGCGAGGAGTATAAGGCCAAGCACCCCGAAAGCGCCGACCGCCCCAAGTGGAGCGCCCTCGATAACCGGATGCTCCGCTGCACCGTCGGCAACGAAGTGCGGGACTGGAAAGCCGCCCTCGCCTGCTTCTTCGAGCACTGGGATGGGGAAAATGGGATGAAGTAAACGGGAAGGACTGCCTCTCGGCCTTATCGGACGCAGTGCTGAACCTAGGCCCTGCGCCGCCTCCGCCGTCCTTGCCCTCTCCGTCATCGCTTCGCGATGCCACCTCTCCCAAAGTGAGAGGCCTTGGCAGTCCGCGAGGTTTCCGGTTTAATACTTTACGCCCTGCTACCGCAAGGGGAGCCGTCAGGCGCTGCGCTCAGACTTCACGCCTTTGCCAAGGGCTCCCCCTTTGGAGGAGCTGGCGCGAAGCGCCTGAGAGGGCAAGCCCGCTGGCAGGGCAGCAGTTTCCTAGTTTAGCAGCGTCTCGCAGTGGTGCGAGGGCAAGCTTGCGAAAAACAACAACATTCAACTTTGAGGAAAAATCAAATTATGAAAAAATATCTGATCACCGGCTGTGCCGGCTTTATTGGTTCGAACTTTGTTCACTATATGCTCAAGAAGTACCCGGAGATCCTGCTGGTCAACCTCGATAAGCTGACCTACGCGGGCAATCTGGAGAACCTGAAGGACGTCGAGGGCGACCCCCGCCACGTCTTCGTGCAGGGCGACATCTGCGACAAGGAGCTGGTCGAGAGCCTGTTCGCAAAGTACGATTTCGATTACGTCATCAACTTTGCCGCGGAGAGCCACGTGGACCGCTCCATCAAGAACCCGGAGATCTTCGTCCAGAGCAACGTCATGGGCACCGTGAACCTGCTGCAGCGCGCCAAGGAAGCTTGGTACGACGCCGAGGCAAAGACTTGGAAGGAAGGCAAGAAGTACCTACAAGTCTCCACCGACGAGGTCTACGGCGCTCTGGGTGCCGAGGGCTTCTTCATGGAGACCACCCCGCTGTGCCCCCACAGCCCCTACTCCTCCTCCAAGGCCAGCGCCGATATGTTCGTCATGGCCTTCCATGACACCTACGGGATGCCCATCAACATCACCCGCTGCTCCAACAACTACGGTCCCTACCAGTTCCCGGAGAAGTTGATCCCCCTGATGATCAACAATGTCAAGCACCACAAGCAGCTGCCCGTCTACGGCGACGGAATGCAGATTCGCGACTGGCTGTACGTTGAGGATCACTGCAAGGCCATCGACATGGTCTGCAACGGCGGCAAGATCGGCGAGGTCTACAACGTCGGCGGCCACAACGAGCGCCCCAACATCTTCATCGTCAAGACCATCATCGAGCAACTCCACGACCGCCTGAAGGATGACGGCATCAGCGAGGACCTCATCAAGCACGTCGCCGACCGTCTGGGCCACGACCGCCGCTACGGCATCGACCCCACCAAGATCAAGAACGACCTCGGCTGGTACCCGGAGACCCCCTTCGAGAAGGGCATCGTCCTGACGATCGACTGGTATCTCGACCACGAGGAGTGGATGGAGCACATCACCAGCGGCAACTATCAGAAGTACTACGAGGAAATGTACAAGAATAAGTAAGCTTGTACCCGCCCTCAGCGCATAAACCAAAAGGAGCACTCCCCTGCACGATGCAGGGGAGTGCTCCTTTTCTATAGGAAACTGTTTAATAGGGTGATGGTGTTACCACCGGATTATTACGTTCTGATATGCAATCACTTGGAGAGAGTCGTAGTCTTCCATTTCAAAGACCACATTAGATGCAAACAGGAACGATTTCGTCTCACCGGGAGCTAAATTAGTAATAGTATCTGTATAATCAGCAAGGTAAGGCTTGCCGTCTTTTATGTAATAAAGGTCAACGTTAACGGCCATCATATTGATAGAACTGGTGTTTGTGATTTTGCCGGTGTAAGTGACACTACCACTAGAGCTTTCAGTTCGCGTAAAATCGGATACCACCAGTGCGGAATGCTTGGCAAGGACTTTGTCATCATGCACAAGAACGCCTTTAGGTGAGAATTCGTAAGTGTAGGTGCAGCTGGCTGCTGCGGTTCCTTCGGTGGGCTTCCAAGTACCAAAAGTAATGGTATCGCCTGCGGGAATAGGAGGAAGCGTTAATTTTAGAGTACCCAAAGAATTTCCGGCGGAGTCTTTATAGGTAAAGGTGAGGCTGCCGTCTGTAAAATCGTTGACCATGTTTGGATTGGTGGCAGTAAAGCAGAAATAATTCTGGTAAGTGTTGTCACCAAGGTAATTGGAAAAAACAGAATTGTAGGTAATAACAGGGACTACCGATGGAAGCGTTGCACTGTCGGTATCAGAATCGCCGGGCTTGGTGGTATTGCTGTTACCGCTATTATTGTTATTATCGTCCGAGGGTGTACTCGTCGAGCCGCTGCTCGAGGAAGCAGGGGGATTCGGATTGGAAGGGGTAGGAGACGATGAATCGGAACAACCGGTCAAAAGTGTACAGAGCATCGCGGCAGATAAAAGAAGGGCCGCAAACTTTCTTTTCATGAAAATTCCTCCTTAAAAATGGTTTATAACAAAATCGCGTTTTGATTCTGTTACTATCTAAATTGTATCACAATAAATCCGATATCACAAGAAAGATGTTTGAAAAAATCTAACAAAAATCGCAACTGTATTAGGTACAATATGCTAAAAGGATGGTGGCAGATTGTGCACGATGAGATTGAGTATGAAAAGTGGTTTCCTCAACGTTTGACCCAGTTGCGGATGCGCAAGGGCGTTTCGGCACGGGATATGAGTTTGTCTATTGGGCAGAATACCGGCTATATCAATAGTATCGAAAGCGGGAAGAATTTCCCGACGATGAAAAATTTCTTCTACATCTGCGAGTACCTCCACATCACGCCCAAGGAATTTTTCGAAGACGGCTCCGCTGACCCGGAGACGATTCGGAAGATGGTGGAAAACCTGAAACGATTGGATGGGGAGCAGGTGGATGCACTCTCCAAAATCGTGGAGGGGCTGGCAAAATGAAAACGGACAAAGAAAAACGACCTCTGCAAGAAGCTTTGCAGGGGTCGTTCGCTTATTTCTGGGGAAAACTCAGCCGAGGCTCACGCCCATGCGTCTTGCGACGGTGAGCAGCTCGCAGCCTTCGGGGACATTGCGGGTCTTACCGGCGATGTCCTCCAAGCGGTTGGCGGTGACGTGGCCGTTGAGCAGGGCCACGGTGACACCGTAGCGCTCGATCTCCACGAGCTTAGCGGCGTAGCTGCCGAACTGGGTGGCCAGCACGCGGTCATACGCGCTGGGGCTGCCGCCGCGCTGCATGTGGCCGGGGATGCAGACGCGAGTCTCCATTCCGGTCTTCTTCTGGACGGCGGCGGCGATGCGGTTGGTGGCGGTGGTGTAGCCCGCCTCGGCGCGCTTGGCGGTCCACTCCTTCCGCTTCATCTTGGCCTCTTCCTCGTTCATGGCACCCTCAGCCACCGCGATGATGGAGAAGTTGGAGCCCTTCTTGGCGCGGCGCTCTACGGCGTCGCAGACGCGGTCGATGTCGTAGGGCATTTCGGGCAGCAGGATGATATCCGCGCCGCCCGCGATGCCGGAGTAGAGGGTCAGCCAGCCAGCCTTGTTGCCCATGATCTCGATGCACATCACGCGGCTGTGGCTGCCTGCAGTGGTGTGGATGCGGTCGATAACGTCGGTGGCGATGTCCACAGCGGTGTGGAAGCCGAAGGTGACGTCGGTGCCGTAGATGTCGTTGTCGATGGTCTTGGGCAGACCGATGATGTTCAGCCCCTCCTGCGAGAGGAGGTTGGCGGTCTTGTGGGTGCCGTTGCCGCCGAGGCAGAGCAGACAATCAAGCTTTGCGTCCTTATAGGTCTTCTTCATGGCCGCGACCTTGTCGATCTTGTCCTCTTCGACCACCCGCATCAGCTTGAAGGGGGTGCGCTTGGTGCCCAGAATGGTGCCGCCCAGCGTCAGGATGCCCCGGAAGTCGTCCTCGTTCATCTCTTTGTAGTCGCCGGTGATGAGGCCGTGGTAGCCGTTCAGGATGCCCACGATCTCCACATTGTCGCCCATCCGGGCATACAGCGCCTTGGCCACGCCGCGGATCGTGGCGTTCAGGCCGGGGCAGTCACCGCCGGAGGTCAGGATGCCAACACGTTTTTTCATCTTGCAAAATCCCTCTTTCCTCTGATCTTCCCGCATTGCGGGAGCAGGTTGTTACTATTAGAGTATTCCCAAAGGGGGCCGGTGTCAAGAGCGGGGGAGAAAAAACTGTTCAAATCTCGGCTCCGATAAACAAAAAGGGGGGCTGTTGCACGGACTTCTAGCCTTGGGTAACTTTCATTTTCCAGTCTCCTCACACTGTTGCTGCCCCATTGCCGTAGTCGCACCTTCTGCCACGCCCTCTGTGCTCTCCGGCATGAGCAAAATTCAACGCTGGTCGCAGAACAAACCGCTATGTCTAGTATCAATTGCTTTCTTTGTATCAATATATAGCATTTTGAGAGAAAGAAAGGAGTGCCATCGGGAATAAACATCCGTTTGGACACGAGGCAATCTTCCCAGAAAACAAAAAAGGCAACCCAACGGGTCGTCTTTCCTTCCTGCTGATCTCTCAGCTCGTTGGAAAACAACCTAGTTGGCTGCTGCATTTTCTATTCATTTTTTTCTGCGACTGCGGAGCCTAACCGTTTCTTTTCTATTGGAGAATGACGGATGATTATTAACACAGTAATCAAAAAAAGGAGTACTACTGAATACAGGCGGAATCTTGTTTGAGAACAGCCCAAACGCTAGTAAACCTTTATATAAGTCATCCGCTGAAATCTCATCCATAAAATCTGCATATTTTTCCCCCATATGTAGGCTCCTTATGCTTTACATCACAATGTCATATCGTTCTAGCCAGAGAATATTTTTCATTTGCTCCGTTGCCTTCCATTCTCCACGTAGAGACAGCATTTTTAAACGGCGGAGTCACGCCTATATAAGTCATCCGCTTTGCATGGCTATTTTTTCTTGACCAAAGGGCTTTCCGTTCGCCCTTTGGTATCCTTCGGCTCTCCTTTTTCACTTATGCAAAAAACTTATCTTCCAACATCAGGCACAGGCAATGATAGATAGGCAAATGCAGTTCCTGAATCATATAGGTCTCGGTCTGCGGAGCCTTGATGCACACATCGCTCATATCCTTCAGTTTGCTGTCCTTTGCTCCCGTCAGTCCAATGACCTTCATTCCCTTAGCGTGTGCGGTTGTCGCCGCATACAGCACATTTTTACTGTTACCACTGGTGGAAATGCCAAGGAACACATCCCCGGATTTACCGTAACCATTAACCTGCTGTGCGAAGCAGAGTAGTGGTTCACAGTCATTCATATAGGCCGTGGACAGGGCGGGATGACCATCCAGTGCAATTGCAGGAAGTGCCCCCTGCAGATTTTCTGCCAAAACAGAACCAAGCTCCTGATTTTCTTCAACCAGTTTTTCTGCGAAATCTGCTTCAGGCTTACGAGGCAGTTTGAAACCCTTCATCAGCTCACCAACGATATGCTCCGCATCTGCTGCAGAACCACCATTGCCAGCCACAAGAAGCTTTCCACCATTCTTATAGGACTCCTCCAGCAAAAGGTATGCGGCAACAATATCATTCTTCGCCGATTCTAAAGAAGGGTATCGTTCCATCAACAAGTCGATATGTCTCATCAATCGGTTATCCAGTTCACGCATAGTAGTACTCCCCCTCTTATTTCAGGTACTGTTCTACAAAGTCCTTCAAAGACGATACCGTCACAGTTTGTCCGCAGGACTCAGAGCCAATCAAAGCAGTCTGACATCCGGCATTCTGACCCGCCTTGATATCATTTTCCCCATCGCCAATCATCCAAGACTGCGACAGATCAATGTTAAAATCCCGTGCTGCATTCAGCAGCATTCCAGGTTTCGGTTTGCGGCAATTACAGTCAAACTTCAGTTCTGGGCGCTCCCCTTCATATCCCTTATGCGGATGGTGTGGGCACAAGTAGATGGCATCCAGATATGCGCCTTCTTTGCCTAGAAGTGTCTCCATTTTGTTGTGAATCACTTCGAGTTCTTCAAAGGACACTTCCCCACGGGCAATCACAGGCTGATTCGTAACAACAATTGCCAAATAACCGGAGGCGTTGATCATTTTGATTGCATCTGCAACGCCGTCCATCAACTCAAACTCGGCTATGTTCCGTAGGAAACCAACATATTTATTGATTGTACCGTCCCGATCAAGGAACACCGCTTTCTGCTTGTTCTTCAGATTCTTACCAGAAACACGACCAGTCTTGTAATCCTCGCATACAGAGTAATAGCGTTCAGGCGTACCCATGTCCTTCACATACTCCGGACTATCGTAGCAGAACATCTTTCCGGTACCTGCCAACGGCTTAAGGAGCTGCCGATCCAGGTCAACCTTGATGGGTTTTCCGTTCTCTCCAACGGTGCCAACCTTGTCCGCATCAATTCCTGACCGCTCCAAGATAATTGGATTGATTACATGAAGTCCTGCATTCACACGGTTGCGGTAGTATTCCGGTCGTTCATCTTCCTTCGCCAGCCATTGCTCGACAGCTCCATTTTTATCAGCAATAATGAGTCCGCTATCGTAGGGATGGCTATTTGGATGCGTGAAAAGAGTAACCACACCGCCATGCTGCTTATGAAAGGCTACGAACCGATTGAAATCCACATCGAACACAGCATCAGCATTCAACAACAGAAAATCCGAATCCAACTTGTCCTTGATTTTGAAAAGTGCACCGGCATTGCCCAAAGGTTCCTTTTCAAGATAGTATTCAACATGAACACCGAAGGGCTTCCCTGTTGCCGGAGATATACCTGAGCCATCTCCGAAATAGTCCATGATGATGTTTCCGAGATGAGAAACGGTCAAAATAATGTCTTTGAATCCTTGGTCACGCAGACACTCCAGCTCATGTTCCAGAACAGGCTTTCCTTCGATTTTTATCATCGGCTTGGGGATATCACTGGCAACAGAGGAAATCCGGGTGCCCCTGCCGCCTGCCATTATTACTGTTTTCATCTCATCACTCCAATTTTTGCAAATACTTAATTAGCGTTTTCTTGTCGCTTGATTATATATGTTTCCTTTAGGCCATGGCATACCGTATAGAGCGGTATCCAACCTAGGGCCTTCAGTTTAGTTGTATCCATTAAGGCAAATGTAGCCTTTGACACCGCTGAGTCATCTTCGATTTCAAATTTCACTTTCTGATCCGAAAGGCTCGCAAGATACTCAGCATATCCTCGAAGTGTTTTTCCATCATCATCATCGGATATATTGTAAGCCTCACCGTCTATTCCATCCAGAAGAACTTTGATGAGTGCGCTTACCGCATCTGCAATATAGACATAAGAGTATCGTTGTTCGCCATGGCTTTTCATCACAATCTCATCACCTAAGACTGCTTTGTCCATGAATTGGCTCATCGCCTTTGTATCTTTTTTCTTGTCCGGACCAAAAACTCTTGCAAGTCTTACAATGACAGCATCGATTCCGAACCGTTGACGATAAGATTGTGTCAATGCTTCACAGGTACGCTTTGCTTCGTTATAGCCAGCTCTTGCTTGATTACAGTCAATGTATCCGCAATAGTGTTCGTCCATTGGTTTCTCAGTACCTTGACCGTATATTTCAACACTTGATGCAAGTAAAAAACGAGCCTTTTTCTCAGATGCTAGTTTCAGAAGATTATTGCAGCCATCAATATTTGTCAAAATCGTTCCAATTGGATCTTCTGCATACTGTTTCGGATGCGTGTTAGATGCAAGATGAAGAATAAAATCCACAGGACCTGCATATCCTATAGGGTTGCAAACATCGGTTGCCAAGTTCTCCAAATAATCATCAGACACTCCTCCTCTTCGGGAAAGTGAAACAACCTTAATTTTATTTCCGAAATAATCTACTCGATAGCGCAAAACCTTGATCAGAAACGATCCTATAAAACCAGTCCCTCCTGAAATTAGTAGAACCTTATTATTAAATCGACTCCAATCATATGGTAGTGACGCGACTCGTTTCACCGATTCCACTTCAAGTTTCGTCATTTTATCCATTCCTCATTCTTGGCACTCAAGAGAGCCTTAAAAATCTCAATATCCTCAACTGTCGTGATTTTGAGGTTTTTCTCAGAACCCTTAGAAAAATACGTTTTCTTTCCCAGAGCTTCCATCAACGAGCATGAAGCCGCCGTGTTCGTAATGCCAAGTTCTTTTGCCCTCATGTGGGCATCCCACAAATCGCTCAATCTATAAGAATGCGGTGTCTGCGTTCTTTGAAGATTTTCGCGTGGAATAGATTTGTCCGAATCCATCTTATTTTCAGAAACAAAAACAACCTCAGTGCATGGAATTGCTGCTACAGCTGAGCCATATTGTTTTTGTTTAACAAGATTATCAGTGATAATATCCTGACTAATCATCGGACGATTACCATCATGGACAATCACAACATCGTCGTCCTTATGATTCTCTCGAATAGCTTTCAAACCGTTGAAAATCGATTCCTGACCGGTAGCACCACCTGTTACAACATACTTCAGTTTCGTTATATTAAATTGCTTTGCATACGCCCAGAGGATTTGATCCCATCCTTCCAAAATAGCGACACAAATCTCATCAATATTAGGGTGCTGCTGGAAGGCTTCCAACGTATAGATAATGATTGGTTTATTATCAACATTTAGAAACTGCTTTGGAATATCCTGATGAGTGCGTGAACCAATACCACCCGCGGTCAAAATTGCAATATTAGCCATATTAATATCCTTTCTTACGTCTGACATTTTGTATCTGGATTTTATTTCATTTTCGCAATGAGAAAATCAGAAACATCTTCTGATGCATTTCCTCCAGGAACCAGTCCCAACAAGTTTTGGAAGCTGTCAACCTTATTTGTGTACTCATTTTCATTAAATGAACAGATGTTATGTATAAGTTCCTTTGTGGTGGTTGAAACGCTAAATGGCAGATTTTTCAAATCAAAGAGGTATCCACGTTCTTTTGCGTAATCAGCAATATCGCTAGCATAAATTAGAACGTTTTTGCCCGCAATCATTCCATCAAACATACAGCTGGAATAATCTGTGATTAAAAAATCACTAGCCAAGATTAAATCATTAATCTCGGAATACTGAGTACCATTCAGAATATCACTACCATATTGAATTGTTCCATCTTCATTTTTAATATTCGGATGAAGCCGAAGAATAAATTTCCACTTACGCCCAGTTTCTTCACTTAAAGCAGAAATAACGCTTTTATAGTTCATATCATACGGTTCCACGCTCCCATTCGCGCGAAATGTAGGTGCATATAAGATGAAATGCGTTTCTGTTGGAACATTGTAAAAGGAACATATTTTTTCATGGAGATTCCCTGTATTTCTATACAGTAAATCTTCCCTCGGAAGTCCTTTTTTCAATATTTCACCATCATACCAAAAGTATTCTCTGTATAAATTCTCTTGCCAGTCAGAGTTAGCAAGAAATAGGTCAGCCATTTTCGAATCATTTATTGCTGAGTCTAAATATTTTTTACTCAAGGTATCTTCGCATGCTTTTTCACCCGCTTTAAGTCCAATTCCAGCATGCCACGTTTGGACATAATATTGTTCCTTTCTTTTTACACACCACTCTCGCTTTCGGGAGTTATCTATCCAACATTTTGCAGTTGCAAGTTCGTACAAAGCTTTTATAGATGTGCTTTTCACAACACGGCAACCCTCTATTTTTACATTTTTATCCTGCATAAGCCACACAAAGTCATAATCAGGGTATTTTTTTCTCATAGCATCATAGATGCATTTTGGATTATCGCTTTCATATGCTCCATAAAAACTTTGAAAAACTATTTTATTCTTTTTAATTGGGACTAGACCAAACAATTTCATCAAGCAATAGCCAACATTTCCAAACACAGTAGCATACATTTTCACACCTCGTATTATTTGCAGCTATGAAGGTACTTGTTTAAGCAACTACCAGCAATGTAGCATATCTTTTTCAATTCTCTACAATACAAGCTCAAATAGATGATTATTACAATAACTTGCAAACTATAACTTTCACAATAAATCATTATTGAAGCTTGTATTGTCAGAAGAATCCACGATACAAGCATTTTGTTTTTATTTGATTGAACAATTTTTCCAATTAAAGCTCTATCTCTAAGCAGATATATCGCAAAACTCGAAATGAGTGTTGCGATTGCAGCCCCTTGCGGACCAATCGAATATACCAAAGTAATATTTAAAACTACATTTACCCCTGCACCATAGAACGTCGATTTTCCCAATGTCTTTGAATTTTTGTCTGCGCACAAGATCGGTCCAAGCACCCCAGATACAGAATTCAAAACACCACTCACTAACAGGAACGGGACATATTTCCATGCCTGGTAAAACTCATTTGCATATAAAAATCTCGCCAACAACTTCGTTGTGACTATAAGACTCATACACGTTATTCCCATTGTCATGTTGACGAAATTCATCATTTCTCCGTAAAAGTGCTTTGAATCATTAGAGTATTCTTTGATTGCAGAGATTTGCCACGCTTGAATAAAAATTTGTTGAACTGTTGCCAGTATTGTAGGAATCTTATATGCCACAGAAAATATACCATTAACTGCCGCTCCACATATAAATGTTACTGCATAACGGTCCAATGCGTTATTCATCCACCACCCAACCGAATTTAGTATTAGCGGTGCAGAATACTTAGTCATCGAAATCTGTACATGTTTTGCTGAATCTCTGTTAATGCGTCCCCAGACATTCATTTTGGAAAAAAGTATCACAGCCGGAATTAATTGACTGAGTATACTTGAAAGGAAGAATCCTATAATTCCAAGCTTAAAATATAGAAGAAACACTATATTTCCGAATATCATTACCACCGTACTTATGATACCGGCTACGGCAATACATGTAACCTTTTCAAGACCTTTTGCAATCGACGATGTATATTGGTAAAGCACCGTAGAAAAGAACAATGCAATCGTCATTATTACATAGTTATTCAACATAGGAACGAAGTTAGTGATTCGATTACAAATGGCAACAACAATAAAAAAGATCAAACCTATACAACAATATTTTGCTCCAATGGTTACAACATCATTCTCTTCTATATTCTTATCCATTAAATACCGAACAACAGCTTCACAAATATTCACTGTAAAAATTGGTATCAGCAATTGGATTGTTGTACTAATAAGATCATATGACCCATACTCTTCTGTTGTTAATGCTCTTGTATACAATGGAACAAGCAAAAATGCTAGAATTTTTGATGAAAAATTGCTAATTGCTAGAATTCCCGTGTTTTTCACTAAATATGAATATCGATTTTGCATATCATCTTTCCTCATCAGGTTTCCACAATCAACGCAGAAGCCCTCGCCTTTTTATTCTCTAGAAAAACAACCCACTATGTTTCGTCACAATTGTTTCCCCGTTAATCCTTTTCCTCAATACTATTCCACCTTTTTTATAATATGAATTATGAAAAATTTGAAATATCCAATTTTCTACGCACAAAATACCCCTCTAATAATTGTTAATACAATCACATAGAAATTGTCCAGCAGTATATTTTCAAACCATCCAGAAAAATCAACGTTGTACTGCATTGGCCAAATCTGAAGTAAAACACCAAGCACCGCAAAGATGAATACTAAATTCTTCGATAATTTCAAAGAATTTTTGTCACCCCTTTTTTCCATGAAAAGGGGTACAAAAACAGCCCCCATCGATACCACACTTGCCGCAGAAAAACGCCAATAATGCGGTGTTGTAAACCACGAGCAGGAAAGTGTTAAAATTGAAAGAAGAAATGTATATGAAACAATCTTTATGTGTTTTTCTTTTATTTGCTTGAAAGCTCTAAAACATATTAAATATATAACGAATACCGCAAACGCAATCATTACGAACCGATTTAACTTCTGGTACTTGCTCGATGCAACTTGCCGAGCCCATGCTGTGTCATTTTTATCGTGTAAATACCAATACCCTTTTAGAATTAACAATCTAAGGACAGCTCCAAAGCTCCCCCCAAAAGGAATAGAATCAATATACGTATAAAGCGTATCTATTAATATTGGAAGCAAACTTACAATTGCTAAAAAAAGTACTTTTGCTTTTACGGTAAGCAACAAACCAATCCGTAATAAAACGAGAATAATCGCCGAACTATGTATAAACACAGGCAAAATATATAGTATCAAAACGAACGGGTTTCTTTTTTTCTTTACTGTATCCAGATAAACTGCTAATACAATCAACGAAAATGCTGTAACATTTCGGACGTTTGATATAATACTAAAAAAGGGCAACATACATACTTGAATGGAAATCACTGTTGGAATAGTAGTTTGCGCATTATATTCTTCTGCAATATCACACGTAATATAGAATGCCACTCCGTATACGATACATCCAGCTATCATCGGTAAGAGATGCACAACACCCAAGCGACCTACAATCCAAAATACTACTTCAATAACCCAGAGCCCCTCGTACTCTCCGTGACTGCCCTTATAGCTGAATATTTCGTAAAACGGAAGTCTTCCAACTTCGGTTGCCACCTGAAAATATCGATCCAAATCTATTTCTGCTTTTGATTGCATCCCGTATGAAACCATTCCGATTGCCAATATTAACCAAGGCAAATATTTTCTCCATCTCTGAGGGGCAGAATTCATTCCAATCACGGAATATAATAGGAGCAGTGGTGTAAATCCCAGAAAAAGGGAATATGCAAAATAAATCATCCAAATCTCCTTGTTATCGCAACCATCTTACAATAGTCCTGTACAGCCAATAACTATTCTTTATCATCCAAACAATACAACCATACTTCACTTCACAAACTGCCTTATCCGGACGGTACTCTTTTATTACTTTCTTCGCACACATTATTTCATGGTTGAATTCCACTTCTTTTTGTTCCATGATACAATCATTGATTAGTCTTACTGCTATTCTCATTTCCGCATAATCAATGAACTTTTTAAATGCAACCGCATCAGCTCCCAAAAACGCTTCAACCTCATCTTGAAAACTCAATATTTCAAATCTTTTGGCTGAAAGATTTGATTTCATGATACCGTTTTCATTGATACGATAGAAATAAATATATTCTGGAATACAAGCAATTGCATTTGCTCTCCATATATTTTTATATGTAGTAAGATTATCTTCGTTAATTCGTCCTTTTGGATACTCGATTCCTACGAAGCAATCCCTTTTGTACAATTTTGCCCATGCCATAACTTCAACTGTTTTCTGCTGCAGGAAGCACTCGATAGCCTCATTCCTAGTGTATACAACTTCTGGCTTCTTCCGCTTTTTCCCGATGTTTTCGATTATTTCTGTAGCTTCACCTTGTACTATATCCACACCATATTTTTTCAAAGCCTTGTACAGAATTTCAAGATAGTTATCAGCTATAGCATCGTCACTATCAACAAAGGTTATATACTCTCCGCTAGCAACTCTTAGGCCAGCATTTCTTGCGTCAGATAATCCGCCGTTCGTTTTATGAATTACTTCTATTCGTGCATCTCTTTTCTTGTAGTTATCACACATTTCTCCGCATCGATCCGGAGATCCATCATCAACAAGAATCAATTCAAAATTACTGTAAGATTGTCTCAAAATGCTCTCTACACACTCATCCAGGTATTCTTCAACCTTATAAACAGGTACTATCACGCTAATTTTATCAACACTTATATTCATTGCTTTTCACATTTTCGTATGCTGTTTCTTGTATATTTCCCATTCTAGTTTTGGTGAAATAGTACACAGGAGCATTGACATTTTTCCAGAAATACTTCCTATATCTCCCAGAATATATCTTATGCATCCTTTGCGAATCATTTTCTTTAATCGAACTATTTCCTTCTCTTCTTTGTAATCGCACGAAATCATTGTTCTTAATGTAGCAACGGCAGCTTTGTCCCTGCGTTGCTTCCATGCATTCTGTACTTCCTTGTTCTGCATTAGATATTGCTCGGCTCTTTCCAATGCAATAATTTCGGTAAAGTCCTTCTGTCTAGGTGGCTTATGTCCATATCTTCCGAGGGTCGCTCCTTCACTACACACCCTATAGTGATAACCCGCATATTCCAATATAGTGAGGGATGTCGTCACATTTGAAAGATACATAATACTAAAGAGTTCATCCTCACAAATTGCAATATCCTCGCAATACTTGATATGATTCTTGCGAACCACATTAAGGTCAAACATTTTTGCTACTGCGAAGCCTCCTATACCCTTACTTGAAAATACCGATATTTGAGCTTCACCTACTGTTACTCTTGTTATAACGTCAGACTTTATAGATGATTTATTATTGAGAACTAGGTGTCCAGCAACGAATGCGCCCGGTTCCATATACGCAACCATGCGTCCTATATAGTCCGGCTCAACCCAATCGTCGGAGTCAATAAACGTAATGTACTCTCCATTAGCTTTTTTAATTCCAAGGTTCCTTGATGCGGAAACCCCTGAATTCCTTTGATGAAAAGACCTGACTTTATCAAAACTATTTGCGTAACTATCACAAATTAATCCGCTGGTATCTGTTGACCCGTCATCGATTAGTATTAGTTCATAATTTTCATATGTTTGAGCCAAAATCGAATCCACACACGCTTTTAGATAATTTTCGACATTATACACTGGGACTATAATGCTTACCATTTTTATCCTCAATTCGTTATTTTTCTTTTGTATTCTTCAAAAAGTCCAATCACCTTACAGGGAACACCTGCTGCAACAGTTCCATCTGGAATATCTTTATTCACAAGACTACCAGCTCCGATAATCACATTATTTCCAATGTTCACATCATATAAGATTGTACTGTTCGCACCTACAAAAACATTATCGCCAATCAAGATTGGTCCTTTACGTTCTTGATAGTTCGAATTTTTATCCATGTACCGAAACATCAATGCAGTGATATCGTGATTTACAAAAGTAACACCGCTCGCTATATGAACATTCTCTCCAAAGCTAATCATGTAAGGCTCTGTTCCAAAATTCCATGGTTGGAGGTAGCAATGCTCCCCCATTGATTTAAAATAATTCTTTTTCTTCAAGTATTCAGCTCGTGCATACCCCCCTTTATAAAAATTCGGAATAATGTAAAATATCTCTTTAAGCGTCCCATTTTCTATTCCTCAATTCTTCGGTTCATACATTTCCGGCGAATAGTGGATTACCCTCGTACCGCCATCCTCAAATTCAAACGGAATATTCATCAAGTCTCGCATTGCCCATCGGACAGAATCCTGTCTCTCAGGCTGCACATAAAACACTAAAAACCCACCGCCACCGGCGCCGAGTAGCTTTCCCCCAAGTGCTCCTGCCGCCATGCCTTTCGCATAGAGTTTATCAATGCTGTTGGTAGACACCGCTGCACCCGTCTGACGCTTCAGTTTCCATGTATGATCAAGCATCCGACCAAAATCATCGAGGTCAGTGTTCTTGTCCGTCAGAACACGCTCCGCATCATCAACGAGTGCAAGCATCTCCTTAAGTTGAGCAGTCTTATCCTGCTTACCTACAGCGTTCGCTTTCTGCACATCGGAAGAGAAACGGGTAAATCCCGTAAAGAACATCATCAGATTCTTATTAAGCTGTTTTTTTCGCTCCGGCGAAATAATAACAGGCAATACTTCATAGCCGTCTGCATTGAAGTTGATGCGGTTGAAACCACCAAAAGAAGCCGCAATCTGATCTTGCCAGCCACCTGCCTCCTGGCACAGGTTGCGCTCAAGATAGATAGCTTCATCCGCTAGTCTTTTCTTATCAGCATACTTTCCCTTGAGCGCATAGAATGCATTCAGCATTCCAACAGCGAAGGAACTGGATGTTCCCAAACCAGAACGAGCCGGGAGATCAGCCTCATATGTAAGACGAATCTCATGCATATCCAGCATCTTCATTGCATTTCGAATCGCCGGATGCTGAATATCATCAATGTTTGTTACACGCTCGGTCTTTGAATAAGACAGTTCTGTGGAATAATCAAAGAAGCGTGGAAGGTGACGGACATTCACATAGCAGTATTTGTCGAAAGTAGTGGAAAGCACCGCACCGCCATTTTCTTTAAAGAAGCTCTCCATATCTGTTCCGCCGCCAAAGAATGACATGCGGAAGGGTGTTTTTGTGATGATCATTTATTTTTCCTCCAACAGCGCCACAAACCGTTCCACCGCACCAATCGTTGCATATTTCTTGCTGCCATACTGATAGGCATTCCGGCTCATCGCATCGTACTGCTCTGTGCTCATCTTTTTCGCTTCTCTCAGCTTGGCTGCAAACTTCTGATTGTCTCCGGCTACGACAAGGTAGCCGCTCTTGCCATCATCAACCTGCTCCGGAATCGCTCCAACAGCAAAAGCAATAACGGGGCGACTATACTTATAAGCATCGATAATGATGCCTGACTGGGAAGCTGAGTTATACGGAACGATTGCCCAGTCACAGTTAATGAAAGCCTCCCGCATTTCTTCATCAGTGACATAATCATTGTTGAGCTTTACATTTTTCTCTTTTGCAAGTTGCTCAACAACTTTCTGCATCTGCGGATCAACCCGACCAATAACATCAAATTGAATATCAGGGCACAGTCGAACAATCTCTAACAGGTTGTCTGCGCCTTTATACGGATTGATTCTCCCGAAGAACAGTGCGCGTCCATTATGTGCTGGCGTCGTATATGCCGGATATCTACGCCACAATTCTAGATACTTTACACGGTCTGCGCTGATTCCGTAGCGGTCAATCATATCTTGAATATAAGTTTTATTACGCAGCACAATCGTATCTGCAAACTTGACAACAGCCTTGTTCATTAGGTCAACCATCTTAACCTGACTGTCTCCCTCATGTGGGATAACCTCATGAATCACCTGATAGGTTTTTGTCTTACCAGATATCAGCATAATCGGAAGATTCCATGTATGCAGACTTTCAAAATAAATCGCGTCAAAATGTTGCTTGCGGATACGATGAATAATCGAAACCAACAGTGGGAGATTGAATGTTTTCTTCGTTACACCAGGTCTCTCCGGGCAGTCAACCAGCCATGTATGATCTGATTTCTGGAGTTCCACCTTCGGAGTCTTGATGCAAAGCAAGTAAGCCTCCCAGTCGCTTCGATTTCTCATTTCTTCGTACATTCCAAACAGCGTATCCTGATGATCCGCATTGTCTGAGAATGTCACTAGAAGTACTTTTTTCATCTCGAATTCCTCTCCCACAAACCAAAACAGCCCAGACTCATCTCAAGGAGTCTGAGCCATCCTTTATTATTCTCGAATAACGATTAGCTTTCTTAGTTTTTCAGCAGCACAAAATATACCTTCTCTTAACGTATCTATAATTATTCCAAGCAGAAAAATGGCCATCGTCCCGTACATTAAATAAAGTATGCAATAATTTTTATCGATATATTTGCTCAAATCAAAAACATCTGAGAACAGATATTTCATCACTGTCGGATACATATGAATCAAGTACACTCCGAATGTTGCATTCGCAATATAATTAATCCACCTATCATACTTAATCTTCCAACTCACTCCCCAAATAAAAATCCCGATGGAGACCAACATAGAAACCGGTCTAAAGTTTCCTCGAAGATAATAGCAAGAATATGTTGCTGCAGCGTTCAATCTTGTTCCCAGCACATCCAATACAATAATGCTCAAAATTGCAAGGAAATATGGAATAATGATTACGCCAGCACATTGCTTTTCATAACTCGAATACGTAATTCTCTTTCTTTTTATATAAACTACAACTGCATACAGCATCAAAAATGCACTGAAATTATTTGATCCTAAGTCAACATACGGAATTAATGTTGATATACTCCAAACACCAAACATTACTACAATACATTTTTTCAAGTTATCATCGTCTAATGTTTTCAGACCTTTATGATAAAAGGGCCACATTAAAAGAAAAACGATGTATGTTGTTGGATACCACCATAAGCCAAACAAAGTTGGAAATATAGACTTCAGCACTAATGTTAAGCTTACCCCCCCCCTATTGAAAATTAAGGAAAGGCAAAGGAGACTTATACTATAAAACAAAACTATGCGCTCCAATCTGACACAGGAAGAGAATGAATATTTTAGATTAATAGAATCCTCAGCCTTTGAACTTAAAAACCACGCTGAAATCAAGAAGAATAAATTGTTCCCAATAAACGCATTATTCCCCAATATCTGCAAAAGTAGCTTGTTGGTCGTCAGCCCAACTATCTCTGTATCAACGTTGAACGCATTCTTTGATACTAAATGATGCGACACTATCATCAGCATCGCCAAAATCTTTAACAGCTGAAAATTGCTTTGTTTCTTTACCATAATATCCCCCTGTATTTTATGTAACCTATGTACGCTCTACACTGCCGCTATGTCTTATACCACTGCATTGGGTCTCCACTACGCTCTAAATTGCACCATTTTTAACGCTACGGTAGCTCCCTTACTTTTGCCGGATTACCCCAGGCGAATGAGCATCTCTGCGACCATGTGTTTATCACCATCTTGCTCACATCCGCCTTGTTATCTCCAAGACCGGGATGAAATCGCAGATGATGTTATCATTGCTCAGCCCAGATAACGCTATGTGAAAGTCACCACAGTGTCGGCAATACCATCACAGTGCCATCCGGCATAAACCCACGAGCTACAGTCGCATCCATAAAAGTGCTTTTTCTGGGCGTAAAGCCCTTAATTTGACCCCTTTTTGCCCTCTCTCACGCCCACGCTCTCGGCGTTTTGCACTATCAGAAGCAGCATTTAAACTTCATACAGGGCAATCTGCCAACTTTCCGGCTTAACGCTACTGTATGAGCCGCATTTGTGCCTGACTCCACTTTGGATTTTCTTCCGATTTTTAGCAGTTCAAAACCTATGAAATCATCGATATTTAGTCATTTTCTTCACTCATTGCAGTAGTTTGCCCCTCAGAAATTCCCTCGGTGCTTTCAGGCATAAACAGGATCTTCACCGTTGCCAGCATGATTTTCAAATCCTCGATCAGGCTGGGATGCGCAATGTACATCAGATCCATCTGCAGCTTATCGTAGGGGGTGGTGTTGTACTTGCCATACACCTGCGCGTAACCGGTCAAGCCAGCCTTTGCCTGCAGCCGCAGTACAAACTCCGGCATCTCTTCGCAATACTGGGCAGCGATCTCAGGGCGTTCCGGGCGTGGGCCTACAATGGACAAGTCTCCCTTCAAGATATTGAGAAGCTGGGGCAGCTCGTCCAGACGGCAGGCGCGGATGATATGACCCACCTTCGTGACACGGTCGTCTTTGTCACCAGTAGAAAGACGTGCTACACCATCCTTTTCGGCATCCACACGCATGGAGCGGAACTTCAAAATCTCGAACTGCTTGCCGTCTTTGGTCAGGCGAACCTGCTTGTAAAAAGCAGGACCACCATCGGATTTGACTGCAATGGCTGTAATCAGAAGCAACGGACTGAGAATCACCAGTCCAGCCAACGAAACCACAATATCCATCAAACGCTTTACAAACAGATACTCCGGGCTTGCCATATAGCGACCCACACGCAGCATGGGCAGATGGAACATATGCATCGGCTGGGCACCGCTCATAATCACATCGCCCACACGAGGGATGACGAACATATTGATACCTTGCCCCACGCAATATTTCAGGATGATATTGCGCTCATGGCTGTGAACACCGCTGACAAAAACCGTTTCCATTTCGTCCAGCAGACTCAGGTCTTCCAAGCACTCGGATACACCGAGGGTCATCCGCACATCGTATTTCTGGTTCAGGCCATACTCGTTGATGAGCTTTTCCATGCCGTGCCGCACATCATAAATCACAGCGGTTTTCTGGGGCGGAAAAGTCTTGTAATACCACTTGTGAGCACAGGACGCCCAGATGGCTGCCATGGCAAGCTGCCCCACAATGGCTGCAATGCCGGGCAGCAGGTTGCAGAACTCTGCCGACATCAGGCAGATGACAATGTACAGAATGCCGTCTGTTGCCATCGCTGCTAAGATTTGACCGTAAAGCAGTTCAGAAATGCGTTGCAGCGACATCCAGAACGCATCGTAAACTTTGCCCAGCAGGAAAAACAGCACCGCAAACAGGCCGATCATGGCCCAGTTGCCTCTCCAGCCAAACTTTGCATAGACCTGATACGAATAATACAGATCCCAACAAAGTGCAAACGGAATCGTAATCATCACCAAATCAATGACCTTTACGATCTTCAACATCACATCATGCTGAAACTTTGACATAATCCTCTCCAATAACTCCTTTATCTTTTCTTTTTACGTCTTACGCAACTTCTCCGACCCACATCACAGCAACTGTTTGGGTCGCGCTATCAACTACACAAACCAATCTCTTGCCCCGTTTTGTGGTTAGCCGAAACATTCAGGTCTCTGTTTTCCCACTTAGGCCTCTGCGCCAACTCCAACCGGTGTGTTCTCGAATCCGCTTTCTCCCACCGCATCCCGATTTCATCCAGCTTTGCAATCCGTTCCTCTGTCAAAACAGCGCAGCTTTTTTCAGGATTCTGGCGGGTGTACCGCTGCCGCTTGACCCAGCGCCCACAGGTTGCCCCCCCGTGCCTGATACTTTGCAAGCGTTTTCTGGTACTGATAGACCGTTTCGGGGTAAGCCGAAACACCCCTGACGACTGCTTCGCCAAGGGTCATTTTACTTGCAATGTAGCTCTTTCCGGTGCCGGTGGGGTGGACAATAGCAGCTTTGCCGTACTGCTCCATCATCCGGACTGCCGCATGATATGCTTTCTCGTTGTGCT
>OIDA01000255.1_pt1 | contig 24106 bp, 20 predicted proteins | sample 1581451 | NCBI WGS metagenome assembly OIDA01 (sample SAMEA3882552, study PRJEB24775) | human gut metagenome | biome: human-associated habitat; feature: intestine environment; material: feces | place: Netherlands | collected 2009/2010
GTTTAGAACAGGCCAGTGATCCTGCCGTCCTCATCCACATCAATCTTCTCAGCAGAGGGGATCTTGGGCAGGCCGGGCATGGTCATGATGTCTCCGGTCAGCGCCACTAGGAAGCCCGCGCCGGCAGACACCTTCAGATCCCGCACCGTCACCGTGAAGCCCTCCGGCGCGCCCAGCAGGGACGGATCGTCGGAAAAGCTGTACTGGGTCTTGGCCATGCAGATGGGTAGCCCGCCGAAGCCCAGATCCTTTAGCTGGGCGGCCTGCTTCTGGGCGGCGGGCGTCAGGGTCACGCCCTCCGCGTGATAGACCTTTTTGCAGATGGCATCCAGCTTCTCCTCAATGGAGGCGTCCACCGCATAGGTGAACTGGAACGGGCCGGGCTGCTCGCACAGGCGGACAACCTCCGCCGCCAGGGTGCGACCGCCCTCGCCGCCCTTGGCCCAGACCTCGGACAAGACGGCTTTCACGCCCAGCTCGCCGCACTTCTCCTCCACCAGCGCCAGCTCCGCCGCCGTATCCGTGGGGAAGGCGTTGACGGCCACCACGCAGGGCAGGCCGTAGACCCGCTGGACGTTGCCCACATGCCGCAGCAGATTGGGCAGGCCTTTTTCCAGCGCCTCCAGATTCTCCTGGTTCAGATCCGCTTTGGCCACACCGCCGTGGTATTTCAGGGCGCGGACCGTGGCCACGACCACCACGGCGGAGGGCCGCAGTCCGGACATCCGGCACTTGATGTCCACAAATTTCTCAGCCCCCAGGTCTGCGGCGAAGCCCGCCTCGGTCACGGCGTAGTCCGCCAGCTTCAGAGCCATGCGGGTGGCTGTGACGGAGTTGCACCCGTGGGCGATATTGGCGAAGGGTCCGCCGTGGATGAAGGCGGGGGTGCCTTCCAGCGTCTGGACCAGATTGGGCTTGACGGCATCCTTCAGCAGGGCGGTCATAGCCCCCTCAGCCCGCAGGTCGTGGGCTGTGACAGGCCGCCCGTCATAGGTATAGGCCACAATCATGCGGGCCAGGCGCGCCTTCAGATCGGAGATGCCGTCCGCCAGGCAGAGGACCGCCATGATCTCGGAGGCCACCGTGATCTGGAAGCCGTCCTCCCGGGGCACGCCCTGCATCCGGCCGCCCAGGCCGCTGACGATGTGGCGGAGCTGGCGGTCGTTCATATCCACGGCCCGCTTCCAGGTGATCCGCTTGACGTCGATCCCCAGGGCGTTGCCCTGCTGGATGTGGTTGTCCAGCATAGCGGCCAGCAGGTTGTTGGCCGCGCCGATGGCGTGGAGGTCGCCGGTGAAGTGGAGGTTGATGTCTTCCATGGGCACCACCTGCGCGTAGCCGCCGCCGGCTGCGCCGCCCTTGACGCCGAACACGGGGCCGAGGGAGGGTTCGCGGAGGCAGAGCATGGTCTTTTTGCCCAGAGCGTTCATGGCGTCGGCCAGACCCACGCTGGTGGTGGTCTTGCCCTCGCCCGCCGGGGTGGGGCTGATGGCAGTCACAAGGATCATCTTGCCCTGCTTGGACGCCTTATGGATCAGGCGGTGGTTGATCTTGGCCTTGTAGCGGCCATAGGGGATCACGTCCTCGTCGGCGATGCCGAGGGATGCGGCGATCTCGGCAATGGGCTTCATTTTCGCTTCCTGTGCGATCTCGATATCAGACTTCATGGGAAACAACCTCCTTCAAACAAAAAGGGCAGCTTTGCGCAGCAGTTGCGCAAGGCTGCCCAGACGGTCGGCATTGACAAAACCAGCTTTTTGCCGCACTGTGGTGCTCCACAACGTTCCGTCAGCGGCAAAAACCTCTTATGAGCGAATGATAACACAACCCAACACCGTTTGTCAAGGAAAAATCTCCCGCGCCAAAAAAGTCCACTCGAAAGCTCCCCCTTTGGCTTGCACCACCCCCGGATGTGTGATATACTAAAGTGAATCTAAACGATAGGGAGGCTTTCACGATGCCATTTACACCCAAACTGACTTATAAAGGCAAGCCCCTCGTCCGCAAGGACAACGAGCTGTATTACGGCCGTATGACCGACCCTTATGTGCTGCGTATGCAGATTCTGAGCACCAAGTCCGTAGGCGGGGTCGAGGTGGCCGATAAGGTCCACCTGCAGGTGTTCTCCACCAACGACAGCCTTGCCCCCGAAGCCCGCGTGTTCCGCCAGACCACCAAGAACGGCCTGTACAACGCACTGGATATCGGCAGCATCTGGCTCCAGAAAGCAAACGAGAACCGCTGATCTTATGCGGTGACGAAAAAAGGCCCTGCCTCCCACGGGAGACAGGGTCTTTTTGTATGCGCGATTACTCCTCGGTCACTTCAAAATCGAGGGGTTTGCCGCAGTTGGGGCAGGTGGGCTCACCGTCCAGCAGGTCGCCTTCCTCGAACACGGCCGTTGCGCCGCAGGCGGGGCAGGTCACCTCGTACTGCACGGGGCCGTCATCCTCTTCGTCGTCCTCTTCGGCTTCCTCATCGTCGGCCAGCGCCACTTCAAATGCGACCTTGCAGCTGGGGCAGATGGCCTCCCCCGCGTCCAGATCGTCCTCGCTGACGTAGACGGTCTCGCCGCAGGCCGGGCAGGCGACCTCATAGTAAGGCTCGCTGGCAACATCGGCGTTGTCGTCCTCGTCCTCTTCTGCCTCTGCGTCATCGGCCTCGTCTTCGTCAGCCTCTTCGTCGTCCTCGTAGAGATCGGCCTCGAGGTCTTCCAGCTCCTCGCTCAGGTCGTTGATCTGGTCGTAAGCTTGGGTCACGTCCTCGTCAATGCCGTCGATGGCCTGTGCCATTTCGCACAGCAGCTCGCTCATGGCCTTGATGACTTTGCCTTCCTTGGTGGTCTCGTCAATGCCGAGGCCCTCCACCAAGCCCTTCAGGTATGCAGCCTTTTCTCTCATAAGAATGACCTCCTTCAATTACTCCTCCGGTCCACGGCTTGCGCCGTTTTCCGTTAGCAAAAAACCGGGCACACGGTTGCCCGCTGCCCGGTTTTGTCGGTAAAATTAGACGCGCTCCATATACTCGCCGGTGCGGGTATCGATGCGGATGTGGTCGCCCTCGTTGATGAACAGGGGGACGCGGATCTCAGCACCGGTCTCGACGGTAGCGGGCTTCAGGGTGTTGGTAGCAGTGTTGCCCTTGACGCCCGGCTCGGTCTGGGTGACTTCCAGCTCGATGAAGTTGGGGATTTCAACGCTGAAGACCTTGCCCTTGTAGCTCAGCAGCTTGCACGGCTCGTTCTCCTTGCAGAACTTGAAGTTATCGGGGACATCGGAAGCGTTGACCGGGATATCATCGTAGGTCTCGTTGTCCATGAAGTGATACAGATCGCCATCCTCATAGCTGTAGGTGACGTCCTTACGCTCGATGAAAGCCTGAGGGAACTTTGCGGTCGGGTTGTAGCTGGTCTCAACCACAGAGCCGGTGATGACGTTCTTGGTCTTGGTACGGACAAAGGCAGCGCCCTTGCCGGGCTTGACGTGCTGGAACTCAACGACCTGAAGAACTTGGCCGTCCTGCTCAAAGGTCACGCCGTTGCGAAACTCGCCTGCAGAAATCATAGGAATTCCTCCATTAGTAAAATCTCATTGATGCTTAACGCATATCTCTATTTATTTTACTCAATCCCACATGATTTGGCAAGGGGTTTGAGTAAAAAAGTTTATAAAGACGAAAAAACCTCTCCGTCATCGCTTGCGCGAGGCCACCTCCCCATAGAGCCGTTGCATCGTACAGGCATCCTCCGCCTGTGTCCCGGCGCTCTCGCAGATGATGACAGGCTCCAAGCCCCGTTCGGCCAGCAGCTCCATCAGGGGCTGGGGTTCCGGGCCGAACTGGGTCTCGGCGAAGGTCCAATGGCGTTTTTCGCCGCCCGCCGAATACTCGATGCGGGAAAAGTGGACGTGGAACCGCTTGGCCCGTGCACCGCCGAGGGCAGCTTCGACCTTGTCAAGGATGGCGGCATAGTCGGCCTTGGATGCGATGCCGCCCAGCGTGCGGGCGTTCAGGTGGCCGAAATCGATGCAGGGCGTGATGCGTTCATCCATCTTGCAGAGCTCCAGCACCTCGTCCAGCGTGCCCAATTGGCCGATCTTGCCCATGGTCTCAGGGCAGAGGGTGATGTCCGAAAAGCCCGCCTCGTCCAGCGCGGTCTGGGCCCGGCGGAGGGTGTCCAGCGCCTTTTCGAGGGCGGCTTCCCGGCTCTGCTTGCCGCAGCTCCCGGAGTGGAAGATGACCCGCTGCCCGCCCAGCGCCCGGCAGACGGCAGCGCTTTGCAGCAGGTAATTCACACTGTTCAGCCGCTTGTCCTCTTCGAGGCTGGACATGGAAATATAATAGGGGGCATGGACGCTGAACAAGATGTCCTTCGGGGCGGCCAGTGCCGCCATCTTGGCCGCCTTGTCCAGCCCCAGCCGGACGCCGTGGCCGCACTGGTACTCGAAGGCGTTCAGCCCCATCTTGGCCGTGTACTCCGGGATGTCAAGGCTGGTTTTGCCGCCCTGCGCAGCGAAACTGTCGCTGGTGCCCGCCGTGCCGAACCGGATCTTCCACTCACTCACAGGGTCTTTCCTCCCCGGTCGTAATATTCCTGCCAGTGGCGCTTTTCCCACTTGCGCTTCAGGATGACCTGTGCGCCAAGGTCCGGCCCCCGCGGGATGACCATCAGGCCGGGGATGCCGTAGAGCGCCGCGGCCATCCGGTCGGCGTAGAGCTGGTCGCCCACCATGGCCATCTCCCGGCGGCGGACTCCCATCCGGCGGCGGGCCACCATCAGCGCAAAGGGCAGCGGCTTCGCCGAGCGGTAGAGGTACGCCAGCCCCAGCTTTTCGGCGAAGGGGCGCACCCGCTTTTCGGCACCGTTGGAAACGATGGTCAGCCCGATGCCCGCGCTTCGCATCTCAGCCAGCCACTGTGCCACCTCCTCCGGCAGCTCCTGACTGCGGTCTGCCGTCAGAGTGTTGTCGATGTCCAGCACCAGCGCCCGGATGCCCTTTGCCGCCAGCCACTCCGGCGTGATGTGGGTGACGTCTTGGAAGACGTATTCAGGGGTAATCAGCATTCATGATCCTCCTTCCTCGTAAGCCCTCCCTTTGGGAGAACTGGCCATGCGAAGCATTGACTGAGAGGGCCTCGTAAATGAAAATAGGAGAGCCTGAAACTCTCAGGCTCTCCTACATCAGCGTTAGCAACACGTTTGAAATCTAAACAACCAGCGATTTCAAGCAGTTAATTACTTGAACTTACGCTTGCGGGCTGCTTCGGACTTCTTCTTGCGCTTAACAGACGGCTTCTCGTAAGCCTCGCGCTTACGGACCTCTGCGAGCACACCGCTGCGAGCAGTGCTCCGCTTGAAGCGACGCAGTGCGCTTTCCAGCGACTCGCCCTCTTTAACACGAATTTCCGACATCTTATTCCCTCCCTTGGACCGTGAGGCAGGAATTTCGTTGTTACATGGTAACTAACAGTAGACAGTATAGCGCATTTTCATGCGTTCGTCAACCTTTTTTTGAAAGTTTTTTCGAAAGAATTCTCTCGCCCTTTGTTACGGATCGATTCCATCCATCAAATCCCCCGGTGGGGGATTTGATGGAAAAGTAATTAACCCTTGGCCGCGAGGTTTACCAGACGGCCCTTGACGTAGATCTCTTTCACGATGGTCTTGCCGGCCAGCACTTCGGCCACAGCGGGCTCAGCCTTGGCGGCGGCAATGGCATCCTCGCTGGTGATGTCGGCAGCGACCTTCAGGCGTGCCTTCACCTTGCCGTTGACCTGCACTGCGATCTCGACGGTGGCCTCGACGCACTTGGCTTCCTCGTACTGGGGCCAAGGATAATAGGCCAGCTGCTCGTCGTGGCTGTGGCCCAGCTTCTCCCACAGCTCCTCGGTCATGTGGGGAGCAAACGGGTTCAGCAGCTGGATGACGGTCTCGTACTCGGCCTTCGTAGCGCCGCCGTTGTCGTACAGGGTGTTGACCAGCGTCATCAGCTGCGCGATGGCGGTGTTCATCTTCAGACCCTCGATGTCTGCGCCGACCTTCTTGATGGTCTGGTGCATCAGAGTCTCCACCTGCGGGCGGTAGCCTTCGCCGTCCACCAGCTTGTCGCTCAGGGTCCACACACGGTCAAGGAAGCGGTTGCAGCCCGCAATGGCGGAAGTCTGCCACGGAGCGGCCTGTTCAAAGTCGCCCATGAACATCTCGTACAGACGCATGGTGTCGGCACCGTACTGATCCACCACCTCGTCCGGGTTGATGACATTGCCCAGAGACTTGGACATCTTGACGATGGGGTGGCGGGCCATCTCACCGTACTTTTCTTCCAGAGCCTTTTCGGCGGCCTTCTGGCTGCCGTACTCCTTCAGCAGCTTGTCCTGCTCCTCTGCGGGCAGGTTGACGAAGCTGTGGGGGTTCAGGCCGAGGATCATGCCATGGGCAGTGCGCTTCTGGTAGGGTTCCGGAGAAGGGACCACGCCGATGTCGTACAGGAACTTGTGCCAGAACCGGCTGTACAGCAGGTGCAGAGTGGTGTGCTCCATGCCGCCGTTGTACCAATCCACCGGAGACCAGTACTCCAGCGCCTCCTTGGAAGCGATGGCGTCCTTGCAGTGGGGGTCCATATAGCGCAGGAAGTACCAAGAGGAACCGGCCCACTGGGGCATGGTGTCGGTCTCGCGGGTAGCGGGGCCGCCGCAGCAGGGGCAGGTGGTCTTGACCCAGTCCTTGTGGCGGGCCAGCGGAGACTCGCCGTCGGGGCCCGGCTCAAAGTCGGTGATGTCGGGCAGGGTCAGGGGCAGACTGCTCTCCGGCAGGGGCTGCCAGCCGCACTTCTCGCACTTGACCATGGGGATGGGCTCGCCCCAGTAGCGCTGACGGCTGAACACCCAGTCGCGCAGCTTGTAGTTGACCTTATCCTTGCCCTTGCCGTTGCCTTCCAGCCACTCGATCATCTTTTTCTTGGCGTCGGTGACGGACAGGCCGTCGAGGAAGCCGGAGTTGACCAGCGTGCCGGTGGCAACGTCGGTGAAGGCAGCCTCGTCGAGGTTCGAAGGCGTAGTGCCCTTGACGACCTCGATGATGGGCAGACCGAACTTCTTGGCGAACTCCCAGTCGCGGGTGTCGTGGGCGGGCACGGCCATGATGGCGCCGGTGCCGTAGGTCGCCAGAACGTAGTCGGAGATGAAGATGGGGATCTCCTTGTCGTTGACCGGGTTGATGCCCATGACGCCTTCCAGCTTGACGCCGGTCTTTTCCTTGTTCAGCTCGCTGCGCTCGAAGTCGCTCTTGCGGGCAGCCTCAGCCTGATAGGCCTTAACGGCATCTGCATTCTTGATGATGCCCTTTTCCAGCCACTCCTTGACCATGGCGTGCTCCGGGGAGACGACCATGTAGGTAGCGCCGAACAGGGTATCGCAGCGGGTGGTGTACACGGTCAGGGTGTCACCGGCGGTGGTGCCGAAGTTGACTTCCGCACCGTGGCTGCGGCCGATCCAGTTCTTCTGCTGGGTGGCGACGCGCTCAATGTAATCCAGACCGTCCAAGCCGTCGATGAGCTTGTCGGCATAGGCGGTGATCTTCAGCATCCACTGGCTCTTCACGCGGTGGACGACCTCGCTGCCGCAGCGCTCGCACACGCCGTTGACGACTTCCTCGTTGGCCAGCACGCACTTGCAGCCGGTGCACCAGTTGACGTTCATTTCCTTCTTGTAGGCCAGACCGTGCTTGTACAGCTGCAGGAAGATCCACTGGGTCCACTTGTAGTATTCGGGGTCGGTGGTGTTGATCTCGCGGTCCCAGTCGAAGGAGAAGCCCAGAGCCTTGAGCTGCTCACGGAAGTGATCCACGTTCTTCTTGGTGACGATGGCCGGGTGGATGTGGTTCTTCATGGCGAAGTTCTCGGTGGGCAGGCCGAAGGCATCCCAGCCCATCGGGTAGAGCACGTTGTAGCCGTTCTGACGGCGCTTGCGGCTCACCACGTCCAGCGCGGTATAGCTGCGGGGGTGACCCACGTGCAGACCCGCGCCCGAAGGATACGGGAACTCCACGAGGGCATAGAACTTGGGCTTTTTGTGGTCGATCTCGGCATGGAAGGTCTTCTCGTCCTCCCACACCTTCTGCCACTTGGCCTCAACGGCCTTGTAATCATACTTCATTGTTTTCAGCTCCAGACTTTTCTTATGTCAAACGCCGCGCGCCGCCCCCGCAAGGGCGGACGCACAGCACCTCTAACCTTACAGACTATTATCCGGCGTCAGATACTCCGAGATGTCGATGGGCTCGCCGTCGGCCCACAGGTGCTCCAGATCGTAGTAGGTGCGGGTGTTGGGCACGAACACATGCACGATGACGTTCGAGTAGTCCAGCAGGACCCAGTTCTTCGAGTCGAAGCCCTCGGTGCTCAAAGGCTCGATGCCCTTCTGGGAAAGCTCGAACTCCACCTCGTCGGCCAGCGAACCCACCTGCGTGGTGGAGGTGCCGGACGCGATGACGAAGTAATCGGTCAGGACGGTCAGGCTCTCGACCTTGAGCACCCGGACGTCCTGTGCTTTTTTCTTATCAAGGATCTTCGCGATCTCAATGGCAAGCGCCTTGCTGTCGATGTTGTTCTCCATCTGAAATTCTCCTATCTTTGTTGGGTTACTGGCCGGCGGCCTGTCCGTCGGTGGTGGTGGCCCCTGCAACGTCGGTGTCGCCGCTGAGGATGGCGTCGTCCGACTCCTTATCGAGCTGGCCGACGAACTGGACGTTGGCGCTGGTGGATGCCGTGCCGTGGGGCCAATCGTTCGTCACAAGGTTCAGTTCCTCGGCACTGACGGGGCCGGTATAATTGCGGAAATACGTGTTGAGCAGCTCTGCGATGGAACCGGCGTCCGGCACCACGCAGGAGTAGCCGTCAAAGCTGTCGGTCTTGCCGACATTGGGCACGCCCATGAACACCGGCGTCTGTGCCAGCATGATGTTGGCGCTGTCGATGCGGGTGAAGGAGACCAGCATCTTGGCGATGGTGGTCAGGTCCATGTCGGTGTGGATATAGTTGCTGAAGACCAGATCCAACTGGCTCAGTACATCGGTAATGCCCATGCTGCGCACCCGCTTGAACAGGCCCGCGTAGAAGTAGCGCTGCATGTTCAGGCGGTCGATGTCGGAGTTGGAATAGCCCTCGCCGTGGCGGCAGCGGACGAAGAACTCCGCCGCAGAGCCGTCCAAGTTGCGGTAGCCCTGCTTCAGCGCGCTGCCCGCAAAGGACATGTCGTGGGGGATATAGACCTCGATGCCGCCGAAGTTATCCACCATTTCCACCAGCGCCTGCATGTCGATGGTCACATAATAGTCGATGGGCAGCTTGTACTGGTCGTAGATGACCTCCGCCAGTGCGGCGATGTTGCCGTCGTTGGACAGGGCCACCGAGTTGATCTGGTAGTTCGAGACCGAGTAGGTCTTGCCGTTGGAGAGATTCACCTTCCGGCCCTTGGTGGCCACAAGGCTGTTGCGGGGGATCTGCAGCATCCGCAGTGCGCCGCCCTTGATGTCGAACTGGCAGTAGAGGATCATATCTGTCATGCCGTCGTTGGTGCCGTCCGAGGAGTAGGCGCGGCCCTCTTCGTAGTCGATGCCGCAGACGAGGATGTTCACCACATCGCCCTTGTATTCCTCAAGGGTCTGGATCTCTTCCACCAGCGAGGCCGCATTTTCCTCCGGTTTGATGTTCTCCTCCACCTTGTTCACCATGCTGGCCGCGTAGATCACCACGCCTGAGATCACGGCCACCACCGCCAGTGTCACGGCCAGCGGGAGCCACATGGGGGTCTTCTTTTTCTTTTTGGCCTTGCTGCGGCGGCGGGGCGGCTCACTGGGGGCCGCGTGGGCACCGCCGCGGGGCGGGGTTCCATTGCCGCCGTTCCCGCCGTGGCCGGCCGGAGCCGCCGGGCGGGTGCGCTGCTCCACATGAGGCACAGACGGTTCTTCTTGGAAGAAATCCGGCTGCCCCTTCAGCGGGGCCTCGGTCGGCCGCTGTTCGGTAGGCCGGTTCAGGGAGCGTTGGGTGTTGATGCGGCGCGGGGCTTGACTCATTCCTAGATTTCCTCCAGCTTTTTCATTCGGGGTCGGTTTACATCCATGATACCCTTTAGTATAGCATCCTTCCCCACAATCTGCAATCGGTTTTCATTTCCGGTGGGCAGGACGAATTTTAAGGCTTTGCGGCGCGGGCCTTCACCTGCGCCTGAATGTCGTCGTAGGCTGCCTTTGACATGGGGTCCAGCGGCTTGTCCTGCGAGAGGACGAAATCGTTCGTCTGCTTCAGGGCCATCAGCATGGCAGCGTCGAGGTCCTTCCGCTCCAGCTTGCGCAGCTTGTTCACGCCCGGCCAGTCCCGCTCGGCGCTGGACATATCGGCCAGATAGAGGATCTTGTCCAGCTTGCTCATGCCCGGCTTGCCCGCCGTGTGGCACGCGATGGCGGAGAGGACGGCTTCATCCTCCACCCCCCACTCGGTGCGGGCGAGGATGGCGGCGCAGATGCCGTGCCACACCGGGGTGGGGCGCTCTTCCCCGCCCTCGGCGTACTCCGGGTGAGCCTTCATGATGGCCCGCATCTCGTCCTTGGAGATCTCTTTTGCAGCGTCGTGCAGCAGGGCAGCCAGCGCGGCCCTGTCCTCGTCGGCGTCGTGGCGCTTGGCCAGCTTGACGGCCATTCTTCTCACGTTCAGGGTGTGCTCGTAGCGCTTGTCACTCAAGCGGCTGCGCACAAGCTCCTTTGCCTGTTTCTGGTTCATGGTTGTTGTCTCCTTTGTTTTCCCGGTACAGCCCCTCGCGCTGGATGACACGGCGGACAAGGGGCGGGAGTTCGTTTTCGCATCGGTCCCCGGCGGCAAGGCGGGCGCGAAGGTCGCTGCTGGCCATGGGCAGCGCTTCCACGGGCGCGAACAGGATGCGCGCCCCGGCGGCGTCCAGTCGCTTTGCCTTTTCGTGCAGCACCGGGTCGTCCCCGATGTTCCGGCTGGTGACGACCAGATGAGCCAGCTTCAAAATATCCTGCCAGCGGTGCCAGCCGTCAAAGGTCAGCAGCATATCGCTGCCGATGGCCAGATACAGCGCCGCGCCCGGATACTCCGCCGCCAGCATTTCCAGCGTGAGAACGGTGTAGTTCCGCTGGCCGCGTTCGGCCTGTTCCACCTCCCAGCCGCTGACTTCCAGCGCCGGGACGGCCTGTTCTTCCGCCAGCGCGGAAAAACAGCGGCACATCTCGATGCGGAGCGCACCGGAAGCGCAGGTGCCCCGCTTGAAGGGCGAGACCCCGGCAGGCATGACCACGACTTTGTCCGGCTTCACCCGCGCCGCAGCAGCCCGCAGATTGTTCATGTGGCCGTTGTGGGGCGGGTCGAAGCTGCCGCCGTACAGAAGGATCCTCACTTCAGCAGGTCAGCGTAGGCGCTGTCCTTTTTCTTCTGGAGGTAGAGCACGAACTTGGAGCCGATGACCTGCACGCAGTCGGCACCAGTGGCCTCTGCCAACAGCACCGAGGCCTCGCGGGCGTTGTACATGCTGTTGTCCAGCACCTTGACCTTGATGAGTTCGCGGGCGTCGAGACAGTCCTTCACGCCTTGGATCATGGTCTCGTCGATTTCCCCCTTGCCCACCTGAAAAACGGGGTCCATGGTGTTCGCCTTGCCGCGCAGGATCGCGCGCTGTTTGCTCGTCAGCATAGTTGTTTCTCCTTAATTTTCAATTGATACGTTTTCCTTCGTACAACCTCTCAGTCTCGCTCACGCTCGACAGCTCCCCTAGTAGGGGAGCCCTTGGCAGTGCGGAAAACTTCATCTCTTCGCCAGAGCCTCCCCTACAAGGGGAGGTGGCAATGCGAAGCATTGACGGAGAGGTTGTATGGAGGATCTGTTAATCGCTTGCCAAAAACTCCGGCAGCTCTTTTTCCATTTTTGCCAGCGCGTTCCCACGGTGGCTGATGGCGTCCTTTTCGTCGGGGGTCAGCTGGGCGTAGCTGCGGCCCTCGGTGTTGGGGCGCTTGCCCGTCTTGCCCACGCCGCATTCGTCGGGGATGAACAGCGGGTCATAGCCAAAGCCGTAGTCTCCCGCCAGCCGCTCAAAGGCGACGCGGCCGGGGCACTCGCCCACACAGGTCAGGTGCCGGCCTTCCGGCAGGATGAAGCAGACCGCCGCCACGAACTTCGCGCCGCGCTGCCCCGCCGGGACGTCCTTCATCTTCTCCAAGAGTTTGTCGTTGTTGGCCTCGTCGTCGCCGTGGTGGCCGCAGTAGCGGGCACTGTAGACGCCGGGGGCACCGTCCAGCGCGTCCACGCACAGGCCGGAATCGTCGGCGATGGTGGGCAGCCCGCTGGCCTTGCAGATGGTCTCGGCCTTGATGAGGGCATTTTCTTCAAAGGTGGTGCCGGTCTCGTCCGGCTCGATGGTGATGCCAAGCTCCTTCTGGCTGACGACCTCGTGGCCCTGTGCCTCAAGGATGCGCCGCAGCTCGCGGAGCTTTCCGGCGTTGCCGGTGGCTGCGCAGATCTTCATGTGGTTGCTCCCTTTCTATGTTTCCAACTGCTTGACCTTGGCCGCATGGCGAAGCATTTTCCCTGAGAAGAAAAACCTGCCCGATCTGCCAAGGGCTCCCCTATCAGGGGAGCTGGCGCGAAGCGCCTGAGAGGTTCAGTGCTTCCATCCCGTGCGGGGGATCAGCTCTTCCACAAAGCCCTCCGGGGTGAAGGGGATCAGGTCGTCGATGCCCTCACCCACGCCGATGAACCGCACCGGCAGCCCCAGCCGCTGCTTGACCGCCACGACGCAGCCGCCCTTGGCGGTACCGTCGAGCTTGGTCAGGATGATGCCGGTGGCATTGGCTGCCTTGCAGAACTCCTTGGCCTGACTGATGGCGTTCTGACCCGTGATGGCGTCCAGCACCAGCAGCGTCTCGAGACTGGCCTCGGGCGCGGCCTTCTTGACGCTCCGGCTGATCTTGGACAGCTCATTCATCAGGTTCGACTTGTTGTGCAGACGGCCTGCGGTGTCGGCGATGACCATGTCATAGCCCCGGGCGGCGGCGGACTTCACGGTGTCGAAGATGACAGCGGCAGGGTCTGCACCCTCTCCGGCCTTGACCAGCGGCACACCTGCCCGGTCGGCCCAGATCTCCAGCTGCTCGCTGGCGGCGGCGCGGAAGGTATCGCCCGCTGCCAGCATGACGCGGCGGCCCTGCCGGGTGTAGTGATCGGCCAGCTTCGCGATGCTGGTGGTCTTGCCCACGCCGTTGACGCCGATGACGAGGATGACAGCGGGGTGGCCGTCCAGCTCCATCTCGGCTTCGGGGCGCATCTCGTCGGCGATCAGCTCCCGCAGCTGGTCGGCCGCTTCTTCGCCGGTCTTCAGGCCCTTCTCCTTCACACGGTCCCGCAGCTTGTCCACCAGTTTGATGGCCACCTCGCCGCCCACGTCCGCCAGAATGAGCTGCTCTTCCAGTTCATCGTAGAGGTCGTCGTCGATCTTGCTGCCGGTCAGCGTATTGAGGATGTTGCCCCAAAAGCCCGTGCGGGTCTTTTCGAGGCCGTCCTTCATCTTGTCTTTTTCTTTTTTACCAAATCCAAAAAGTCCCATGTCGTGTATGGCCTTTCTTTTTACTTGTTCGCATCCTTGCCCTCTCAGCCAACGCCTTACGGCGTTGCCAGCTCCCCCAAAGGGGGAGCTTTTGCAGCTTACCATTACGCCGAGGCTCCCTCCGAGAGGGAGCTGGCACGGCGAAGCCGTGACTGAGGGAGTTCTTTGCAATAACCGCTTATTTTATTATACCTACGAAACCAGCGTCGCGTCAACCTGTTCAAGGTCGAGCTTCAAAAGTTTCGACACGCCGTCCTCCTGCATGGTCACGCCGTAGAGGACATTGGCGGCCTCCATGGTGCCGCGGCGGTGGGTGATGACGATGAACTGGGTCTTGTCGCTCACCCGGCGCAGATACTGCGCGAACCGGCTGACATTGGCATCGTCCAGCGCGGCTTCGATCTCGTCGAGGATGCAGAAGGGCGCCGGGTTGACGGCGAGAATGGCGAAGTAGATGCTGATGGCCACCAGCGCCTGTTCGCCGCCCGAAAGGGCTTCCAGATTCTTGATGACCTTGCCCGGCGGCGCGACCCGGATGCCGATGCCGCAGCCCAGCACGTCGGTCTCGTCCTCCAGCACAAGGCTGGCCTCGCCGCCGCCGAACAGCTCGGCGAAGATGCGGCCGAAGTTCTCGTTGATGGCGCGGAAGCTGTCGGTAAAGATCTCCCGCATCTGGGCGGAGAGGTTCGCGATCATCCGGCCCAGCTCGTTTTTGCTGCCCTCCACGTCTTCCACCTGCACCCGGAGCGCATCGTACCGGGCCTTGACCTCGGCGTACTCCTCGATGGCGCTGACGTTCACGTTGCCGAGGGCGCGGATCTTGTTCCGCACCTCGGCCACCTGCGCCCGCAGCGCAGGGAGGCTTTCGAACTCCACACAGACTTCTTCCGCCTGTGAAACGGTGAGCTGGTATTCATCCCAGAGCTTTGCGGCGGTGGCATCGTACTCGCTTTCGGCTGCGGCTTTCCGCTCGGCAAGGCGGGCCATCTCCCGGCCCATCTCCTCGCGGTCATCCGCCGCCGTGCGGGCCTTGGCCAGCGCCTCGGTCTCGTTTTTCTGGTGGAGCAGCCGCTCCTCGGTGGCCTTGCGGATGGCGGCTTCCTTCTCCGCGATCTTCCCGGTGCTCTCGCTCTTCGCCTTGCGGATGGCCTCGATCTCGGCGCGGCAGTTTTCGCTGCGGGCGGCGAGGGCGGAAAGGCTCTCTTCCAGCGAAGCGCGGCGGGCGGCAGCATCTTTCGTGCGCTGTTCCAGCGCGGCGATCTGCGCCTCGGCCAGCTCCGCGTCCTTCTGGCGGGTCAATTGCTCCAACCGCTTGGCACTCAACTGATCCGATAGCTCCCGCTGGCGGGCGAGGAAGGCATCGTCCCCCTCGGCCAGCCGGTTCAGCTCCTCGGACTTTGCGGCGATCTGCGCTTCCAGCTCTGCTTCCTGTGCGGCGGCATCTGCCGCCTTGGTGCGGCTGTCGGCGAGCTGGTCGTTCAGCGTCTCGATCTCCGCTTCCCGCGCGGTGAGGGCAGTCTCGGCCTGTTCCACCGCCGCTTCCAGCCGCTTCTGCTCCGCTTCGGCGCGGACGCGGTCGTTGGCTGCGGTGATCTGCTCACTGCTTGCGGCGGTCAGCTCAGCGGAAACGGCGTCCAGTTGTGCCTTGCACTGGTCGGTCTTTTCCTGCGCCGCAAGGCAGTCCTTCTGGAGCCGCGCGGCCTTCCGCCGCAGCTCTTCCAGCTCCTGCTTGCGGGTGAACAACCCCGCCGAGCGCTGGACGCTGCCGCCCGTGAAGCTGCCGCCCGCGTTGATGACCTGACCATCCAGCGTGACGACCTTGTTGTGGTAGCCGAGGTCCCGCGCCGCGCAGGAGGCCTCGTTGATGTCGTCCACCACGACGATCCGGCCCAGCAGGTTCGAGACGATGTTCCCATAGCGGGCATCGGCTTTGACAAGGCTCGACGCCAGCTTTGCCGAACCGGTCAGCCGCCCCCGGAACACACCGGGCTGGACCGTATCCAGCGGCAGGAAGGTGGCCCGGCCCGCGTTCTCACTGCGGAGCAGGGCGATGCCCGCCTTGGCGGCGGCTTCGCTTTCGACCACGATGTTCTGCAACGCGCCGCCCAGCGCCGTCTCGATGGCCACTTCCCGGCCCGGCTCCACTTCCAGAATGGAGGACACCGGCCCGATGATCCCCCGCAGCCGCCGGGCCGAAGCGGCCCGCATCACGGTCTTGACGGAGTTCTGATAGCCGTCCATATTCTTTTCCAGCTCCCGCAGAACGGAAAGCCGCTGCCGGGCCGCATCCAGCTCCCGGCTGAGCTTCTGCTCAGCTTCGTCGGCCTCGTCCAGCGCAGCGCGGCGGTTCTTCTGCTTCAGCTCCAACCCCGCCCGGATATTCGCCAGCTGCTTTTCGTTCTCGGCCAGCATCCCGCGGTATTTCACGGTGTCCTCTAAGTCCTGCTTGGCGTCGTCCCGCTGGGCGGCCAGCGCCTCGGCGGCTTCTTCCAACGCGGGAAGGCGGCTCTTCGCCGTCTCGGCGGCGGCTTCGGCAGCGGCTTTTGCCACCTGTGCCTCGGTATGCCGGGCGCTCAGGGCCGTGACCTCGGTGCGCAGCCTGTCCCGCCGGGCCCCGCTGCGGTCGCTGTCGTGGGTCAATTGGTCCAGCGCCGCGTTCAGCGCCGCCAGCTCTTCGGCCAGCTTCTGCCCGGCGGCTTCCATGGAGGCGGCCACGGCGCGGTGGCGCTCCAAGGCTGCTTCGGCCTCGGTGCTGTCCTGCTGCCCGGCGGCGATCTCCGCCCGCAGCCCGGCGGCGCTTTCCTCGTTGCGGGCAATGTCGTTTTCCAGCACGGCGATCCGGCTCTCGCTGCCGCTGATCTGCTCGGTGATGCTGCGGATATCCCCATTCAGGCGTTCGACCGCAATGGTCAGCTGCTGTGCCTGCATCCGGATCTCCTCAGCCTCCTGCTCGGCGGCTTTCGTCTCCCGGTCAAAGCGCTCGTAGTCGGCCTGTGCTGTCTCGTAGTCCCGCACCTGCTGGCGCACGGCTTCGCGCGCGCGGTGCACACCGTCGGTCCACAGGGTCACTTCCAGCGTTTTGCGCTGGGCGCTCAGTTCCAGAAACTTCTGTGCCTTGGCGCTTTCTTTTTCCAGCGGGCCCACCCGGCTTTCCAGCTCGCCGAGGATGTCCCGCAGCCGCTCCAGATTCTCCGCCGCAGCGGCCAAGCGCCGTTCGGCCTCGTTTTTGCGGTAGCGGTACTTGGCGATGCCGCAGGCTTCCTCAAAAATTTCCCGGCGCTCGGTGCTCTTGGCCGCCACGATCTCCGCAATGCGGCCCTGCCCGATGACGGAATAGCCGTCGCGGCCGATGCCGGTATCCAGCAGCAGTTCGTAAACATCCTTCAGGCGGCAGACTTGGCCGTTGATGCTGTACTCGCTCTCGCCGGAGCGGTAGTATTTGCGGCCGATCACGGCCTCGTCGGCGTCCAGATCAAGGGTGTGGGCGCTGTTGTCCAGTGTCAGGCGCACCTGTGCAAAGCCCATGGCTCCCCGGCGGCGGGTGCCGCCGAAGATGACGTCTTCCATCTTCCCGGCAGCACGCAGTTGGCGGGCGCTGGTCTCGCCCAGCACCCACCGCACCGCGTCCGACAGGTTCGACTTGCCGGAACCGTTGGGCCCGACCACGCCGGTCACGCCCTCGTCAAAGGTGATCTTGACTTTGTCCGGGAAGCTCTTGAACCCCTGAATTTCCAGTTCCTTGAATACCATCCGCTTACTTTTCCTTCAAAACGCCCAGCAGTTTGAGCGCCTCGCGGGCAGCGTGCTGCTCCGCCATTTTTTTGCTGCGGCCCTCGCCGCGGGCGACTTTGTCCGAGTTGAACCGCACGGCCACCACGAAATGCTTGTCGTGGTCCGGGCCGGACTCCTGCTCGACCACATAGCTGAGCTTTTCCTCCGGGTTCTGCTGGACGATCTCCTGCAGCCGGGTCTTGTAGTCGGCCTCGGCGTGCTTGCCCTCGGTGATGAAGGGCAGGATGAAATTCTTTGCGATCTCCATGCCGCCGTCCAGATACAGCGCCGCGATGACGGCCTCAAACGCATCGGAAACGACGCTGGGGCGGGTGCGGCCGCCGCAGCGCTCCTCGCCGCGGCCAAGGCGCAGGTACTCGCCGAGGTTGATCTCCTGCGCGAACTGGAACAGCGCCCCCTCGCTGACGAGACTGGACCGGATGCGGGTCAGATCGCCCTCCGGCCGGTCGGCGTAGGCGTGGAACAGATAGTCTGCCGACACGATCTGCAGCACGCTGTCGCCCAGAAACTCCAGCCGCTCGTTGTGCTGCACCGGGGTGCGGCTCTCGTTGGCGTAGCTGGTGTGGGTCAGGGCCGTTTCCAGCAGCTTCGGGTTCTTGAATTGATAGCCAATGATCGTTTCGAGTTGATGACTCATAGATATTTTATCTCCCTTATGTGATTGCTCTGATGCGGTGTTTTGGTTGGAATGCGCATCGCAATTTCAGGACTCAAAACCGTTCTTATTCTGTCGGCTCGTTCAGGTCGTCCAATGCAGTCTGCATGGTGCCGCACAGGTCGTTCTCCACACAGATCTTTGCCTGCCGGATGGCGTTCTTGATGCCCTTGGCCTTGGACGAGCCGTGGGCCTTGATGACGGGCTGCTTGGCCCCCAGGAAGGGTGCGCCGCCGTACTCCTCGCTGTCCATCTGGTGCTTGAGGTCGGACACGCCGCTCTTGAGCAGCAGATAGGCCACCTTGCCGCCGAGGTTCTTGAGGAACATCTCCTTCAGCATCCCCAGCAGCATCTTGGCCACGCCCTCGGTCAGCTTGAGGATCACGTTGCCCGTGAAGCCGTCGCAGACCACCACATCCACCTCGCCGTTGGGCACGTCGCGAGGCTCGATGTTGCCCACAAAGCGGATGCCGGGGGTGGTCTTGAGCAGCTGGTGGGCCTCCTTCAGCACCGGGGTGCCCTTCGACTCCTCCGCGCCGTTGTTCGCCAGCGCGACGCTGGGCGAAGTGCGGCCCTCGACCTTATTCACATAGCAGCTTCCCATGACGGCGAATGCCGCCAGCATTTCGGGGCGGCACTCCACGTTGGCGCCGCAGTCCAGCAGCAGATAGGCCTGTTTCTTTGCGGGCACCATAGTAGCCAGCGCCGGGCGCTTGACGCCCCGCAGGGTGCGCACGATGAGGCTGGCACCCACATGGAGGGCACCGGTGCTGCCGGCGGAAACAAAAGCGTCGCCCTTGCCCTCTTTCAGCATGTTCAGGCCCACGACGATGGAGGAATCCTTCTTGCTGCGGATGGCCCTTGCGGGCTCGTCGCACATGTCGATGGTCTCGGTGCAGTTCACCAGCTCGATGCCCTCCAGCGGGATGTTGTGCTCGGCGGCAGTCTTGCGCACCAGCTCCTCATTGCCCACGCCGATGAGCGAAACGCCGTACTCCTTCACGGCTGCGGCTGCGCCTTCCAGCACAGCCAGAGGGGCGTTGTCGCCGCCCATCATGTCAACGATGATCTTCATAAGCAGAGTCTCTCCTTTCAGATGGCTCGCCCTCTCAGGCCGCTTCGCGTCCAGCTCCCCCAAAGGGGGAGCTTTTTGATCTCCCACTCTGGGAACAGTGGCAGCGCATACGCGCTGACGGAGAGGGCAAGACCGTTTTCCTTTTACAGGGAAGTGCTGTCCAGCCACTGCTGGAAGCTGGCCACGGCCCGTTCGGCCACGGCCATGTACCGCAGACGCTTGTCTCGCGGGCGGGTCTCGACCGGCAGCGGGGGCAGGATGCCCATATTCGCGCCCATGGGCTGAAAATGCTTGTTCTCGGTGGTCAGATACTGGATCAGCGCCCCGCACATGGTATCCACCGGGGGCGGGGGCAGCTGCCTGCCGGTCAGGCGGGCGTAGATGCTCCGCGCGGCCAGCAGACCGCACGCGGCGCTCTCCATGTAGCCCTCAAAGCCGGTGATCTGGCCCGCAAAGAAGACGTTGGGGTGTTCGTTCAGGAAAAGCCCGGCGTTCAGCACGCGGGGCGCATCCAAGAAGGTGTTGCGGTGCATGACGCCGTAGCGCACGAACTCGGCGTTTTCAAGGCCGGGAATCATGCTGAAGACCCGCTTCTGCTCGCCCCACTTGAGGTTCGTCTGGAAGCCGACGATGTTGTAGAGCGTCCGCTCCTTGTTCTCGGCGCGGAGCTGGACGTTTGCCCACGGGCGGTGGCCGGTGTTGGGGTCCACCAGCCCCACCGGGCGCAGCGGGCCGAAGCGCATGGTGTCGGCTCCGCGGGCTGCCATGATCTCGATGGGCATACAGCCCTCGTAGACGGTGACGGTATCGGCTTTTTTGCCGTGGGCGTCCGGGTCGGGCTGGGCTCCCCGCTCGGCCCCGGCGTCGAACTCGTGGAGGGGGGCACGCTCGGCAGCGGCCAGCGCGGCGTGGAAGGCCTCGTACTCTGCCTTATTGAAGGGGCAGTTCAGGTAATCGGCTTCGCCCCGGTCGTAGCGGGAGGCAGCAAACACCTTGTTGTAGTCGAGGCTTTCGGCGGTGACGATGGGGGCGACGGCATCGTAGAAATGCAGCCGCTCGTCGCCGGTCAGGCGGCCGATCTCGTCGGCCAGCGCACCGTCGGTCAGCGGGCCGGTGGCCACAAGGATGGGGGCGCTTTCGTCGATCTGCTCCACCCGCTCCCGCTTGACGGTGATGTTCGGGCACTGCTCCACCCGGCGGGTGACGGCGGCGCTGAAGGCATCACGGTCCACGGCCAGCGCACCGCCGGCGGCCACGCGGGCCTCCTCGGCGGCGGGCAGGAGCTGGCTGCCCATCCGGCGCATCTCCTCTTTGAGCAGACCGGACGCGGAATCCAGCCGTTCGGCTTTCAGGCTGTTGGAGCAGATCAGCTCCGCAAAGCCCTCGCTCTTATGGGCCGGGGAAAAATGAGTGGGCTTCTGCTCGTAGAGCGTGACCTCCACGCCCTTGCCCGCCAGCCACAGCGCCGCCTCGCAGCCCGCAAGGCCGGCACCCAATACAGTTACTTTATAACGCATAGCTTCTATCTTTATCCTTTAGCATCCTCGCCCTCTCAGGCCGCTTCGCGTCCAGCTCCCCCAAAGGGGGAGCTTCTGCAGCATCCCGGTCAGCATCTGCTATCCGTCAGCCGCCATGACCTTTCCCTCTGGGAGAGGTGGCATCGCGCGAGCGATGACGGAGAGGGCAAGCCGCCTTTCCTTAATCCTTCTTCGGTACCGGCATTTCGAACCCGCAGCCCTCTTTTGCGCAGTAGAGCTTCGAGCCCTTGCGGAACAGGGTAGAGCCGCACTTCTCGCACTTGATCGGCACGGGCGTGTCCCACGTCATGAAATCGCAGTCGGGGTAGCGCTCGCAGCCGTAGTAGATGCGGCCCTTGGCGCTCTTGCGCTCCAGCATACGGCCCTTGCCGCACTTGGGGCAGATGCCGCCGGTGTCCTTGACGAGACGCTTGGTACCCCGGCACTCCGGGAAGCCGCTGCACGCCAAGAACTTGCCGTACTTGCCCACCTTGATGACCATGGGGCGGCCGCACAGGTCGCAGACCTCGCTGGACGGCTCGTCCGGCACCTTGACCTTCTTGCCCTCCATGTTCTTTTCGGCCTGTTCCAAGCTGGCGGCGAAGCCCTGATAGAAGTCGTCCACGGTCTTGTGCCAGTCGGCCTTGCCGCTCTCGACCTTATCGAGGTTCTTTTCCATCTCAGCGGAGAAGTCCACATCCACGATGTGCGGGAACTGCTCCAGCATCAGGCCGTCCACGGCCCGGCCCAGCAGGGTGGGCTTGAGCTTTTTCTGATCCCGCTCCACATAGCCGCGGTCGATGATGGTGGTGATGATGGGCGCATAGGTGGAGGGGCGGCCGATGCCGTTCTCTTCCAGCGCCTTGATAAGGGTGGCTTCGGTGTAGCGGGCGGGGGGCTGGGTGAATTTCTGCTCGCTCTTCAGCTCCCGCAGCTTGAGCACCTGCCCCTGTTCCAGCGGGGGCAGACTGGTCTCCTTCTTTTCCTTTTCGTCGGTGGCTTCCTCGTACAGGGCGGTGAAGCCGTCGAAGGTCACGGTGTAGCCGCTGGCCTTGAAGCGGTAGCCGCCCGCGTAAACGGTCACGGAGACGGTATCCTGCTGGCAGTCGGCCATCTGGCTGGCCATGAAGCGGCTCCAGATCATCCGGTAGAGCTTGGCGGTGTCGCCGCTGATGCTCTTGTCCACCTCGTCCGGCGTCAGGGAGGGCACCGAGGGTCGGATGGCCTCATGGGCGTCCTGCGCAGCCGTGGCGCTCTTGGTCTTCCACGTCCGCTTGTAGGGGCAGATATACTGTTCGCCGTAGGCCCCGGCAATATACTCCTTGGCCGCCGCCACGGCTTCGTCCGAGATGCGGAGGCTGTCGGTACGCATGTAGGTGATCAGACCCATGGTGCCGTGGCCCGCGATGTCCACGCCTTCGTACAGGGTCTGGGCGGCCCGCATGGTGCGGGTGGCCGTAAAGCCCAGCCGACGGGACGCTTCCTGCTGCAAGGTACTTGTCCGGAACGGAAGCGGCGGCTTTTTGGTGCGTTCACCTTTTTTCACTTCCAGTACTTTGTACTCACAAGACTCAATCTCTTTTAAAATTGCATCCAGCTCCGACTGATTGTGGATCTGGATTTTTCCGTTTTCATCACCATAGAATTTTGCAACCAGCGGTTTTTTCTCACCTTTTACATTTAATGTCGCATCAATCGTCCAGTATTCTTCCGGAATGAATGCATTGATCTCGTCCTCGCGGTCGCAGATGATGCGCAGCGCTACTGACTGTACTCTTCCGGCGCTCAGCCCACGCTTTACTTTTGCCCACAGAAGCGGGCTGATCTTGTAACCCACAATACGATCCAGAATACGTCTGGTCTGCTGTGCGTTGACAAGATTCATATCGATATCGCGCGGCTGCTTTAAGGACGTCTTGACCGCGTTCTGCGTAATCTCATTGAAACTGATTCTCCGCACATTCTTGCCGTCCAGCTTTAACGCCTGGCTTAAGTGCCATGATATTGCCTCTCCCTCACGGTCGGGGTCGGTTGCGAGATACACTTTGTCTGCCTTTTTCACTTCTTTACGAAGCTTGGCAAGGATATCTCCCTTTCCGCGGATCGTGATATACTTCGGTTCATAATCATGCTCGACATCGATTCCCATCTGGCTCTTCGGGAGATCCCGCACATGCCCGTTTGAGGCAACTACCTCATAATTTTTTCCAAGAAACTTTTTAATTGTTTTTACCTTAGCGGGTGACTCGACAATAACAAGGTACTTAGCCATTCATACATCTCCTTTATGCTGATTTCTCAAATCCGTCTGATATAACAATTCTTAAATGCTTCCGTAACAAACCCCTTTTTCAGAAGAATCCCCAGAATCTGCGCCAGTTCGGGCACAGACAGGTCTGTCTCCTCCAGAAGTTCTTCCATACTTTTCGGTCGTAAATCTACACAACTATACACCAAGCGTTCTTCTTTTTCAAGTAATAATTTTTCAAAGGTGCATGTCTCCCCGCCCGCTCCGGGATCCGGCGCAAGCTCCTGCACAAACGATTCGAGATCGGAAACTGCCCCCGCTCCCTGCCGGATTAAGCTGTTGCATCCCGCCGACAAGGCATCTGTAATCCTGCCCGGAATGGCATAGACATCCCTCCCCTGCTCCAGCGCAAAATCCGCCGTGATCAGCGATCCGCTCCGCTGCTTTGCCTCCACCACAACAACCGCCCGGACAAGCCCTGATATGATGCGGTTGCGCTGCGGAAAATATCCCGGAATCGGCTGCGTGCCGGGCGGATACTCCGAGACAACCGAGCCCTGTTCCAGAATCTCCTCATACAGCGCCCGGCTGCTCTTCGGATAGCAGACATCCACGCCGCACCCTAAGACGGCGCAGCTGATTCCGCCCACATCAAGCGCTCCCTGATGCCCCGCAGCATCGATGCCGCGCGCCATTCCGCTCACAACACCGACGCCGCGCGCCGCAAGCATTCTCCCGAGTTCCCTCGCAACCGTCCGCCCGTATTCGGAACACATTCTCGCACCGACAATCGCAACGGTCTCTCCCTGCGGGAGGCATCCCTTTACATACAATCCGTACGGAGGATTTGTGATATGGCGGAGCCTCTTTGGATAAGATGCATCCTCCAGCGACACAAACGAGATCCCGGATTCACACATCTTAGCGTACGCTTCCTCCATGTCCGTCTTTTGCGCAACCCGGACCGCCTGTATTTCTTTTGCCAATAATTGCATATTTTCCATCTGTTTTTCGCTAAGAAAATAGATATCCTGTGCATTCCCGACCTTTTCATGGATACTGATTTTCGCACAGTTGGAGAGTCCGGGAATATTTGCAAACCAATACGCATAATTCATCTCTTCACCTCTCCCAGAACTTTCTGTCAAAGCTTCTGTAGCAGATTGCCTCCTCCAGATGCCGGTCGCAAATCCGGCCTCCGCCGTCCATAT
>OIDA01000258.1_pt1 | contig 23739 bp, 10 predicted proteins | sample 1581451 | NCBI WGS metagenome assembly OIDA01 (sample SAMEA3882552, study PRJEB24775) | human gut metagenome | biome: human-associated habitat; feature: intestine environment; material: feces | place: Netherlands | collected 2009/2010
GAGCTGCCATATCAATGATATGACCTGCGCCACAATCGTGGCAATGGCCGCCCACGGATACCCCAACCGAAGCCATAAATAAATAGAGGGTCAAGTATCGTGTTGATAACAACCGTAGCAATAGTGGCATACATCGCTTTCTGCGGATGTCCGGAAGAACGCAACACAGCATTCAAGCCCAGATAAAGGTGGGTAACCACATTACCAAGCAAAATGATCTGCATATATTCGCGGGCATACTTCACCGTCTCATCACTACCGCCGAAGAAGTAAAGGATGGGATCGAGAAATATCATCGTCACTACCGTAAATGCTAATCCCAGCACTATATTCAGGACAAGCACATTACCTAATATCCGTTGAGCCGTATCATAGTCTTTCTGCCCTAACTTTACAGAAACCAGCGTAGAAGCGCCCACTCCCACCAACGAACCGAACGCTGCTGCAAGATTCATCAGAGGAAAAGTAAGTGCCAGTCCCGAAATAGCCATTGTGCCCACTCCGTGACCGATAAAAATGCTGTCCACCATATTATATAAGGAAGATGCCGTCATGGCGATAATTGCCGGCACTGCATATTGCATCAGTAGTTTTCCAATCTTTTCTGTTCCCAACGCTGTGGGTGCCTTTTGTCCTGTCATACCTATTTCTTTATTTTCAGGGCGCAAAGGTACTCATTTTCCCGCAAGCAAACAAAAGAAGACGAGAAATAGATTATTTGTAGTGTTATTTCTTCAAGAGGTATATCATGCTAATTTCGGCTATTATGGTTCAATAGATATCACCGATTTGATTATACAAGAAGTTATGCAAAACAACTAATACACTATATATCAAGCAAATAAATTTCAATCAAATACAATAATAAAAAAAAATGGGGTTCATTCGGGTTCATTTGGGTTCAAGGTTCACTATGAACCCTACGTGCCACGTATTTATGTGGGAAAAAAGCTGTTTTTGTAATATAATAAGAACTATTTATAGACCATCTTCGCACCCATTCATCTTCGTATCCCGACAGAGTATAGTCAGAACATTTGCAATACAGTATTATTTTCGTACATTACATAATAAATGGGAGTGAACCTACACCCCAAAAAACACATATTATCCACAAAATCAAAAAGCAATTAGCACACTCACTATCTGATGATTAATAAAAATTTCAGAAATTTCATACTGACAGATAGGGTTCATAGTGAACCTTGACCCCTGTGAACCCTGCGCAACAGTAAAACGATATTACAATAAACGAATATGGATACAATATCATCCCCCTATCATCTATCCCACTAAAAAATCAACTATTAAAAGAGCAAACAAAATTATAGCAAGAGAGAACAAAACTATTGCAGAAGCAAATGAATACCCATGAAGCCCGCTGGAGAGTGTTAAAGTCCCGGTTCAGAGATGATTTTACTAAAATAGAAGACGATTTTCATACCTCTAAAAAGGATTCGCATTTACATTTGTCCTCTAAATATAAATACGGAAATACATGAAAACTCTATCTTATCACCACTTTATTTTTCTGTTGGCCGGACTTCTTTTTGCAAGTGCCGTAAATGCCCAAATAGCCTATATGCACGGTTCTACTTATGAAGAACGCAGTCATTCACTCATCGACCAGATGTTACAGACCCAACCGGTGGCCAACGGTAATATAAAATATGTGTCGCCTTTCTACTTCGCCCGCTTATGGCGTGACTATGAAAAGGAAAAAGCCATAGAAAAACTAACCGAAATGTATCAATACCAGTTGGAACATGTGAAAGCGTTCTATAACTCCGGTTCCGATATGGATTTCTTTGCCCATGCCACCATGCACGGCTACATGCTCACCAAAGAAAAAATGCCGGACTCGCTGCGAGAAAAGATTAAAGCCTTCATGAAAATAGGCAAATATACCAGAGATAACGGTACGCTGAACATGAAACTCATGCATCAGACCAGCGGATTGCTCTGCGCCGAAGAATGGCCCGACTTTACAGATGCCGACGGCAAAACCTCCGTCCAGCTAAAAGAATTCCTGCATGACAGGATCGTACATACATTAAAGCAATTCATCACCCATAACTGTCCTGAAGCGGATGCTTTTACCTATCTGGGAACTAATCTTCAATATATCAGGATGCTTGCCGAATTCTCTAAAAACGAGGAGATACGTAAAAGCGCTTTAGCAGCTTACCACCATATCATAGCACAATTACTGTTACCCTGGAATCAAGGCCTGTATTGTGCCAATCCTCCCCGTTGTAAAGGTTGGAAAAATTTATATACGGGTAATTTGAGCACCGGTGTACAGATCGTTCAGCTAACCTGGCTATTCTACGGTAGCCCTGATGAACGTATCATCCTCCGTGAAGCTGCAAACAGAGACAATTTCGGCTGTTTCAACTTCTGGCTGGCCTACGAACGCACTGTAAAACCTCTCCCTTTTCTGCAAGTTCTGAACAACTCGAAAAGCTATCCTTATGATTTCAAAGCTTTACGGATAGACAGCAAGCATTACTATTGCCGCTACACTTATCAAAGTCCGAATTACGGTTTATCCACCCAGACAGTGGAAGCTTTTCCTGATAAACTGAAAGATTTCCAATACACCTACGCATTTAAAGAGACTAAGAACATACACCTTGTCTGGCAATCGGATAATTCGGAAGCATCCGTATTCAGTGTGTGCCACGATAACCCCGAACGCCCTCAGATTTATCAGACACACTCCAACAAGCTGGGGTATGGGGAGAATCCTTATCACCGTGTCTTCGGATACGAAAAAAGTGCCATTGGCGTATATAATGTTACAGAAAACTATATGAATATCCCCCATTTCTATCAGATGTACGTACCATTCAGCCGCAAGGGCATAAAAAAGAAAATGGTGAAGAAAATCAACGGGTTGCAATGGATATTGTGTCACACCGGTTCCATGATGTTCGCTTTTGCCACTCCGGAAGAATGGACTTTTGAGGTTTCCGGCGGCAAATATGATATAAAAGCACACGATGTTCTCATCCTAAAAGACAAGAAGCGTCGCAGAGGCTCCTGGGTATTGGAAACGACTGAAATCACCGAACAATACAAAGATGCCCGGGGAGATATGAAAGCTGAACTGGAGAATTTTGCCAACGATATCCGCAAAAAGATAAAGTTTAACTGCTCCAGCGACTATGAAACGGGTGAAACTCCGGGAATTTCATATACCAACCTACAGGGAAACACACTGGAACTGACATTCTTTTCCCCCGAAACAGCCTATAGCGGACAGTATAAACTGAACGGAAATCCTGTAAAACTGAATACCGAATACATATCTCAAAGCAAGTATATGGAGCAAAAAGCCAATAGTAACGTTCTTCTGTTCCACACCCCAGAAGGTACAAAAACCTGGAAATTGGAATAACGTACCAAAGTTGGGAAAAACAGTCGTTTGAGACCTTTTTTATAGGTTTTGAAACGATTTTCCATATCCCTTCCCACCCCATCGGCTACTTTTGCGAATGAAAAACAAACTTGCTTTATGCATATTTAAAGAAATTAATAGTATCTAAAAAATTTAATTTATGGAAAACAGAATCACACTCTCAAAACGTGTGGAAGGAAAATCCCGACTTTGGGTGACTTTACTCCTTCTATGCTTCTGTAGTTTTACTTGGGCACAAGTAAAAGTTACCGGTGTTGTAACAGACCCGTCGGGTGAAGCCATTATCGGTGCCAACATCGTAGAAAAAGGTGTACCGGGAAACGGCACGATCAGCGACATCGACGGAAACTTTACCTTAAATGTGAAAAGCAACAAGGCCACAGTAACCGTCTCTTTCATTGGCTACAAAGACAAAACAGTAGCCCTCAACGGAAGTACAAACCTAAAAGTTACATTAGAAGAAGATTCTCAGTCATTGGATGAAGTAGTGGTAGTGGGTTACGGTTCCGTGAAGAAAAGTAATCTGACGACTTCCGTATCCAAGATGACCTCCGAAGCCATTGAAGGACGTCCGGTCACCAATCTGAGTGATGCCCTCTCCGGTCAGCTGGCCGGTGTGCAAACCCAGACCAGCAGTGGTATTCCGGGTGAAGAAATGCAAATTACCGTACGTGGTGTCAGCTCCATCAACGGTTCTTCCAATCCCCTCATTGTAGTGGATGGAGTCATCACCGAAAATATGAGCAATGTGAACCCGTCCGATGTAGCGTCTATCCAAGTATTGAAAGATGCGGCAGCCACTTCTATCTATGGTGCACGCGGTTCTGCCGGTGTAATCCTGATTGAGACCAAACAGGCTCAGAAAGGTGCTCCTGTTGTTAAATGGGAATCATACTTAGGTTTCCAGAACGCCGTAGGCCTGCCCGAAATGATGTCTCCTAAAGAATGGATGGCATACAACCTGTATCTGAAAAATGCGATGTGGCTGCAAAAAGACGGCAACAATACACTGGATACCCCCAATAAAGACCGTCCGAGCGGTGACCGCGTGAACCCGGACTGGTTGCTGAACCCTAATTCCGACACAGCCGACTGGACATTGCGTTCCGATCTTCCTCAGACTGATTGGGTTGACGCCATTCTCCAGACAGCTTTCACCCACAGTCACCAGGTATCGGTTTCCAGCAAAGGCGACAAATATTCTATCTATGCCTCTGCCGGATACCTGAACCAGGAAGGTATCGTAAAACATACCGGATACGAACGTTTCAACTTCCGTATCAACGCTTCCATGAACATTAACAAGCACATCAAAGCCGGTGTGAATTTTGCTCCTACCATTTCCTCACAAGACAGAGGTGAATCTGAAGGTAAGGATAAAGTCATCATGACTGCCCTGACCATGATTCCTACTATCGGCATCAACGAAGGTACCCGCTCGCTAGGTTTCAGCAAATTCAGAAAGGATGACGTTAACCCATACGAACGCCTCAGACAGGTTACCGATAGCAGAAATATCAAGAATTTCGACGTTGCATCATGGGTAGAAGCGAATATCATCAAAGGACTGACTTTCAAGTCTATGTTCAACTATAGTTCTGAAAACCGCATCGATGAATATTTCCTCCCGCTCGACGTGCAGAAAATGTCTGTCAAGAGCGCTACTGCTTCAAGCAAAGTGATCTCCGGCAGTCGTACCGGATGGCAGAATACACTGAGCTATGACTTTACTCTCTGGAAGAAACATCAGATGAATGTATTGTTAGGACAAAGTATAGAAAACCGCAGCATCTATACTGCCGATATGAAAGCTACCGACTTCCCGCTGGATAACGTTCCTACCTTGAACCAGGGAGCCACTCCGAGTCAGGCCAGCACCCTGAAGAATATTGTTCGTACGGCTTCTCTTTTCGGACGTTTAAGCTACAACTATGATGATAAATACTTAGTATCTGCATCTATGCGTCGTGACGGTTCTTCCCGTTTCGGTCCTTCCAATCGCTGGGCTACTTTCCCCTCCGTATCTGCCGGATGGAAAATCAACAGTGAAGAATTTATGAAAGATGTAGAGTTCATCTCTCTGTTAAAGCTCCGTGCTTCCTGGGGTATGTCCGGTAACGATCGTATCGGCTACAGTGACTATGTTTCTACCTTCACTACCGGAAATGTCGCTTACGGAAATACTTCACAAATAGCCATCTATCCGACTAACTATGCCAACTCAGATTTGAAATGGGAAACGACCAAAGCATTCGACTTTGGTTTCGACCTCTCCCTATTCAAAAACCGCATACAGTTGAACGTAGACTATTACATTAACCGCACGGACGACTTGCTGTATAATTTGCAACTCCCCGCTGCTACCGGCTTCAACAGTATGCGCACAAATCTGGCTTCCATTGAGAACCGTGGTTGGGAAATTGACCTGACAACAACCAATATTAATACAAGATCATTCAAATGGTCAAGCACACTAAACCTTTCCGGAAACAAGAACAAGGTACTGGATTTAGGTGGAAACGATGAAATCATCACCGATGCATGGAACGCACAGTTCATCACAAAAGTAGGAGGTCCTATTTCTCAATTCTATACTTACCTCACAGACGGTCTGCTAACGGAAGCTGACTTCGAAGTAGGCGCTGACGGGCGTTATAATCCCAACAAACCATTGGTTCCTACCGTAAAAGGTAAAAAGCAGAGACCCGGTAACGTGAAATACGTAGACGTTGACGGAAGTGGTTCTATCGACAATGACGACAGAGTAGCTTACGGTTCAAATGAACCTGACGTGATGTTCGGTTTCACCAACAGATTTACTTATAAGGACTTCGAGTTGAGCATATTCCTGCGCGGACAGATTGGAGGTAATGTACTTTGGATTGGTGCCCGTAACCTGGATACCGGCGGTAAATATGGTGCCAACAACACACTGAGAAGATGGTTGCACTGCTACAAAGAAGATTATCCGAACGGCAACCCCATTCCTACTGAACTGGGTGTAGATATGTCATGGGATGGAAAAACACCGACTCCTTACGGTTTGGGTGACAACTCAGAGCAGGACGGACAATTGCACAGAACAGATTTGGAAATCTTTGACGCAACTTTCTTACGCATCCAAAATGTCAGCCTGGCCTACAATATGCCCAAGAAATGGCTGAATGCCTTGGGAATCAAAGCAGCCAAAATTTACGGAACAGTAGAAAACCTGCATACCTTTACCGATTATGTCGGCAACCCGGATACCAATAGCTACAGTACCAATCCGATGCTCAGAGGTGCAGATTACAATACTTATCCGCTGTCAAGAAAATATATATTTGGTGTAAACGTAACCTTTTAATCAGTAACGATCATGAAAATAATAACTAAAATAGTAGCCGTATGTTGTTTGTGGGGGCTATCCTCCTGCGACAGCTATCTGGACGTCAACCAACCGTCTATTTACACAGACCAGAGCTTATACAAGACTCCTGCTGATTGTGAAGCCTCCATTGCCGGAGTTTACTCACAATTACAGACTGTCTATAATCGTAACTATCTGGAAGCAATCGTATTGAGGGAAGACGCTATTAAAAACATGAACAATAACATCACCCGCTTCACGGATACTTCTACCGAAAAAACCTGGGAAACCGCATGGAAATCGCTCTGGGTACTGGTATCACGCAGCAATAAGATATTGGACAACATCGACCGGGTAGTCTTCTCTGATGAAGATCAGAAAAATCATATCAAAGGCGAGGCTTATGCCATGCGCGGACTAGCCTATCTGCAATTCGCCTGGTGCTGGGGAGGTTCTCCACTCATCACTACGGATCTTTCATTGGCCGAATTGCGTAAAGTGAAACGTTCTTCACAGGAAGAGACTTACCAGCAAGCAATCAAGGACTTCGAACTGGCTTATGACCTGCTTCCCGAAAAAAGAAGCGGCACAGAAGTGGGACGTATTACCAAATATGCAATGGCCGGTATGCTGGGACGTACTTACCTGTATATGCATAATCCTGCAAAGGCAGTAGAGTGGTTGGAGCTGATAATTGCCAAAGAACCCGCTTTATATAAAATGGCCGACAACTATGAAGATTGTTTCGATGATAAATTCGACAACACATCCGAACGTGTCTGGGAAGTACAATACATGGGCGGTTCCACCGGTAAGGCTTTGGGTATCAGCCAAACGTTCAACAGTATGCTACTCGCTTCCAGTATCAATCTTGAAAAGGATGCTCCGTTCCTTCATAATGTAACGTTCAAAGGTCCTTCCGGTACCGCCCAGGTTTCCGAGTCCATCTGGGGTGAAGGTGTTTACGAAGAAGGCGATATCCGCCGGGCCGCTACCATGGTGAACAACCTTTATTACGATAAAGATTACCAGCATGCTGACACTTACACAGCCCGTAAGTTCCTGAAAGCAACGCAGACGAAACCCGGTTCTTATGACGAATGGGGTAATAATATCTCTATTCTGCGTTACACGGATGTCAAACTGATGTATGCCGAAGCTCTGAATGAAGTGGGCTATGCAGAGAATATCACTACAATCTTATCCATCATTAACGAAGTGCGCAAAAGAGCCGGACTGGAAGCCATCGATGCTACCAGACTGAACAGCAAGCAAGCTACATTCGATTACATCGTTCACGAACGTTTTATCGAGTTCTGTTACGAAGGACTTCGTTGGCCCGACCTGATTCGTTGGGGACTTGCCGAAGAAGCAATGAAGAAACACTTCTCTCTCAAAAACGAAGGCTTCAACACAGCTACCCAAACACCAATGTATGCAATGGAAAAACGTAATCTGCTGGCACCGATTCCACAATCTGAAATCAATGCCTATGGTGACGGAACAATCATGTGGCAAAATCCCGAATATTAAAATTCTGTCATAGAACAAAGGGAGTATACGTATGTTGGGCAAGCCGGAAAATCCGGTTTGCCCACTCTCTTATAATAAACCCTATCAAAAGAAATCCCAGTATGATACAGAAATTGTCTGCCTCCATTTTTCTTTGCCTTTGGGGAATTGTTTCGGTGTATGGAAACCTGCATCCCGTGATAGACAAAGATCCGTTGTCCATAGCCGTCGAAGCCTTTGACAACCAGACCCACCCATATAGTAAAGAACGCATCCAAAAGGAAATTCAAAACCGCAATGTCCGTTGGACCACCCACCTGATGACCGCCGCCGGTACTTTCTATGAAGCCACCGGACAGAAACGATTTCTGGATATGTCCGAAGAGATTTTCAGGTGTGCCGTCACTGCCTGGGAAAAGGACGAACAGTTGATGCGGGGACGGGATGATTTCTTCTCTACCCGCAACGTGGCAGCCACCTACAAATTACTTAAAAAAGAAGGACGCCTGAAAGGAAACGAAGCCCGGAGAATTGTGATTCGTTTTGCCGACCTGCACTTCGAACCGCATTTCATTACCGATCATAATCAGGGACAGGAACGTGCTTTAGGCTTTACCAGAATGTATAACCTTTTTCCGGATGCTCCCAATGCAAACCTGTGGAAAGCCTATACAGATACGATGTGGAATTTCTGGTATGCCAATAAGGATGTAGACGAAACCGCTACTTTATATTCAGCCATCCACTTAAACGACATTATCACCATCGCACAGGAAAGCGGACGGACCGAATTGCTACAGACTCCCGAAATAGAACAATGGTTTTCACGCTATCTTCACCAACAGGCTCCCAGCGGTTACATGCCGGAATATGGAGATGACTTCTTCTTTGCCTATTTTGAATGGATCGTAGTCTTTGAAAAGATGGCTCGCCTGACAGGTAATGCAAGCTATCAGGAAGCTGCCCGCAAATTATATAAAACAGGACTTCCTAATTTACCCGAAAAATATACTAAACGAGGCTGGTTTCTACGGGATGCCTGTGAATGGGCCTCGATTGCGGAAATAACCCTGTTACCGCCATTTATTCCAAAGACTTCTATCCCGGATTGGGGTGGCATGGTGACAACACGCACCAACCGGGAAGGACAAGGTGGTATACCGGACCAGTTATTGCTAACGGCTTCACACGTTCCGGGTACTCCTTTTGTCATGAGTGATCTTTATGCTGAAGGTTCTCACAAACATCCGAATCTGCGCGGAACCATCAATTATTTTGAAACCGACTGTTGCCCGCACTTTCACGGCGTGCAACGTCATGCTACGGATATGCGTCATGGCAACACCGTGATCCTGATGAAAGAAGAAAGCAATGGTTTCCCATTCGGTGAAGGCTCCAATCGCTGGCTGACCAACCGTTGGTTTACAGACTGGATTGACTTCAGCTCAACCACACATATATCAAAAAGTGATCCGCAAATGAGGGGATTTCAAAACATCACTTTCCGTTTTCAGAATGGACAGCCGGGCGAAGTGATCTGCATTGATAAGGTTCGGCTACGAGGCAAGGCCGGAGAAAAGATTCTGCATGATTGCAACACATTGGATGCATGGGGAGACGGCGTAGAGCTTGCAGACAATGAGAAAGGCGGAAAGATGATACGTATTACTTTGAAAGATAACAGTATTCATTTTATTAATCTGAAAGTGGCGGCAGATTTCAGTTTAAATGATTACCGGTACATTGGTTGCGATTGGAAACATTACACGACTGATGACAGAATCAAATCTCCCATGAGTTTCAAGATTAGAGCCTACAACAAGATCAGAAAACCAGTGGAAGACTATGTACATGAAGAAGTGGGCGTGCTGTTCAATCCCAATATCGTGCGGACAGCCAAAGTTGTAAATAAAGGTAAAGACTCATACGGTGAGGTGATTCTGGACAATCACTGTGTCGATGGTTCTACTCTGCAACGACGCATGGTATTGACAGCCGAAGGTATCCTGATATTACAGGATCATCTGATTCCCGGTGAAGATACCGAAGGATACACGGCAGGCAGTATCTGGCAGTTATATCAAATGGATGAACGGGGTGAAAACTGGTTCAGTACTCACGGAGGGAAGAAAATATACAGGGACACTCCAAACGCAGGTCAACCGTGGAAAGACGCATCCGGTAACGAAATAGAGAAAAGGCAATTACTAGTCTATTTTGAAAAGCAGCCCGACCGCAGTTACGGATTTCAGAAACAAGAATATACGATACAACCCACCACAGTCTTCTCCAAGCAGTGTGTCACTCCATTCGAGCCTTTGACATTTGTTACTGTAATCGTGCCCTACAGCATAAAGGAAAAGGCCGCTGATATCGCACAGTCTTTATCCGCACGGACCCAGGATGGATGCAGCACCGTTCAAATAAAAAACAACAAGGAAGAAATCACCGTTCAAATAAACATGAAGGGGAGTTGGAATGTATTCCGTAAATAGCCATATAAAAAGCGTTGACGCTTGCATGAATTGCATATTTTGCATTATCTTTAGGGGCTCAATTTATAACTTGAATTTTATGTTTCCGAAGATAATGCAGAATATCGCAAAGCATCTATTTATCTTGTTCATACTCTCATTAGGGTATATTAGCGCATCGGCACAGAACATTACGCTGAATAGCTACTCTGTAAAGGATGGATTATCAAACAGCACTGTAAAAGCTATCTGCCAGGACGATAAAGGTTATATTTGGATCGGTACCAAAAACGGTTTGAACCGGTTGGACGGTTACGAGATAAAGAACTATTATCACCTGCCCAGCAAAGAAGTCAAGCAGCCTAACGATATTGTGAGTATCACGCAACTATCGGACGGCCTCTTCTGGATCGGTACCTTCAGTGGAATCGTTCTCTTCGACCCCATGCAGGAAAAGTTTATCGATTTACAGGAGCGGTATACAGGAAAAGAATTTCCCTCGTCCGTGATTGTAGGCCTGCACGAAGATCCTAAAAAAAATATCTGGGTAGCTACCAAACAAGGATTATATGTTTTCAAAAGCGACGGAACGTGTTCATATGTGAAAGATATGCGTGATACCTATATTCACATGATGGCTGCCGCGAGCCCGTATGCTCTGTTGCTGGATGTGGTGAATCAGGGGCTGGCACTTTATGACGTAAGGACTGAACGCTACAAGATTTTACACAAAAATGAAAAACGTTTCTCCTTAATGAAAGGATTTACAGATAGTAAAGGACGCATCTGGCTCGGAGAAGAGCTAAAGAATTTCTACCAATACTTTCCTAAAGAAGAAGAAATCAGGCCAATTTCATACACGGTTCATCCGGATGTTCCGATAGAAAGCAATTACATTCATGACATCACGGAATATAATGATTCCACCCTGCTGCTTGCAACCGACCGGGGATTGGTGGCTTATGACATTAAGCACTCTTTCTTTTATACCAAAGTAGATCAACACCTTGCTATAAGGGATCGCCTGATGACAGTCTATAAGGATAATCAAGGAGCATTATGGATAGGTACTTTCAGCCAGGGAGCCATTTATTATCATCCCAAGCTGTTTACTTTTACTCATCATTCTTTAACATCCTCCTCTCAGCAGACCACCGGAATCCAAGTAGTAGGTTCATTATCCGAATCACAAGGTAAATTATGGATCGGACATAGCAAGGGGCTTATAGCCATGGATGTAAACAATCCGAAGCATATAGAAGAAGTTAATATATCCGGAGGTAATTCTCCCAAACACGATACGGACTTATACTATGTTTACCGAAATTCACCAGACGAGCTCTACCTCTATTTCTTAAATATGGGAGTTTATTCGCTCAATCTGAGAACCCGTTCCATAACCAAAGTGATTGCCTCAATGAGCGGTGAAGAACAAATCCGTGCAATGGCAAGAGATGCGGAAAACCACTTATGGATAGCAGAAGATGACCTGTCTTACTGGGATGAGAAAACGCAAAAGCTAGACCGGAATCTATCGACCAATTATAATGCCACTACCCGGTATATGTTGACACAAGATATTCTGCGACATGGAGATGACATGATAGTGGGAGTTCGTACCAATGGTTTATGGATATTCAGGCATCAACCTGAAAATCCCGAACACTATTTTAAAGGTGAACGGACCACCTTCGAGGAACTGAATGACAAGAATATAAGTGTGCTCTATGAGGACCATGCCAAAAACATCTGGATCGGCACTTATGACAACGGATTGTATAAATGTAATCTGGAAAAACAGGAAATACACCATTATAACAAAGATAACGGATTAGTACACAATTCTATCTGTGCCATTCTGGAAGATCGTACCAGCAAGGATATATGGGTATCTGCCATCAACGGATTGTCACAGATCAAACCGGATGGAATCATCGTAAATTTTACGCGTGGCAACGGCTTTCCTTTGAATGAAGTTTCGCACAAGTCACTGTTGCAAGCCAGTAACGGACACATCTATATAGGTGGTAACAACGGACTGGCGGAACTGGACCCGACACGTTTGTCTCATGACAGAGAGACAGCACCTTTGGTACAGATATCCCTGGTGGAGTCACTAAATTCTAAAAATGCACCCGGCCATATTGAAATCAATAACTTCAATGAAGGAAACAAGGTTGATCTGCCGTATGATAACTCATCCATACGAATCAAATACTCTGCGCTCGACTTTATCTCTCCCAAGGGATACAAATATGCTTATCAGTTAAAAGGGCTGGATAAAGAGTGGCATTACATTGAAAATAATGAAGTAATATACTCTAATCTTCCGGCAGGTAAGTATATTTTCAGTATTAAGGCATGCAATAACGAAGGAATCTGGAGCACGGTAGAAACAACCATTATCATATCAGTACATCCTGCATTCTGGGCCACCTGGTGGGCAAAGACCCTCTACATCTTATTCATCATCGTCTTTCTGGCAGTATTAGCACGCTATTTTTATGAAAAGAAAACAGCCAAGTACAAACGCCAAATCGAACAGATAGAAAAAGAGAATATCGAGAAGAACTACCAGATGAGGATTGAATTATTCACTAATTTCTCTCACGAACTCCGGACACCGCTCACATTGATAACCGGTCCGGTGGACGATATCATCAATGATGAACAGCTTCCTTCGGGTTTAAAATATCCGATGAAACAGATACAAAAGAACGCAAACCGCCTGCTGCTTCTGGTGAACCAGTTGATGGATTTCCGCAAATTAGAACATGGAGCCATGCAACTGAAACTAAGCAGCCTGAATGTACCTGTATTCATTACCGAACAGATTGATAGTTTCTCCGAATTGCTGAACAAGCACGAACTTACCATTTCGTACTCCAACAACTATTATGGAAACAATTTGTGGGTAGATGTAGACCTGATGAGTAAAGTAATGTTTAATCTGCTCTCAAATGCAATAAAGCACTCTTCCAGAGGTGGAAAGATCCAGTTAGAATCCAATATGGAGGAAAACAGCGTTGTTCTTTCCGTGAAAGACTTCGGGGAAGGTATATCTCCTGAGAATCAAAGCAAGGTTTTCGATCCTTTCTTTCAGATAGGAAACGGCAACAAAGGTGGAATGTTCGGCAGTGGCATCGGACTTAATCTGGTGCAATACGTGGTTAAACTGCATTTCGGCAAGATATGGCTGGAAAGTACGCCCGGACAAGGAACGACGTTCTTTATACGCCTGCAACTGGGAAAGGAACACTACGCCAATTCCAATGTAATCTATACTGACCAGGCAATTACCCATACATTGAAAGTAGAAAAGAACAGTGTATTGTCCGTAGATCCGGAATATCACCAGCAAATACCCGAAGATTCTGATAATCGCCTGCGGATTCTGGTAGTAGAAGATGACGAGGATATGCGCCAATACATCGTTTCCAAACTATCCAAGACCTACAATGTGCAGGAAGCTCCTGAAGGGAAAAGCGCCATACATATAGCCAGAGAGCAGATGCCCGATCTGATTATCAGCGACATCATGATGCCCGTAATGGACGGATTGGAGCTCTGCCGGGCTATAAAAAATGACATGGCTTTAGCTCATATTCCGGTAGTCTTGCTAACAGCAAAAAGCCTGGAAGAGCATGTAAAAGATGGATATCAGGCTTTAGCTGATGACTATATATTAAAGCCATTCAATGCGCAAATACTACTGGCTAAAATAGAAAGCCTCATCAAAAACAGAGAAAAACTGAGAGACTTGTTCTGCCAGAAGTTAGAGAGGACGGAAGTTCCTGTAAAGGAAATCACAGTAGAGGATCCATTCATGCAAAAACTGGTAGAATTAATTACAGAAAATGCACAGGATCCGGAATTATCCATGGAAGTTCTATATAATAAATTAGGTATGAGCCGTACACAATTCTTCCGGAAAATTAAGGCAATATCCGATTTATCACCCAACAAACTGATCCTAAATATCCGGATGAAAATGGCTGTGGAAAAATTCCAATCCGGAGGCATGACCATTGCAGAGGTTGCCTATGAAGTAGGCTTCTCCGATCCGGCTTACTTTAGTAAGGTTTTTAAATCTGTATTCAATCAAACTCCTACCGAATATATCAAGAATATTGGTAAATAATCGGTCGCAGGTCTAAAATACAAGTCTTTGACACTATTTTCATAGTCTGTCAAAGGCTTTTCGCCTAAGTTTGCAAAAAAATCAGGTAAAGTTTATGACCATGAGAAACCACGTGATTGCATTATTACTAATACTATTTTTTGCAAATACAGGCTTTGCACAACAGGCCATCGTATCTAGGGAGAAGCCGCTGAATTTCTCCCGGAAAGATTGTATAAACCTGTCTATATATGATTGGCCCCGTACTCTTTTAAGCTATCCGATTTACTTTCCGGAAGGAATACAGTCCGAATCGGAACTGAGCCTTTCCGATAACAAGCAGAGCCGTTCTGTTCCATTCCAATTATCAGACAAAGTCATTGAAAACGGGAAACTGAAATCTGCCGTTATAAACTTCTTCGCAGAGCTACCAAGCGGAGGGGAATTCAACTATACATTGTATCTTCGGAAAAACAATGCCTCCCGGCAAAGTTCACCTGTTACACTTCTGAAACAGGCGTCAACCTGGCTGATCAGTGACGGAAACTTCGGTGTGGAAATACCTGCCGGAGGAATCAATCCGGGGCACACAATTCCCGCTCCCATAATCTCCATATTGAACGATCATCAAAAGATAGGCAATAACAAGCTGCACACCGGACAGCGCACCGTAAAAAAGATAGAAACGTCTGTTTTAGAATTAGGCGACTTGTTTATAGAATGTGGAATACATTATATATTAGATAACCAGGCTTCTTATTATGCCAAGGTAAAAGTCATACAAGGTTATCCCTTCGTCATCCTCGACGAACAAATGGAGAATATATCAAACCAAGATGAGGTGTTTATAGATATGGAATGGGATAACTTCCATCCTACGCGCCGTTATGGCAACTGGGACAGGCAAAAGGAAGTATCAGTAGACGGAGGTTTGCCCATCGACCAACCCATATACACCAACTGGAGCCAGGAAGATCCGCACTGGACAGGAATGGGCTGGATAGAAGAACCCGATAAGCAAATGTTGTATCGCCTCTTACCCTTCGGAGGAAATTCAACACGCGAACAGGTTCCGGCAATCTCTTTCTGGGAAACTCAGGATGCAGCCAGAGAATTAGGCGTATTTGTATATGACCATAATCGCTGGGATGATCAGCAATACGGAATCTGGCAGCCCACTCCGGATCTATCTGTATATTTCCGTTATGCAGGTCAGAAATTATATTTCAAGTATCCGCTCCATTCCGACAGCCGGTCCACGGCCATAACTTTATATACAATTGAAAAGAAACAGGGTATAGTTGACAAATTCAATAAAAGCATTGACGAAATAGCAGTCAAGGGTGGTGCAGACCATTCGGATGAGATGGGCTTCCGCTACGCTATGCTATTACACCGTCAGTATGCGCTATTAAATTTAAATAAGGTGAAAGATTGGATTCTGGAGTATCCGGCACATGCAAAACATCCGGATACTCCTTTTACAGGGAAAACAGGTTCACCCACTGCCGAACAATTCTATCAGCAGATAATAACCTCTCCAATGGCTTATTATATGACAGGCTTAAATGGATTTCCCGGCATTCATTCCATTTCTCACCGCCCGCTTTTCGGCAGCTGGATAGAAGATTACCTGGCACTTTACAAACAACTGACCACGGAACAAAAGCAGACCGTAGACGGCCTGATGCTCATATCCGCTTACATCAATACACTGGAAGCGATGAATACCATCCGCACTTCATTAGCGGGAACCGCTAATATGGCAGCAGACGGCTGGGCAGTACCGGGGCAGATGTCTTTCCTCTACCCCGAACACCCGATGGCCAAAGAATGGGCGGATTTCTTTGAAAAAACACTGGAAATATACGGTATCTTCTATACACGTCCTGAAGTAAAAGCCTTCGAATCCAAAGGAGGACGTTGGGTAGAAAGCCTGGGTATCTATAATTGGGCTTTCTTACGTCCCACCTCAGCTACCAATATCGCACTGAAAGAGTTCGATGGCAAAAACCGTTTTGCCGGAAAATACATGGCACAACGGGGACACTGGATGCTGGACATGATGACCGCTCCCATTCAATACAAAGAAAAGATGGAAAGAAGTTATCCACCCCATGGGGCTCACGGAGGGGGACGGATTGTTCCACGCTATTGCTCCGTTTACCAGTTGGCCGACTGGATGCAATACTACGATCCGCTCTTAGCTGAAAATCTATATTGGACCGGCAAGATGGGGCCGGGTGTTGAAACCAAAGATACACACACCAATTGGGGGAATGTCCATCAGAAACAATACCCTACCCATAACATGGGAACCAATCCGCATTTAAGAAGTACGAAATATACCGGACACGGCATTGTTCTGCGTGCAGGAGTAGACACAGACGAAGAATTGTCCATTCACTTAAACCAGGTGGATAAAGGCCCTAACTATCGTTGGGGACATCAGGGACAAGGCAACTCCGGCGGACTTTACTTCTATGCAAAAGGTAAAATATATACGGGGCATGAAAACGAAGTGGTAGGTGACCATGTACAAAATAATCTGGATGGCATCACTAACTTCGGAGTAATGAAAAATGGAGCTTTCTGTAACATCGGAATGAACGAACTTGTGGCTCCACTTTATGACCTGGATATAGTGCAGCTGGCAGAACTTCGTTCCGCTAAAGGAAAAGACAGTTTTGCCTGGCCGGAATATTTATCACGCAGCATCCTACTAGTAGGTACAGACTACTTCCTACTCTACGACCAGACCGGAACGAACTGGAGAGCAGGTGCCCGTTTCTCTTGGTTCGTTCAGAAAGAAGATGAATTTCCGCAAATCGTTTTCTTTGGCAAAAAAGCACGCCCGGATCATTGGACCAAAGGAGAAACCAATCATTCCAAAGGTTTCTACCGGGATGCGGACGGTTCGCTGCTGACATTGGTTTCACACAAGAAAGGAGATATCAACGTTCTACATGGGAAAGTTGTGAACCCGGCTTTGCTGGCCCATACAAGCATTTACGAATTTGTACCCAAATCCCAAAATGAACCATCTAATATATTGTACATCAAAGCTCCTCACAGTACTGATGTTATCTTCCGTGATGGAACAGGAATAAGCCATCAGTCAGAAAAAGAATCATTCACCGGAGAGGCCGGAGTAATCCGCCGGATGGATAATGGAACCTTGCAACTTGCTTTAATGAAGGGTACACTCCTTTCTGCCGACGGTTTTTCGATCGAATTGTCGGACGCCGGTACGGCAATTGCCATGACCCGCACAAACGCCAACACTTGCAAAGGACGCTATAAGAGTGATGGAAAAGCCAGATTAACTCTAAAAGGAATGTCCGGCGGAAAATTATATATCGACGGTATCGCACAACAGGGAACAAGCAATATCTCTTTGCCCGTAGGAGAGCATCACATAGAGTATGCACGTGAAGTTACTCCAATGCCAACTGATATTATCGACACAGAATATACTCCTAACGGTACACTTATTTATCTGGATATACCAGCATCAGCCAAAAAGGTAAAAATAGAAACATCACGGGACAATGGGCAAACATGGACGGAGGTAGGCACAACCACCCGGTCAGTATACAAACTGGCTCCGCAACCTGCCGGAAAGATACATGTACGGGCTCTGTCTGTAAACGGAAAGCATACGGCCGTCTTTGCCCAAGAGTATCCGGTTTATACCACTAACCAAGCACCACATTACCCGGAAGGTCTGCACCTGAATTTAGGCAAGGGGAAGGTAGACTTATCATGGGGAAAAGTATTAGGTGCACAGAAATATCGTATATACCGGAGAAAGGCCGGTGACAAAGATTTCACACTTATATTTGAAGGTAAAGCCAATCAGTATACAGATATGGAAGCTGCCGGAGTCATCAAAGCATGCCGATTCCCCGGTAAGTTAGACAATCCGACTCTTGATGCCAGTTCGTTTACAGTCTATGAATATACGGTTACCACTGTGAACGGGTATGGCGAAAGCGTACAGTCTCCTATCGCCGATACACATCCGGCATCCTGGGCTAACTGGTATCCGGATACCGAACTGAAATACAAGCGTACCTCTGCATTCTGGATGGAACCTTATGTACCTTCATTCATGACACCTGAGAAATATTATCCGAACTAACAATATAAAAAATACAAGAAAATATGAAAAGTAAACTATTCACAGCAGCATTGGCTGCGTTGGTGCTGGCATCTTGTGCTCCTAAAGAGAACGGGTACTTTGACAATCTCCCACAAGAAGCCAGCCCTATAGAAATCGGGAATAAAATTACGAATCGGTTTCTGGAGCAAGGGCATTCGCAATATGGCAGCCCCTTACGAGTGAACGAACCAAGAACACAAATCACCTATCCGGATGTATGCACTTGGTTAGGAGGACTTTGGTTTGCTCAGGAAACAGATAACAAGGAATTGACAGAACGTCTGAAAGCCCGTTTCGAGCCTTTATTCACCAATGAGGCTTACTTGCAGCCGAAGCCGAATCATGTAGACAACAATGTCTTCGGAGCCGTGCCGCTGGAACTCTACCTGCAAACAGGAGAAGAGCGCTATAAAACATTAGGCATGATGTATGCCGACTCTCAATGGGAATTACCAGCCAACTGGAAACTGGAAGAAGGTGAAGAACGCCAAAGCAGTATGTATGGGGATTTCAAAGATGCTGATATCTGTCAACCGGAACAAAAGGAATGGGCCGACAAAGGTTATTCCTGGCAAACTCGTTTTTGGCTGGACGATATGTATATGATCACCACTATCCAGGCGCAGGCCTATCGGGTAACGAACGACCGTAAATATATAGACAGAGCAGCTCGCGAAATGGTGCTTTACCTGGATTCAATACAGCAAACTTCAGGACTGTTCTATCACGCACCAACAGCTCCCTTCTGCTGGGGACGCGGTAATGGTTGGATGGCAGTCGGTATGTCCGAACTGCTCCGGATGCTTCCGCAAGACAATCCGGACAGAACGGAAATCATGAAAGGATATCTGAAAATGATGGAGAAACTAAAAGATACACAGGATGAGAATGGTATGTGGAAACAGGTAGTAGACGATATTTCCATGTGGGAAGAAACTTCCGGTTCGGCCATGTTCGCATACGCCATGATTACAGGTGTCAAGAAAGGCTGGTTACCTGCCGAAGAATACGGGCCGGTAGCCCGGAACGCCTGGATAGCTTTAACCAAATATGTAAATGAACAGGGAGATGTGGAAGCCGTATGCGAAGGTACCATGCTGGGAGACAATAGTGAACACTACCGCAACCGTAAAGCTTTAACGGGAGATCTCCATGGACAAGCTCCGGTTTTATGGTGTGCCTATGCATTACTTGCCAAATAAAATCACGTTCTTTACAAAATAAAAACTAACCTCACAAAACATGAAAAACATAGTATTAACCACCGGATATTCTTTACTGACAGCCTTTTTCTTGTGCACACCACCACTGTGTGCACAAGAAAAAGTACTCGACCGGATGACGCGCAGTGAAGCCCGACAGGAAATCCTCCGACATACCGGAATCAAGGATCATGTTACTTTTTATCATAGTAACGATAAGGATATCTACGTTGTCTATGATCTGGTAAGTTCCGGCAATAAGGAGAAAATGCTTCAAGGCAAAACCATTCTGTTAGGCATCCTGGATGCCTTCGAGTCTACCCGGAACCAATTCCGCCCTCTGGAAGTATCTTTCTTTGCCCGCGAGAAATTTTTCGATTCCATACGCATACTTAAAGAAAACAAACTGATGGACGCGGAACTCAGACAACTGTCCGAATCTCTTGTCAGTCAGATGAGTTTTTGCGAAGAACGCGGTCCGAACAACCGGGCAGCAAATTATGCCATGGGAGCCTTGGCAGCTGCCAGATTGTTTCCGAAACACAAAGATGCCAAATTATGGAAAGCTTATGCCGAAGCCGTATGGAATGACTGGTATGAACCGGGAGACAGTTATGAACCTGCGTATGTGGCCCATAATATTCCCCGCCTGATAGCTTTAGGTGTAAAGCTTGGCAAGCAGAAGGAATTAAAAGGGGATAAGCTGAAACAGGTATATTATAAATTCAGAAACCATGTCAGTTCTTCCGGTCTGGTATGCTCTACAGGAGATGGAGAACCGTACGACCAAGAATCTTACGTAAAGGCTTTTGATGCCATTATGGAAGTCTGTCCCGATCCTACTATTTTATGGGCACTTAAAAAAACATATCTGGCAGGCAACATGAAAACCGGAAGACTTCCGGAAGAGGCTTTTGAAAAAGCTTATCCCCAATATGCAGGTATGGAAGCCAAAGCCCCGGAACTACAAGCTTCCGTGCAATCTCTTTTCCCTGCCACTTACCAAAGTAAAGATCGCCTGATACTGGCACCTTCACGTAAAGAAGGCGCTCCATTCGCCCAATTCTGGATTCAGGATGATTGCAATGTCCTCTACCATGGTGGAATCTCCGACACACGTGGCGACCTGATACATTATGAAGTAGACGGCACCATGATCATTGCCGACAGAGGACGCTATGAATGGCCGGCATGGAACAATACGCTACTGGTTTCCGAACCGGATGCGCAGTATCCTTTCCGTCAGACCACGGGAGTGAATTCCGGACGATGGTATCATTCTTCCGCCAATATGCGGGTTACCCGAGGGTATATGCCTTCAAAACGATACACCATCAATTCACAAAGATCCACTGATGTTCATTTTGCACTGACTGACCAGAAGGCTCCTTATGGTTATATGTGGGGAAACCCGGAAGCCGTGGCCGGAAACAATGACTTGATAAACCTGCATGAAATCAGGTTGGAGTTTGCACTGCTCCCTACCGAAGGAGAAGAATCAGTCGGCAAGGTATTCCCCGGAAGAACCTGGTTCGGCGGGTATGAAAAACGCAATGTATGCCCTTCGGATGTTCCCGTAGATATTTATATCAGTGACCTGTTCATTGCCGGAGATAAAGGAGAGAAAATACTGGTACCGTTTGACAAACTGACGGACAAACTGTCATTTGGCTTCGTTGCTCCCGACAAGACACAGCAATTCCCCGAAACGGAATTAGCCAAAGAGGATTATGCCATTGTAACCGATGCAGAAACGGGCAAACAGGTACTGCGTATCCGCACGAAATATGGCCGTACGGTTCTCCGTATCAAAATGAATGAACAGGTTAATGTGAATGAGGACTATAGCCGCATCGGATTATCATATAAATATGTCACTCCCATCAAGGGTTGGACACGAGTACCCATCCTGATAGCCTTCAATGATAACGACATGAAACATAACTTACGCCTGGACCGTCAGCAAGGCGGTATTCTGACTGATGCCAAAGCTGAAAATAAGGCAGGTGACAGTTATGGTTCCGTATCTTACAAAGGAATCTGGACCCACGATTCATCCTGGACAAGAAGCACTCTTCTGACAGAAGAAGGTTTTCTAATCGTATTGGATGAGTTCCTGCCGGGAAAAGCTGCCGATAAGCTGGTGGCCGGTCCGGTATGGCACGTTCCCTCTGCTCCCCGTTGCGGAAATTCGGATGGGGCTACAGCTGACTGGTTTGATGCTTCCCTGCTACATTACCCTGCACAAGCACGGGCTTTCACTGATAAATACGGTGAAGGAGACAAATGTCTCTTTATTGCTTTCGATGCACCGGCAGGATCGGAAAACGGAATTCAGTATCAGCCTAAACATTGGAAGAATGATGATTATGCGGTTTATAGCAAATGTCCGCTGGAGGCCGGAAAAACCACACGCTGGTTATCTGTCCTGGCACCTCATTCCAAAAATACGGATGCCATCAAGTTATCCCGGAACATAAAAATAAGCAATCTGGGAGATAAGGGATATCAAGTAAATATTCAATGGAACGAACAGGAAAAAAGCCCTGTCAAGTTGGAAATAAAGATGGGTAACCGTGACGAGTGGGAAGTAATACGCAATTAATAACAGAAGAATCATGAATATAAAATATCATTTCATTGCGAGTTGTTTACTCCTGTCAGGAGGATTGGCAATCCTGACCGGTTGTAACTCTCCGCAGAGTTTAAAGGAATTTACCGTGAAGAATCCTTTGGATATAAATCGTGAAGACGAAGCACTGGTATTGACCCGTGCACAACTCAATCCGACAGACAAGCTGCTCAAACCTGTGATAACCAACGGACAGGGAGAATATATTCCTTGTCAGCTGGACGACCTTGACGGAGACGGAGAATGGGATGAACTGGCATTCGTATATACTTTTTCCCCTTCCGAAAAGACCCGGTTAAAAGTGGAATGGCTTACTCCGGAGAAATATCCGGTATTCGCCCCTCGCACGAATGTCCGCTATGGCAAAATGACCTCCCCCGGAATTATCGAAGAATTGTCCCGGGATGCACACGACAAGCATAACCTTCCACGAGGAAGTGAGATGTATCCTTATCAAATGGATGGTCCTGTCTGGGAAAATGATAAAATGGGATTCCGCCAGTACTTCGATGGCCGTAACTGTTGCGATGTTTTCGGTAAAAGAATATCTGAAATGGTGCTGGATACAGTGGGAATCAGTCCGGAAGGACATCCGGCAAATACATACCAGGTAGTACGAGAATGGGGATGCGACATTCTGAGTGCAGCCAACTCATTCGGTTTGGGCGGACTTGCCATGCAGACTCCAGACAGCCTGGTACGCATGGGTGTCCCCGCAAGTTATACAGAAGATGTTATCGACTCCACCTACTACGAACTGGTTACAGAAGGCCCGGTCCGCTCTATTATTCGCTTGACATATAAAGGATGGCAAATAGAAAATAACAAGATAGATCTTTGCGAAGAAATCAGTATATGGGC
>OIDA01000259.1_pt1 | contig 23693 bp, 18 predicted proteins | sample 1581451 | NCBI WGS metagenome assembly OIDA01 (sample SAMEA3882552, study PRJEB24775) | human gut metagenome | biome: human-associated habitat; feature: intestine environment; material: feces | place: Netherlands | collected 2009/2010
AACCGATTTTGCAATCGTTTCGATTGGCGGTCACTGACCGCCGCTACAATTAAACCTTAACATTACGGTGGTACACCGTTAAAACAGTTCCGGGTGCATTCGGCTGTAGTGAAAAATGTACTGCTGGGCGATGCCTGCGTACTGACCGAAATCGTCACCGTTCATATTCGGGAACAGCTTTTCCATTGCCCGTTTCATCCACACATCAATCGGAAAAGCCTCAATTCTGTGCATACCGAAAAGAAGTGTGCAGTCGGCAACCTTTTTGCCGACGCCCGTAATTTTCATAAGCTCCGCTCTTGCGTCTTCATAGCCAAGCGTGAAACAGCTGTCAAGATTCACCTCGCCGTTTGCAACCTTTTGTGCCGCATCAATAATGTAACGGTTGCGAAATCCTGCCCTCAGCGGTGCAAGGTCATCGGGCGAAAGCTTTGCAAGTGTTTCGGCTGTCGGGAACGCAAATTCTCCGTCACCAAGCCGTGTGCCGAAGTTTTCACACAAACGCTCAACAATCCCCTTGATTCGCTTTATATTGTTGTTCTGGGAAATGATGAATGTGCAGAGTGCCTCAAAAGGCTCTTGTCTTAAAATTCTTATGCCCGGGGCGTACTTTGCCGCCTCGTTCAGAACGGGATGTATTGTGCTGATTTCTTCACGGATTTTTCCGTAATCAAGCGAAAAGTCAAAGTAGCTGTACCAGATGTTTTTGAAGTCGTCAGCCGTTGCATTTTCAATGTACATATCCGTTTTGTCAAGGCTGACGGTTACGCTTTTGCCGTAGGCAACACCGTGAAAAGAACCGTCGTCCTGCGACTTCCAACGAAAGCTCTGACCGCAGTCGAGAGTCTGCGCAAGGTCAAGGTCATGCACATCGGTTATTTTGATTTTGTTGTCGAGTTCAATACATTCCATGATTTTCACCGCCGAAATTTTCTTAATAAAGTATATCACATTCGGGAAAATTATGATATACTTTATTTAAAATTGAAAATGGAAAATTGAAAATGGAAAATGAATGTCGGGAAGATAGTTTGTTTGTAAAACAGATTTCAGTCCCGACTGTATTTCAGACAGGAACTCATTGAACGCAAGCCTTGATGAAATATTTTGTTTAAACACATATGTTTTGATATGATGAAAACGGTGTGTTATAACCACTACATTAACTCAAAAGGAGGATTATTGTGAAAGAAACTATCTGCACAATTCCGATTAACGATATATTTATGCCGAAATGCGGTTGTCCGTTTTGCCGAATGGAGAGTATGCTTGAGGAGCAGTATGTAAAATTCATTACGGGCGATGCGATGATGGAGCCTAATATCAGGATTGAAACCAACAAAAAAGGCTTTTGTCACCGCCATTTTTCGCAGATGTTTGAAAAAGGACAAAAATTGCCGAATGCGCTTATTCTTGAAAGTCATCTTCAGGAAATTATTGATAACGATATGCCGAAAAAGCTGAAGGGCAAGCCTGATAAGAAACAGCTTGAAGTTATTAAAAAGCGACTTGATTCGTGTTATGTATGCGACAGAATCGAGTGGGATATGCACCATTTTTGCGACACGATTTTTGTTGAGTGGGCAAAGGGAGAGGAGTTTTATAAGCTGTACAACGAACAGCCGTTTATCTGCTTTAAACACTACGATTTTATTATGAATGTTGCAACCCAAAAGAGCAAGCTGCCGTCAAAGCTTTTACCGCAGTTCTATGCCGAAACGGCAGGTCTTACAAAAAAATATCTGTTGTCGCTTAAAGAAGATATCACATATTTCTGCTCAATGTTTGATTACCGCAACCACGGCAAAGATTGGGGAAGCTCCAAGGATTCAATTGAGAGAAGTATTGAATTTTTGACAGGCGAAAAGCCGTAAACGGCGAGCCGACTTTTTATGTTCGTGAAGATAGTTTGTGAATGTCAAAAAACATATTATGCCCGAGCGAAAGGTTTAATTAATGTAAAATTGAAAATTGAAAATGGAAAATTAATGTCGGGAAGACAGTTTGCAAAATAAAATGCAATGTCTTCCCGACTGTTTTGTTAATATGAAATTTACTGTTTATTTATGGCGAACACGGTTCGCCGCTACTGACAAATTTTTGATATGAACAAAGATTGCATCAGAACCTTACTCGGGTATCTGATGCAATTTCTTTATCCGACTGCCTTCTCGAATAGACTGCGGTGGCACACCGCCGACCGCAATTTTCAATTTTCAATTTTCAACTTTCAATTTGAATCATTCACTGCCATACTGCCATAACGGCGTTGAAGTATTCGTCAGAGAGAACCTTTCTCAACTGTTCTCTGCCGAATTCATCGTTCATATATGCATTGCGGATGTTTCCACCTACCTGCATTTCTTCACCGTTAAAGGTCAAAAACTGCTGTCTGAGTACCGACACGCTGTCCTTCGTGAGCATATCAAGTGTGATTTTTTCTTTAAGTTCCATTTTTCATACCTCCGTTATTTTTATATTTTGTAAATCAAAGAAAAGTTTACCTGCTCATCAGCGACGAAATTATAAGCCTGTTTATTGAGCGGAGAAAACTGCAACCAAGCCGATTTATTTACACTTCCTCTGAACATTCCGCCGTTTTTGCTTATGCCGATATCATGAACAATCACATCCGATTTGTTTGAGAAAGGCATATTGAGCAAAGCTATTGTAGATGTTCCGCCTAAAGTTGTTGCGTTCATAATGACGGTGACATTTACAATAACGATATCGCCAATTTTTTCATAAAGGCAAGTTGCAGATTTTATTTTATCAATCTGAGTAGAGTACGGAGTAAGAGTAGCTGTGCCGAGTTCGATATTTGACGAATCGTATTTTGAGCCGATGCTCATATCCATACGGGCTAATCTTTCGTTAAGGGTTTTGCTGTCAGCTTTTGCGTTAAGCAGAATGTCAACCTCATCCGACGAGTAGCTGTCGGCACTATCCCAGTAGTTGTCGGTAAGATACTTGATACTCGGATAATTTTGAGTATAGTCGGTAATCTGAGAGGAATCACTTACCTTGTTTGAGTTGTCCTCTTTTTTTGAAATGTCGGACTGTTCAATTAACTTTTTGGTTTTGTCAATTTCAGTCCGACAAAGCTTTGTTTCGTCAAGAAGCTTTTGCGTTTCTTCACGAAGCTTCAGCGTTTCTGAATTCGGATTAAGGTACTCTTTGTCCTCAATCGGAATACTCTCGTCTGCATAAAGCGTGACGATCTGAGTTTGGAAAACATAGCCGTTTTCGCCTCTGCCTTCAAGCTGAAGTTCAAAATAGCCGTGCATGAAAATGTCATTTTTTCTGACCTTCCACACAAGTTTTGTGCCTGTTTCATCAATTGCGGTGCTGTCGGGAATTACCGAATTTACACTGCCGTCGGCAAAACGCAGATGAATGAAGTAGTCAACCGTAATGTCGCACATTCCCCGAATTAAAAATTCCTGTGTTTCGGCAAGATTTTCACCCGTGATGCCAACGCAGTTTGCACCGTCAAAATTTTTTGGTTTTCGTTTGTCATAGATAATCATTGTTACACCTCCACTTAAAGAGGCAAAAACACGAAAAAATGCATTGTTTTATGCAATTTTCAGAAAAATTTTTGAAATTTTTTTAATTTCCCGTCACGAGGGGGAAACGGTTGCAATTGCAATGTTTTGTGATATAATCTAATTTGAATAATTTGAACGAATTGACTTAAACAGAAGAGAAGAAAAACTGTTTGTTCCGTGACGATTAAGAGGACGGAATTGTGTGCCGATGTACAAATTACGGCTTTTTTCGTTGCAAACCGTTTGAACGAAGGGGGACGGCAACACGCCGTGATATAAAATGAGAAAATATGTAGAAGTTTTTACTCGTGATCATTTGCCAAAGCTGAGGGATCAGCTGTTGTTTTCGGGATTGACGGATCACGAAATTTTTATGTTCATACAATATGCAAAACCGTACTATCTGTCGCTGAACCGTGGCGAAACGGCAAGGGTTGAAAACAAGTTCAGCCATATGACGGGACTTGTGTTTTCGGGAACTGCATACCTTTATTCTGTGGACTACAACGGCAACAAAAGTCTGCTCAAAACAATTCGCAGCGGCGAGTCAAGCGGAACGCTTTACGCAATGTTTGATTACTATAATACGCTTGTTGAGATTATGGCAGGAGAGGACTGCGAAATTCTTTTTATTCCGCCGGAGCCGATGTTTATAACCGAGGATTCGCTTGCTTCGATTCAGCAGAAAATCCTCGTCAATATGCTTGCGTCACAAAGACAGGTGTTTTTGCAGATTTCGGAACACCTTGCCTGTCTTTCAAAGCGAAGTATCAAGGGCAAATTTATGCACCTTCTTCAAATCTATTGCAGGCGTGAGCGTAGCTGTGAGGTTGATCTGCCGTTCTCCCGTGACGAGCTTGCAAACTATCTTGCGGTTGACAGAGCGTCACTTTCAAGAGCACTCGGTGAACTGAAAAAAGCAGGAATTATTGAATTTAAAAAGAGCCATTTCAAACTGATTGAAACAGCTGAATATCATTTTGATTAAATAACGGTCGGCAAACGGTGTTCTGTTTCCTTTCACCGCCGACTAAAATATAACGGAGGATAATATTATGAGTTTTGTGGAATTACTGCTGTTCGGCATCGGCTTGTCTATGGATGCATTTGCGGTTTCAATTTGCAAGGGGCTCTCCGTGCGTAAGTTAAGACCTAAACACGCAATTACTGTCGGATTGTGGTTTGGCGGATTTCAGGCGCTTATGCCGCTTATCGGTTATCTTCTCGGAAAGCAGTTTGAGTGGCTCATCACAAGCATTGACCATTGGATTGCATTCATCCTGCTTGCACTTATCGGTGCAAATATGATAAGAGAAGCTTTCGGTGAGGAAGAACAGCTTGACGATTCGTTTTCGGTCAAGACAATGCTGCCCCTTGCCGTTGCAACAAGTATTGACGCCCTTGCGGTAGGCGTTTCGTTTGCGTGTATTGATGTTGATATCGTACCTGCAATCGCAATTATAGGCACAACAACATTCATACTTTCGGCTGTCGGCATCAAAATAGGCAATGTATTCGGTGCAAAGTATAAGTCAAAGGCAGAATTTTTAGGCGGTGCAGTATTGATTTTGCTTGGACTCAAGATTTTGCTTGAAGATTTGGGTTTTTTGCCGTTCTGACGGATTTCAAATTGAAAGTTGACGGCGAGCCGCCGTTACCAATTCGAGAAGATAGTATAATATAGAAATCGCATCAGATGCCCGAAAAAGCTCTGATGCGATTTTTTATATAAAAGTCGTTGCTGTTTCGTAGGGCGGATATTATCCCCCTACAGACAATACAGGTTTTTTATAATTTCAATTTCTTAAAGTTGTCATTCAGAATTGTGCAGGAGTTATCTAACTTTTGCAATTCCTGTTCGGTTAATTTAAGTTCCAGAATGCGTTTTGCACCGTTTGCGCTTACTATGCACGGGTTGCCGATGAACACATCTTTCTTGCCGCCGTATTCGCCACGCAGACGAACCGATACTGTCAGAACGCTGTTTTCATCTTGAAGAATTGCTCGGACAATACGGACGATTGACATACCGATGCCGTAGTAGGTTGCGCCCTTTGCCTCAATGATTTTGTGGGCGGCACAACGCACATCATCGCTTATCTGCTCAAGCTCCTCCATATAGTACGATTTTGGGTTATCACGCATGACATCCTTTAGCGGTTTGGCGGCAAGGAGTGCCTGACTCCACGGAACAAATTCGCTGTCTCCGTGTTCGCCGATTACATATGCGTGAATGTTGCGTGGATCAACCTCAAAATATTCGCCGAGAAGATATCTGAGCCGTGCCGTGTCAAGGGTAGTTCCCGTGCCGATGATTTTTGACGCATTGAATCCCGAAAGCTCATAGGTCACCCGTGTCATAATGTCAACGGGATTTGTCGCAACAAGGAAAATTCCCTCAAAACCGCTTTGCACAACCTTTGGCACAATTGAAGAAAATACAACTGCGTTTTTCTGCAAAAGCTGAAGCCTGCTTTCGGTGGGCTTTTGATTTGCACCTGCGCAGATTACAACAATGTCGGCGTCGGCACATTCACCGTAACCTCCGCAACGGATTTTCATGCTTGAATGCGAAAATGCAAGCCCATGGTTCAAATCCATTGCCTCGCCCTCGGCACGCTTTTCGTTGAGGTCAATCATAATGAGCTCATCACACACATTTTGATTGAGTGCCGCATAGGCAAAGCTCATTCCGACCATTCCCGTTCCCACAAGTACGACCTTTCTTTTGTTTCCCGACATATGACCGTTCCTTTCATTTGTATTCTTTTTTTAGGATTTTCATATGTGCAAAAATTATTCTTCGGTTCAAAAAATTGATTGAATTGTGCTTTTTGGGGGGTTGTGAAAAAAATAACGGCAGAATGGGCTGTTTGTTTGGTGAAATGGCAAAGATTATATGTAAAAATCATCAAAATTCACTTGAAACGCAGATATAATTGTGCTAAAATTAATTCGACAAGGTGTTCGGAATACATTAGGCATATTCCGATTTTTATTTTATAGGAAAATGTCCGACAATGCTCGGACGGAAAGGTCTGATAATTCAGACTTTTCATATTGTTATTTCAGTCATTTCAAGTTTGCACTTGAAATGATTGGCGAACACTGTTCGCCGCTACTGATGTGAATTCAATTGCGAAAGGAAAAGAGAAAAATGTACAAGATAGTTAAGAAAAAATCTCTGAATCCAACCGTTACACTTATGGAAATTGACGCTCCGCTTATTGCCAAAAAGGCAGAGCCGGGACAGTTCATCATTCTCCGTGTTGACGAGAACGGTGAGCGTATTCCGCTTACGGTTGCAGGCTATGACAGAGAGGCCGGCACAGTTCGTATTATCTTCCAGATTGTCGGTGCAACAACAGAAAAGCTCAATCACCTTAACGAAGGCGATTATATTCACGATTTTGTAGGCCCTCTCGGTGTTCCCACACATACAGACGGTCTTAAAAAGGTTTGCGTTGTAGGCGGCGGCGTTGGCTGTGCAATTGCACTTCCTGTTGCCGAAAAGCTCCACGAAATCGGCTGTGAGGTTCACTCAATTGTCGGCTTCAGAAACAAGGATCTTGTTATTCTTGAAGATGAATTCAAGGCTTGCTCAGACAAGTTTATTCTTATGACAGATGACGGTTCATACGGTCAAAAGGGCGTTGTTACAGCTCCTCTCGAAGAGATGATTAAGGCAGGCGAGGACTATGACCTCGTTATTACAATCGGTCCGCTTATCATGATGAAGTTTGTTGTTAAAACAACAAAGCCTTACAATATTCCCACAACAGTTTCCATGAACCCGATTATGATTGACGGCACAGGTATGTGCGGCGGCTGTCGTCTTACAGTTGACGGACAGACAAAGTTTGCCTGTGTTGACGGCCCCGACTTTGACGGCTTTAAGGTTGATTTTGACGAGGCTATGAAGCGTGGCGCAATGTACAAGCCGTTTGAGCGTCATGCATACGAAGAAACATGTAATCTGTTCAAGAAGGAGGTTGAGTAATCATGCCAAATATGTCACCCAAAAAGGCTCCTATGCCATCACAGGATCCTAATGTAAGAAATAAAAACTTTCTTGAGGTAGCAACAGGCTACACGGAAGAAGTTGCAATTGAGGAGGCACAGCGTTGCCTTAACTGTAAACACAGACCTTGCGTAAACGGTTGTCCGGTACATATCGCAATCCCCGATTTTATCAAAGAGGTTGCCCAGGGCAACTTTGCAGGCGCTTATGATGTAATTTCACAGTCAAGCTCACTTCCTGCTGTTTGCGGCCGTGTTTGTCCGCAGGAGTCACAGTGTGAGTCAAAGTGCGTAAGAGGCATCAAGACTGAGCCTGTCGGAATCGGCAGACTTGAGAGATTTGTTGCCGACTGGCACAACGCTCAGACAGATGTTAAGGTAAATAAGCCTGAGTCAAACGGTCACAAGGTTGCTATCGTCGGTTCAGGTCCTGCAGGTCTTACCTGTGCAGGCGACCTTGCAAAGAAGGGTTATGATGTAACAGTATTTGAGGCTCTTCACCTTGCAGGCGGTGTTCTCGTTTACGGTATCCCTGAGTTCAGACTTCCAAAGTCAATCGTTCAGAAGGAAGTTGACACACTCAAAGAGCTCGGTGTTAAGGTTGAAACAAATATGGTTATCGGCAGAGTTCTCTCAATTGACGAACTTATGGACGATTACGGCTTTGAGTCAGTATTTATCGGTTCGGGCGCAGGTCTTCCGAGATTTATGAATATCCCCGGTGAGAACCTTTGCGGTGTTTACTCGGCAAATGAGTTCCTCACAAGAACAAACCTTATGAAGGCTTATAAGGACGACAGCACAACTCCGATTATGCACGCAAAGAAGGTTGCAGTTGTCGGCGGCGGTAATGTTGCAATGGATGCCGCTCGTTGTGCAAAGCGTCTTGGTGCGGAAGAGGTTTATATTGTTTACAGAAGAAGCGAAGAAGAGCTTCCCGCCCGTAAGGAAGAAGTTGAGCATGCAAAGGAAGAGGGAATTATCTTCAAGCTCCTCAATAACCCTGTTGAAATCCTCGGCAACGAAGATGAGTTCGTAACGGGTATGAAGTGCATTAAGATGGAACTCGGCGAGCCTGACGCAAGCGGCAGAAGAAGACCTGTTGAAATCCCCGGCAGTGAGTTCGTTCTTGATGTTGACGCTGTTGTTATTTCAATCGGTACATCACCTAACCCGCTTATCAAGGCTACAACAAAGGGACTTGACACTCAGAAGTGGGGCGGTATCATCGCTGACGAAAACGGTCTTACATCCCGTGAGGGCGTATATGCAGGCGGTGACGCTGTAACAGGCGCCGCAACGGTTATCCTCGCAATGGGCGCAGGCAAAACAGCCGCAGCCGCTATTGACGAATACATCCGGAATAAAAATAAGTAATTTTTGTTCTGAGTTGAAAATGGAAAATTGAAAATGTAAAATTAAGGTCGGCGGTGTGCCACCGCTGTCTATTCGAGAAGATAGTTAGATAAAGAGATTGCATCAGATGCCCGAGAAAGGCTCTGATGCAATTTTTGTTATGTTAAAATTTTTCTCCGTATGGAAATCATTATCCCCTCAAACGGGTTGTGGGATTATACAAAACCTCGGCTCTTCGTGGTGTCAAGCCTCGTTGTTCTGTTTTGCACAATAAATTAAATTTGTATATAGTCGGATTCTTTCTATTTTGGTATTGATTTTAGTATAAAATAGGTGTATTATGACTTTGATATGCGGACGGGTGAATTTTTTCAGTGGTCCGCACCTTGTTTTTAAATATTGGTTAAGAGGAAAATTTATGAGAATTATAATTGTTGGATGCGGAAAGGTTGGCTCTTCAATAGCGTCGGAGCTTAATTTGGAGGGGCATGAAATATCCGTAGTCGATATTAACCACGGTGCAGTCGATAAACTTGCAAATTCGCTTGATGTTCTCGGCATAGAGGGAAACGGTGCAACATATGATGTGCTTATTGAGGCAGGCGCAGAGTATGCCGATTTGCTTATTGCCGCAACCGCAAGGGATGAAATCAATCTGTATTCGTGTCTTATGGCTAAGGCGGCAGGCGTTACCCACACAATTGCAAGAGTGCGTAATCCCGAATACACAAACGACCTTTACAGAATCAAAGAGCATCTCGGTCTTTCTATGGCAATCAATCCCGAACAGACCGCAGCTAATGAAATCAGTCGTCTGTTAAGATTTTCGGGTGCGCTTGAAATTGATTCGTTCTCAAAGGGCGTTGTTGAGCTTATCAAGGTAACTGTACCGCAGAATTCGTCAATTGTCGGAACTGCTTTGAGCAGAGTTGACAACCTCAGAGGTAAGGTGAGAATCTGTACGGTTGAGAGAGGGGATGAGATGTTCATTCCTAACGGTGATTTTGTTATTAACGGCGGTGACAGAATTTCTGTTGTTGCAAAGCCCGAAATTGCCGCAAAATTCTTTAAGCGTATCAGTATTGCAATCGGCAGAAGTAAGGATGTTATCCTTCTCGGCGGCGGCAAGGTTTCGTTCTACCTTGCAAAGACGCTTATTAAATCCGGTGCGAATGTCAAAATTATCGAGAAAAATCCCGAACGCTGCAACTTTCTTTCGGAGGCTATACCCGGGGCTGTTATAATTCAGGGCGATTGCATGGATCAGTCGCTGTTGCTTTCGGAGGGTGTTGAACACGCTGACGGCATTGCCGCTCTTATGGATTATGACGAAGAAAATATTATCATAACGATGTACCTAAAGGGCATTACAAAGGCAAAATTGATTACTAAGGTAAATAATGCGTCATTTGATCCGCTTTTGCATGATCAGAATTTTGAATGTATTATTCATCCAAAGAGCCTTACAGGCGAATATATTGCAAGATATATCAGAGCAATGCAGAATACGGGCGACAGCAATGTTGAATCGCTTTACCGCCTTAACGACGACAAGGTTGAGGCTCTTGAATTCAAGGTTAATGCGGAATCAAGGGTTACGAATGTTCCGATTATGAGCCTTAATCTGAAGGCTAATCTTCAGATTATCTGCATTAACAGAGGCGGAAAAATTATTCTTCCGCAAGGTACGGATGTGATTAAACCTGAGGACACGGTAATTGTGCTTACCATGCAAAAAGGTCTTAGCAAGCTTGAAGATATTGTAAAGCGTTGAGGGGAGCATAATGAACAAACGATTAATTGTGTATATCCTCGGCTGGGTTCTTATTGTCGAGGGTGCGGCTATGCAGATTGCAACCGTTACTTCATTTATATACGGCGAACACGAGGGATTTTATTTTCTTGGAGTAGGTGCTTTGTCGGCACTTTTGGGCTTGCTTGCCGTAAAAGTAAAAAAACCGAAAAATCCCGTGCTTTATCAGAAGGCAGGCTTTGCGGCTACTGCGTTAAGCTGGATTCTTATGTCTTTTGTAGGATGTTTTCCGTTCTGGCTGAGCGGTGAGATTCCGAGTTTTATTGACGCTTTTTACGAAACCGTGTCGGGCTTTACAACAACAGGTTCAACTATACTTACCGATGTTGAGGCATTGAGTCACGGAATGCTTATGTGGCGAAGCTTTCTCCATTGGTTGGGCGGTATGGGCGTAATCGTGTTCTTGCTTGCGATTATCCCGAGGCTCGGCGGTCAGCAGAATATTTTCCTTATGAAAGCCGAGAGCCCCGGTCCGATTGTGGGCAAGGCTGTTCCGAAAATGAGAAATTACGCAATGCTGCTCTACGGAATTTATTTCGGCTTGACTGCACTTGAATTTATATTTCTGATTGTAGGCAAAATGCCTGTTTTTGACGCACTTAACATAAGCTTTGCAACGGCAGGTACGGGCGGTTTCGGTGTTACCAACGCAGGTATTGCGTCATACAGCAACTATCTGCAAACGGTTATTGCGATTTTTATGATGCTGTTCGGAATTAACTTTTCCGTGTATATCCTCATTCTTGCGAAGAAGTTTAAGCAGGCTTTCCGCATTCAGGAGCTGTGGGTTTATTTCGGAATTATCGTGCTGTCAACAGCCTTGATTGCGTTTAACATCAGGTCACTTTATCCGAGTGCATATGATGCGGTTCACCAGAGCTTTTTCTATGTTTCGTCAATTCTCACGACAACAGGTTTTGGTTTGACGGATGTCAATAACTGGCCTGAATTTTCAAAAACCGTGATTATGATTATCACATTTATCGGTGCAATGGCAGGCAGTACAGGCGGCGGTTTTAAGGTTTCAAGAGTTATTTTGCTCTTTAAGGAAACACGAAAGGAGTTTTCACTCCTCATTCATCCGAGAAATGTTAAGACCGTTAAAATGGACGGCAAGACGATTGACCACAGCGTTATGAGGTCAACTTCAATTTTCCTTGTGCTGTACATCGGAATCTTTGCGTTAAGCTGGCTTGTGCTTTCGCTTGATCAGACGGATTTTGTGACGAGTTTCACGGCTGTTGCCGCAAATATCAACAACACAGGTCCGGGTCTTGGGATGGTTGGCCCTGTCGGCAACTATTCGGAATTCAGTATTTTGTCAAAAATTATTTTGATTTTCGATATGTTAGCAGGCAGACTCGAATTGTTCCCGTTGATGTTGCTGTTCGCCCCGTCAGCGTGGAAAAAATCGTAAGTAAATTGAAAAGATTATAATAAAGATCGGGAAGACAGTTTGCAAAATGCAAAACAATGTCTTCCCGACGGTTTTGTTTATATATGGAAGTTGTTGTTTAACAGTAGCGTTTTTGTATCTTATTATTACGTCTTCCAATTGTTTCAAAAATATTAAGAGTAAATTTGATTAATGATTGTGTTTAGTTGAACGTGTAACTTGTCTGCCTTTTCATATTCTTGGTTTTTTTCAAGGATAATTATTTTTTTAACTATATTATTGATTTCAACCATACATTCTTTTCCAGGCTCAATGTATGGTATTTGTTTAATATAGTTTGCAGAGTTATTTGCTGAGGGGTTTATTGCGTGTATTAAATTATTTATTATATCAGAATTCATAAGAGCTAGTATGTAGTGAATTTTAGAGTTTTCCTTAGGGAATATACCTACAATAGATTGATCAAAAACTCTATCTTTCATTAAGAAAGCTTTTATCACTTTTGATTTTACCATAGGAATACCTATGCCAGTTTTAAAATAAAATGATGAGTTTTGAAACCTAGATTTTTTGCTTTTGTTATAAAACTCTATGGCTTTTTTATCCCACTGTACATACCATTCATCTGGTTGTCTAACGTAACGACGTTTAGAAGAACTTTTTATATATGGTACATATCCTTTTTGAACCCCAGCTATTCCATACAAAGAATTACAATCATAGACTTGATCTGGTGAGACAATTTCATAGTTTTTAGACCCTTTAACATCTCTGTTTGCAGCTTTAATAAAGCGCAAATTATCTCCAGTATAGAACCCAGTTACCACATCGGCTACATCACCAAGTTTTCGAGTGTTATTAGACAATAATGATGAGGTCTTTGTTTCTGCTAAAATCATTCTACATTGCTCAGTAGAAAGAACATCTTTTTGGATGAAATTAAATACTTGTAAGTGTTCGGGCAATATTTTGTTTGTGTTTAATAACAATTCAAATTCATTTGGTGATTTGAATCCTTGAATAACCCTAAAGGTATTATTTAGAGCCTCGTTATTTTCACATCTTTCAAGGGTAATGATAGAAAGATTTGAATATCCAAAACTAACTCCTGGAAAGAACTTGGATGGAAAAATCAACACTTCATCAATCTTGGTATTTTTAAAAAGAACTTCTCTCAATCTTGAATGCATATTCAAAAACAAATACGTGTCTGGAATAATAAAAGATAATCTACCACGCATTTTTAAGACCGAAATGCATCTTAACAAAAACAAAGAATATGTTTCTTTAACATATTGGCCAGCAAATTTTTTCTTTAGAATATCTCTTTTCTCATAATCTTGCCAAGCTCCATACGGAGGATTACCAATAACTTTTGAATAATGACCACCCAAAGCACCAAATGAATCTAATTGTCTGTCAAATAATGTATCTGTTCGTTTCAACCACAACTGTGAAACACTATAACTATCTAACTGTTCGTCAAGAAGAGTATCCGTTTCTCTTACTACTACTGCAGGATTGTTTTCGTACTTCTTTTTCAGAGTAGCAATAGCTTCCGCATTTATATCTAGTGCATCTATTTGAACAGTTTTATTAAATTCTAACACTTTGTCAATGAAGATGCCTTCTCCTGCCGAAGGTTCAAGTATCACATCACTATCAACTACATTTAATTTTGTAACCATATAGGAAGTGATTTCCTTGGAGTTAGTATAATATGAGCAAAATAGATCTTTCATCGTTTAAACCCTCGTTGTTTTAACTTAAGAATAATCTTAAGTTTCATCTTAAGTAAATTCTATCACAAGGGGATTACCATGTCAAGTATTTCAGTAAATCATTTCTCTGTAAATGCTCTCTGAACTCTTCGCTAATATCATTTTTCCAATCTGCATTTTCATCTAACCATTTCCTCATATCAAATCCAGTAAAATTTTTCATTGCAGCATAACTGTCGTTTGCACAATAAACATCCCAATACGGAGAATTTTTTAATGTCTGCAAGTAATGGTTGTTAGCATTTTCGGGTTGTCTGACAAATAGTATCGTTTTTTCAATTTCACCTAAAAAATTATAAATGCTTGCAACTAAAAGTAATCGGTTAGTATTACCTTTTTCATTGGAACTAAAACCACTCTTAAAATCACAATTATAGTGAGTTCCATCTTGTTCAAAATGTAAATCCAACCCTAATTTTATACCACCGCTATCTACCATTGTCCAAGGAATATCATAGTGACGTTTAAGCTCTTGCTTTGTTTCTTCATTCAAATCTAGACTATCAATATACTCAGTTGCGTTACATTTTATTTTGGTTTGCACTTTATCAAAATCAGGGGGAGTGATTATAGACAACGGTTTAATTGGATAATCAAAGGCAAGTTTGCAAAAAGGCTCCCATAATTCTCCGATTCTTCGGGCAAATGCCATATATTCATATTCCCATACTTTATTACGATATTCCAATATTACAATGTATGAAGCATATGTAAGCGTCAAAATCTCGTTTAATAATTTTTGATTGTCCCAACCATCTTTTTTTGCACTTGCCTTAATATGACTTATTTTCTGCTTTCTATAATTTTTTATTTTTTTATTGATGTCAGAAGCTTTGTCATTTTTAGATTTTTTGGTTTTTTCAAGATCGGCTAAAATGGACTCTCCAACCTTTCTAAAAGTAGAAATCCATTGTTCTTTAGTTTTAATCATAGATACATCTCCTAGCAATATGATTTTCTATTATACACAATGGCTACAATTATTTCAATGTTTTAGCACGGCTTGTTTTGTGTTTGCACACAAAACAAATGGCGGTCACTGACCGCCGCTACGGGTTGACAATTACTTTATGACATTTATTATGTTTTGCATTTATCATACATTCGTGTTAAAATACAAGATGAAAAAGTGTGTGGAAAGAAAGCGGTGACTGTTAATGAAAAAATCCGAAAAACCAATCGGCAAAATAAAAGTCAAAAAGTCGATTTTCAAAAGGCTTTTCTTTCACATACTTGTGCTGTTTATTTTGGCGGTGATTGTTTCGGGTACGCTCAATTGTATTGAAAACATTCAGCGCACAAGGCGGTTTACACGACAGCTGACCGAAAGTGCGTCAAAGGTTGCAACAGAAACTTTTGAACGCTGTGATATAAACACATTGCTTGATAATCCCGATTCCGAAGAATATCGGAAAGCTGTTAAGACCTTGAGGTGGATTTGTCAGACGAATCACCTTGAATATATGTACATTTACATTCCGAATTTTGACGAAAACAAGGTTACATATGTTATGACTGTTGCCGATGATGACAGCGAAAACGAGAATGTTTTAAATGTGAGAAGTGCAGGTGCAGAGGTTGACCACAGCTTGTGGGACGCTGAAAAAGAGGCGTGGGAAAATCCTAACCTTGTCACGGCTTACGAATATCAGAACGACAGCTTCGGCAGTTTTTACACGGCATTTTCAGCGATTCAAGGCAATGACGGCAAGCCTGTCGCATTAATCGGTGCGGACTATTCGCTGACGCAGATTTATACGGAAATCATTTTTTATACTGCAATGCGAGTTCTTGCGTTGTTTGTTGTGCTGGCAATTGTATTCTTACTTGTAATGCGGTTTGTCAGAAAAAAGATGTATAATCCGATACTTTTGATTTTTGAAAAAATTCGAGGATACTTTTCCGACAAGGCTGACGGCACAAATACAAAGAAAGCGTTTGTGCCGATAAAACTCGGCTCTGACGATGAAATTCAGCTTTTGGCTGATTATTTCAACGATATGGCTCACGATGTAGAAACTTATGTTGAAAAAAATTCCGCCCTTGCGAGTGAAAAGGCTAAAAATGAAACCGAGCTTGAGGTTGCAAGGCGGATTCAGTACGGAATAATTGCGAGAGAAAAGAATGTTGTCTTTGCCGATTGTTTTGATGTTTCGGCAAGAATGGAGTCTGCAAGACAGGTAGGCGGCGATTTTTACGATTGCTTTGCATTGCCTGACGGCAGAATATGTGCCGTAGTCGGTGATGTGTCGGGCAAGGGCGTTGCGGCGGCAATGTTTATGGCTTTTGCAAAAACTCTTATCCACGAAAAAATGACCGAAAATGCAGAACCCGACAGGGCATTTGAAGAAATCAACAGGGAACTCTGTTCGTCAAATCCCGAGGGAATGTTTGTAACTGCATTCGCCGTGATTTTTGACAAAAACAGCGACAGCTTTTTGTACATAAATGCAGGTCATAACAAGCCTGTCGCGGTGAGCAACGGCAAGGCTGAGTTTTTAGAATGTAAGCCGTGTATAATGCTCGGTGTGTTTGATGATGCAAGATATGTTGTGAACAGCGCTGAATTTGGAAACGGTGATATAATCTGCCTTTACACCGACGGTGTGAATGAGGCAACAAATGCGGATAATGAATTTTTCGGCAACGAAAGACTTGTGTCTGCCTGTCAAAATGCCGAACAGACTGCAAAAGGTGTGTGTGACGGAGTTTATGACGCTTTGACTGACTTTACCGAAAATGCGGAGCAATTTGACGATATAACAATTGTTGCAATAAAAAACAGCAAAAACAGAGATTGAAGGGTTATGAATGTTTAAATCGGAAAACAATCAGATTACAATAGACCAGGTGAGAAAGCTTGACGAGGAATATACTCTTGTCGATATCCGAGATGAAATTTCGTTTGAATACGGTCACATTGACGGTGCAAAGAATATTCCGCTTGCAAAAATCAAAGAGGATAATTCACTTTTGCCAAAAGACAAGCTTGTTGTCCTCTGTTGCAAAAGCGGTCAGATAAGTGACGAGCTTGCAGAAAATCTGCGTGATGACGGATTCAATGCCGTGAATCTTGAGGGCGGTTATTACAGTTGGTTGAGAAGTCAATTCGAGAATGAGGACTATGCAACCGATGTTGAAAAAAGCATCCGCAAAAAGTTCAGCAAGACGATTTGGAGCAGATTTACTGCGGCGATAATCGAGTACAAGCTTGTTGAGCCGAACGATAAAATTGCCGTCTGCATTTCGGGCGGTAAGGATTCAATGCTGATGGCAAAGCTTTTTCAGGAGTTGAAAAGACACAATAAATTTCCGTTTGAGCTTGTCTTTCTTGTAATGGACCCGGGCTACAGCGTTGAAAATCGTGATGTAATCGAGAGCAACGCCCGCAGGCTGAACATTCCGATAACTGTTTTTGAAACAGATATTTTTAATTCTGTTTACAATGTTGACAAATATCCCTGCTACCTTTGTGCAAGAATGAGGAGAGGTTATCTCTACAAAAAGGCAAAGCAGCTCGGCTGTAACAAAATCGCACTCGGTCATCACTATGACGATGTTATAGAAACTATTCTTATGGGTATGCTCTACGGCGGTCAGGTTCAGACGATGATGCCGAAGCTCCACAGCACAAACTATGAGGGAATGGAACTTATCCGCCCTCTCTACCTCGTTCGTGAGGCTGAAATCAAGCATTGGCGAGATTACAACAAGCTGAATTTCATTCAATGTGCGTGCCGTTTTACGGACACTTGCACAACCTGTTCCCCGAACAGCAACACAGGCTCAAAACGTCAGGAAATAAAACAGCTTATAGCAAATCTGAAGAAAATCAATCCCCAGATTGAAAGCAACATTTTCCACAGCGTTGAAAATGTAAACCTCGATACGATTATTTCATATAAACAAGGCGATAATAAAGTTTCGTTTCTGGACAGATATGATGATATGGGGAAGGATAACTAATTGAAAATTAAAAATTGAAAATTGAAAATGAATGTCGGGAAGACAGTTTGCAAAATGCAAAGCAATGTCTTCCCGACTGTTTTTGTTTGTGTAAAAGCTGTTGTTTAAATGTAGGGGAGAACCGTGTTCTCCCGTTAGTAACGGTAGAAATTATATTTAAAAACAAACTTTATAAATTCGACAAAGCAATTGTTATACTGTAGCGGTGGTCACTGACTGCCGCTACTACTGATTTTTTTCTTCTTTTATTATGACTGCGATATTTTCAACAATTTCTGCAATTCGCAATTGTTGTGTGTCAGGAATTTGTTTTAACGCTTCTTCAATTCGCATTTTTGCCTGATTATTAGTTGGCGATGAGTTGATTTTGGAATCAAAACAAATAAGCTCATTGATTGTTATACCGAGCGCACAGGATATTTTATAAAGTGTGTCTATTGTGGGACACTTTTCACCTCGTTCAAGTCTGCCGAGATATGCAGGATAAAGACCTGCCGACATAGCAAGATTTTCTTGGCTGATATCAATTTTTAAACGATATTTCCGAATGTTTTGTCCTATCTTTTTGTTAAGTTCGGTGCGTTCCATATGCTTCATCCTGCTCTTTAGGGTACTTTTTAATTATACTAATACACATTTATTTTGCACACAATGTAATAAAAAGCATAAAATATGCACTATAGTGTTGACAATGCCTATACTATAGTATATAATCTTATTGTAATCGTTAATTGAACATTGTTGAAAAACAAATTAAAGCAATAAATAATATATTATGAATTGAGGAGAGAATTATGTATTGTCAAAAGTGTGGAAAACAAATTGATGATGGAAGTGCGTTTTGCCAATATTGCGGAGTGCATACAGGAAATTTTGTGTCAAACAATTCAGTTAATGAAAAAGTGTATCAAAACTACAATGTTCAGCATACTGAAAGAAAGACCGAACATATAAAAAGTAAAGAAGAATTTATGGCTGATTATCGAGCAAAGCATCCTGAAATAATAGTATATTTTGTGCTGTTTGCAATTTGTATAATTGCCGGAGCTATTGTATTTATTATGAATTTTTTGGAATTTTCAAATCATCACAGAGAAGAAAATTTAAATGGTATGTTAATTTCTGTCTTTTTTTATGTGGGTGCTTTTGCTTTTCTTTATGCAAAAAACAGAAGTGAAAAATTGGCGCAGACAGCATATAATACATATTTGAATGATGTAAATTCGCAGTTAGATAATATTGACCGTAAAGAGCCTATTTACGACTATAATAAATGGGAATGTCCCAGATGTGGGCAATTGAACGCAGATAGTGTTAAATATTGTTTGAATTGCAGTTCGCCCAAAGTGATAACTTTTAGTAAACCGCAAGGAGATGAATGGCAGTGTCCTAACTGTGGTAAAATTCATAAAAACTATGTTGGCTCTTGCGGATGTGGGCAAACAAAACCTAATCAGTAAAATTTCAATGTTTTAATTTGTCGTAAAGGATGTGTAGATATGAAGAAAGCAATTATTTGTTGTATGCTTGTTTTTACTCTTTCGGGATGTTCACCGTTGTTGAATAAAAATAACATTTCTTCTAATAATTCGTCGGTAGAAACTGTATCTCAAACGGAAAAGCAAACAGAAGTTGTAAATGACAGTTTTGCTCTTAAAGCTCCAATATTAAAAGATGTCAATGCCCTGGATATAGATACATTTGAAATTGAATGGAGCAAGGTTGAGGGAGCAGCCGGATATGTTGTGTTTTGTAAAGAAAACACAGGTGAGCTAAAAGAATTGGCAGAAACCGATGCGAACTCTCTTACATATACACACGAAAATTTAATAAACGGAACAACATATACATATGCAGTTAAGGCTTTCAAAAACGATAACGGCAATAAGGAATTTAGCAAAGAGTCAAATTTGTCAGATAAATTATGTGACAATAATATTATTGATTTTTATCAGCCTTATAGAAGTGAAAAGTATGTTGAGTACAGAGGTTCGGATACATTTGTTATGTCAGGCGAACATCGAAATAATAGTTTTACATTAACAACAGAATTGTCATCAAAAGATTTGTATGCAGACTATAATCTTGAAGGAAAATATTCCAAAATTCAATTTACTTATGGTTTTGTAGACGGTGCTTATGGTGAGAATGATTCTACTTCGGATGTTTGTGAAGTGACTTTAAAAGTATTAGCAGACGATAAATTAATAGCGACTTATGATGTTGACAGTTCACAATTAGCTCAGACGGTTAAGCTGGATATTGCAAATGCCAAAAAGCTCGAACTGTATGTTGAAAAGAAAGAAAATTGGTGGGGAGAATTTGGTTTTGCAGATGTGCATTTGTTTAAGTGATAATGACTGTACATATATAAACCTAATTTTACGCATTAAGAAATACGATAATATAGTTAGATAAAGAAATTGCATCAGATACCAGTAAGGTTCTGATGCAATTTCGTTTTTTATATGAAAGCTGTTGTTAATTTGTAGCGGGCGTCCGATGAACGCCCCTACTTGTAAAACCATACACCGTGTCGGGTGTTGCATTGAGATGTAAAAAATAGCCCGAAAAGAAAAATAATTCTTTTCGGGAAATAAAACCTGTAAAAATATAAAAAAGTCAGTAAAATCCGAAAAAAATCCGAAAATTCTCTTGACTTATTGATTATTTCAATATAGAATAATAGAATGTACCATAATGGGGATATGTACCGAAGAGGTCGGGAAAATCCGCAAAAAACTTTATCCGACAAGGGGATATTATCACAAAAATCCTTTTGTGTCAAGAGCTTTTTATGAGCAGATTTTCAGTACCGCTTGCCCCGTTTCATAGATTTTTTAAGGAGTGATACGCCTATGGTTAATGTCAAACCCGTAAAGCTTGGCAACACCGAAAGAATGAGTTTTGGTAAAATCGATGAAGTAATTGATATGCCTAATCTTATCGACATTCAGAAAGCGTCATACAAATGGTTGCTTGACGAAGGTCTTAAAGAAGTATTTAAAGATGTTTCGGGCATTACCGATTATCAGGACAACCTTGTTCTCGATTTTATCGACTACACACTTGATGTTGATCACCCGAACTACAGCGTAATTGAGTGTAAGGTTCGTGATGCAACATATTCAGCTGCTCTCAGAGTAACCGCAAGACTTTTGAACAAGTCAACGGGTGAAATCAAAGAGAGCAATGTATTTATGGGCGATTTCCCGCTGATGACCGCAAGCGGCACATTCGTTATCAACGGTGCTGAGCGTGTTATCGTTTCACAGCTTGTAAGAAGCCCGGGCGTTTACTATAAAATGGATCACGATAAAACCGGTAAGGAACTGTATTCAACAACAGTTATCCCGAATCGTGGTGCATGGCTTGAATATGAAACCGATGTAAACGATGTTTTTTATGTTCGTATTGATAAGAACCGTAAGCTTCCCGTTACATCATTTATCAGAGCACTCGGTCTTGGCTCGGATGCCGAAATTCTCGACGAAAGAATGAGAGCTACTATCGAAAAGGATGCCGCTTCAAATGTTGAAGAAGGTCTTATCGAGGTTTACAAAAAGCTCCGTCCGTCTGAGCCTCCGACAGTTGACAGTGCGCAGACACACATAAACAACCTGTTCTTTGACCCCGGTCGTTATGATATGTCAAGAGTAGGCAGATATAAATATAACAAAAAGCTCGGTATTGCAAACCGTCTTGAAGGTCAGGTTCTTGCAGAGCCGATTGCCAACCCACGCACAGGCGAGGTTATGGCTCTTCGTGATGAAAAAATCACAAAGGAAAAGGCTTTTGAAATCGAAAACGCAGGTGTTAAGATTGCCTATGTAAAGGCTGCCGATGAAACAATCGTTAAGGTTATTTCAAACGGTATGGTTGACATCGCTTGCTATGTTGATTTTGACGCAGAAGCAGAGTGTGATATCAAGGAAAATGTTCGTTTTGATGTTCTTTGCGAAATTCTTGATTCTTGCGAGAATGAGGATGACCTCAAGGAAATGCTCAGAAGCCGTGCAGATGAGCTTGTTCCTAACCACATCACGGTTGACGATATCTTTGCAACAATCAACTACCTCAACTGTGTTGCTCACGGTGTCGGTAATACAGATGATATCGACCACCTCGGCAACAGAAGAATCCGCTGTGTAGGCGAACTTCTTCAGAACCAGTTCAGAATCGGTTTCTCCCGTCTTGAAAGAGTTGTAAGAGAAAGAATGACAACCCAGTCACAGGATATGGAGTCGCTTTCGCCTAACTCACTCATCAATATCCGTCCCGTAACAGCGGCAATTAAAGAATTCTTCGGTTCTTCACCGCTTTCACAGTTCATGGATCAGGGTAACCCACTTGCAGAGCTTACCCACAAGCGTCGTCTTTCAGCCCTCGGTCCGGGCGGTCTTTCAAGAGATCGTGCAGGATTTGAGGTTCGTGACGTACACTACACACACTATGGCCGAATGTGTCCTATTGAAACTCCTGAAGGTCCTAACATCGGTCTTATCTCATATCTTGCTTCATTTGCCCGTATCAACAAGTACGGCTTTATCGAAGCTCCTTATCGTAAAATTGACAAGGAAACAGGCGTTGTAACCGACGAGGTTGTTTATATGACAGCCGATGTTGAGGATAACTACGCTGTTGCACAGGCTAACGAACCGCTTGATGAAAACGGCAGATTTGTTCATTCAAGAGTCGTAGGTCGTTACCGTGACGAGTTCGTAGAGTATTCTCCCGAAAGATTCGACTTCATGGATGTATCTCCTAAGATGGTTGTATCTGTTGCTACGGCTATGATTCCGTTCCTTGAAAACGATGACGCAAACCGTGCTCTCATGGGTGCGAACATGCAGCGTCAGGCAGTTCCGCTTCTCCGCAGTGAAGCTCCTATCGTCGGTACAGGTATGGAGTACAAGGCAGGTACAGACTCAGGCGTTTGTATCCTCGCTGAGGAAGACGGTATCGTTATGAGCGTTGACGCCCGTAACATTCGTGTACAGTATGACTCGGGCAGAGTTCAGGACTTTGAGGTTATCAAGTTCCTCCGCTCTAACCAGGGTACATGTATCAACCAGCGTCCTATCGTGTCAAGAGGACAGAGAGTTAAGAAGGGTGAAGTTCTCGCAGACGGTCCCGCTACCGAAAACGGTGAAGTTGCTCTCGGTAAGAACGCTCTTATCGGCTTTATGACATGGGAAGGTTACAACTACGAGGATGCTGTTCTTATCAACGAAAAAATCGTTCGTGATGATGTTTATACATCAATTCACATTGAAGAATATGACACAGAGGCAAGAGATACAAAGCTCGGACCCGAAGAGATTACAAGAGATATCCCGAATGTAGGTGAAGATGTTCTCAAGTATCTTGACGAGGACGGTATCATTCAGATCGGTTCTGAGGTTAAAGCAGGCGATATCCTTGTCGGTAAAGTAACTCCAAAGGGTGAAACAGAGCTTACAGCCGAGGAAAGACTCCTTCGTGCAATCTTCGGTGAAAAGGCAAGAGAAGTCAGAGATACATCTCTTCGTGTGCCTCACGGTGAATGCGGTACTGTTGTTGATGTTAAGGTGTTTACCCGTGCAGACAGCAGAAACGAACTCCAGCCCGGTGTAAACAAGGTTGTAAGAGTTTACCTTGCACTCAAGAGAAAAATCAGCGTAGGCGATAAGATGGCAGGTCGTCACGGTAACAAGGGTGTTGTTTCAAGAATTCTCCCAATGGAAGATATGCCGTTCCTTCCTGACGGTACTCCGCTTGACATCGTACTTAACCCGTTGGGCGTACCTTCTCGTATGAACATCGGTCAG
>OIDA01000283.1_pt1 | contig 20802 bp, 18 predicted proteins | sample 1581451 | NCBI WGS metagenome assembly OIDA01 (sample SAMEA3882552, study PRJEB24775) | human gut metagenome | biome: human-associated habitat; feature: intestine environment; material: feces | place: Netherlands | collected 2009/2010
ATTTGGCGAGCACCGCGATAACTCGAGAAACTCGCAAAGCGTGTTTCTCGTAGTTGCAAGTGGCTTAAAAATGATTTAATCGTCTTCACCATTCATCCAGCTATCGAATTTTTCTAATACTTTATCATAGGTCTGCTGGGAAATATCAGGAAGCTTTCCACCCCAGGCTTTGGTAGCCTGATCGAAGCCCTTTTTAAAAGCATCTGCTAATTCCTGGGCTTTGGACTTATCATTACCGGATAATGCTTTTGCAAAATCTAAAATACGGTCAGAGGTCTGGTTTACACCCCAGTATCCGTCTTCTGCAATATCAGCCTGTGCCTGAGCCTTTACATCAGCAGAAACGGTGAAGTTACCGCCTGCAAGGAAAGACCACATATCATCGGCTTTGCCAATGGCTGCGCCCTGTTTGCTCATCATCTGTTCTACAATTCCGCGAAGCTGTGAAATACGGCTGTCAGAATCAGCTTTCATCTTTGCAATGAGAGCAGAGTTCTGTGTCTTTTGGGAAGAACTGCTCTTGTCACTGGAGCCTTTTTCATAGATAACACCGGTAGAGGTGTCATTCTTCGAAGATTCGGTCTTCTTAGAAGAAACTTTGGAATCTGTGGCAACAGTGGATGCAGCAGATACATAATTGTTAATAGAATTAATTGCCATAATCTTAACCCTCCTTGGTCAAATGCTTACTAAGTATCCATTCTTAGTCTTATTCATATATTTTATCGGTAAGAATGGGACAAAATATAAGAGGAAGAATTGACCTTTTTTAGAAAAAATGATAACATAAATTTGTATCATGTATACAAAATACAGGAGAAAAACAATGGACGAACTTGCAATAAAAGCACTGGCAAAAATAAATCTTGGATTGGACGTATTACGTCGGAGAGAAGATGGGTATCATGAAGTAAAGATGGTTATGCAGACCATTCATTTATATGACCAGCTTCATCTTAAGAAAATAGAGTCTGGCATACATTTAGAGACAAATCTTGGATTTCTTCCGGTAGATGAAAGTAATCTGGCTTACCGGGCAGCGAGGCTTATGAAAGAAAAATATCAGATTGAAGAAGGCATTGATATCCGGCTGAATAAGCGGATTCCTGTTGCTGCCGGGATGGCAGGTGGAAGCACGGATGCCGCAGGTGTGCTTTATGGAATCAATGAATTATTCAATCTTGGAATAAAGCGGAAAGAACTGATGGAGCTGGGCGTTCAGATTGGGGCTGACGTACCGTATTGCATCATGCGTGGTACAGCTTTGGCAGAAGGCATTGGAGAAAAATTAACTTCACTGCCACCGATGGTGAAGTGTCCGGTAGTGATTGCCAAACCGCAGGTCAGTGTATCTACTAAATATGTCTATGAGAATCTGAAGCTGGATGAGCATACACAGCATCCTGACATTGATGCCTTAATACAGAATATCCGCACAAAGGATTTGCCGGCAATTGCAGGTAGTATGGGAAATCTTTTAGAAACGGTTACTGCAAAAAAGTATCCGGAGATAGAGAAGATAAAAGAACTGATGCGGGAAAATGGTGCATTGAATGCCATGATGAGTGGAAGTGGCCCGACAGTATTTGGACTTTTTGATGAACTGGAAACGGCAAAAATGGCAGCAGCGATTGTACGTCAGAGCGGGCTCGCAAGGCAGGTCTTTGTAACAGATATTTATAATAATAGAAGATAAGAACATGCTCTTTATAAAAAAGGGTTGGAGGGTTAATATATGACAGATAATCTGGAATTAAATATGAATGCATATCTTCCTTTGCGAGATGTTGTATTTAATACACTTCGTGAGGCAATATTAAAAGGAGAATTAAAACCGGGTGAAAGACTGATGGAGCTGCAGCTGGCATCTAAGCTTGGAGTCAGCCGGACTCCGATTCGTGAGGCCATCCGGATGTTAGAGCAGGAGGGGCTTGCTGTAACCGTACCGAGAAGAGGAGCCGAGGTTGCCCGCATGACAGAAAAGGACATGGAAGATGTGTTACAGATCCGGGCAGCTTTAGATGAACTGGCAGTGCAGCTTGCAACAGAACAGATTACAGATGAACAGTTTGATGCATTAGAACAGGCAAGACAGAATTTTGAAAATTCTTTAAAAAGTGATGATGTAAAAGAAATTGCACAGGCAGATGTGGCATTTCATGATGCTATTTATAATGCTACCGGAAATGCAAAACTGGTATCCATGCTGAACAATCTGCGGGAGCAGATGTATCGTTACCGTGTAGAATATTTAAAGGACGAGACGATTTATCCGAGATTATTAAAGGAACATAAGGATATTGCAGAGAGTCTTCGCAGGAAGGACAAGTCTCGCGCTTCAGAAACCATGCGGGAGCATGTGAAGAATCAGGCAGAAGCAGTCAAAGATATGATCCGTCAGCAGGAACAAGACTAATAGCATAAAGAAACAGGAATAAAAAAGCAAAATACGGAAACACTAAGGACAGACCGCACAGGGTCTGTCCTTTTTGCATATGCACAGGTGACTGGAAAATCGCATGCTTATATGCAGAGCTGGCGGACATCCGATACTATAAAAATTATGCCAAGGAGTTGATTTATGCAGCAGAAAGAAGAGAAAATCGCAGGGCACACTGCAAAGCATATCGCAGGACACACCGCAGAACATACAACAGAACGTAATGCAGAATACAATGATGAAATTACAACCAGTTTGCAGGAAAATGCTGCACGTTTTCAGAAGATATTTTCCGGGTGTGCAGATATTAAAATGCGAACCATGAAGATTGGACAGAAGCAGCAGATTGCGTGTATGGCAGCATACATAGAGGTAACCGGTGGTGGAGCAATTTTTGAGAAATCTCTCGTTGGCAGGCTTTTAAACGAATTGTGTCATTATAATGAAAAAGAAGTCTATGAGCGGCTGTCGCAGAATGCCCTTGGCTTATCGGATGTTACGCCCTTTGATACTTTTTCGGATGCAGCAGCAGGTCTTTTGACCGGAGATACCATTCTATTTATAGATGGCTATGATAAAGCGTTAAAGATTCCGGATAAGGGATACCCTTCTATGGGAATTTCAGAAGTAAATTCAGAAAAGGTAATCCGGGGCTCTAATGAAGGATTTACCGAGTCCGTAAAAGCGAATACGGCATTAGTACGTAAAAGGATTCGTTCTCCGAAAGTAAAGGTAAAAGAGAAAAAGATAGGGCTGCGCAGTAAGACCAATGTGGATTTGATGTATATGGAGGATTTGATTTATCCCGGAGTTTTAGAGGAGGTAGAAAAGCGGCTTGACGGATTTGAAATTGACGGAGTCTTAGACAGTGGAATCATTGAACAGCTTACAGAAGAAAAATGGTATTCTCCATTTCCGCAGTTTCAGACCACACAGCGGCCGGACCGGGCAGCTATGGCAATTTTAGAGGGAAGGGTAGTGCTGATTGCGGATAATTCACCAATTGCACTGATTCTGCCGACGGATTATAACTCCTTCATACAGACCAGTGATGACTATTACAACCGCTGGGAAATTGCATCATTGGGAAGAATTTTACGTTTTCTGGCTTCTTTTTTTGCCATGACATTACCGGGACTGTATCTTGCGGTCTGTAATTTTCATACACAGATACTGCCGACGAAATTGCTGTTATCCTTTGCTGCAGCAAGACAAGGAGTACCGTTTCCCGGGGTGGTAGAGGTGCTTTTGATGGAATTATCCTTTGAACTGTTGCGGGAAGCAGGCGTACGCCTTCCGGGAGCTATGGGGAATACCATAGGAATTGTCGGTGGGCTGATTATCGGACAGGCGGCAGTGGAAGCAAATCTGGTCAGTCCTATCGTGGTAATTGTGGTGGCATTTACAGCACTGTGTTCCTTTGCGGTACCAAATGAAGAATTTGCAACAGCATTTCGCATCTTGAAATTTTTCTTTATTGCCATGTGTGCGTGGCTGGGCTTTTTCGGCTTTTTGATGGCTTTACTTGCGGTACTCATTCATCTGTCGCATCTTAAGAGTTTTGGCATTCCATATCTGATGCCCTTTGTAGGCGCAGATGTAACGGATTATCAGGATGAGCGGGACAGTCTGCTGCGTCTGCCATTATATCAATTGCGGCACAGACCGGTTTTTGCGAGACGCCACAATCGTCTGCGGCTTAGGAGGAAAAAGTAATTATGTTTTCAGAAAATCAGAAAATATCAGAGAGGCAGATGGCAAGGCTCCTGATTTTTGATATGTGCGGAATCAGTACGTTGCTGCTTCCCGGACTGTTAGGAAAAATGCTTGGGACAGACGGCGTATTTGCGATATTGCTGGGAGCAGTGCCGGTGTATCTATTTACCTTTCTTCCAGAGCTGCTACAGGAAAAGCGGAAAAACAGTAATACCAGAAATGGCAGTAACACCAGCAATATCAGTAATATCGGAAAAAGTTATCCGGAGATTTTAAAGAAGCAAGGAAATGGTTTTATTCGCATTTTTGTATTGGTAGTCTATGCAGTCGAGGGGATTCTGCTGGCGGGCTATGGCTTATTTCTTTTAAGTGACCTGATGGTGAGTGAATTGTTAAAGGATAGTTCATTTGTGCTGGCAGCAGTTTTACTAATGCTTTTATGTGGCTATGGAATCTGGCAGGGCATCGAAGGGCGTGCCCGGGTGTATGAAATCCTGTTCTGGTTTGTATTTCTTCCACTTATTTTAATGCTGCTTCTGGCAACAAAGGATGTCAATACGATTTACTGGACTCCGGTAATGGTACATTCCTGGGGAAACTTTGTTAAAGGGACAGCGGCAGTTGTGCTTCTGTATGGCACAATGGCATTTGTTTTGTTTTTACAGCCCTATCTTGCAGAAAATGTCCGTGTAGGACGAACATGCCGGAAAAGCCTTTGTGTTACAGTGATTTTTAATGCTGCAATCTATCTGATTACGCTTGGCATCTTTGGCAGTGGCATGCTGCCGAAAATGAAATATCCGGCAATTACATTAATGAGCATGATAAAACTGCCAGGCGGTTTCTTCGAACGGCAGGATGCATTTATGGTAGCAATCTGGTTCTTTACAATTTACGCATTTATCAATACCGGAATGTTTTATGCCTCGGATTTGCTGAAAGCTGTATGGCAAAAGGAAGGGCACCAAAAAGCGGATGGGAAAAATGAAGCGATTCAGGGAAATGCCGATGCGAAAAGTATAGAAAAATTGATAATACCAATTGTAATGGTTCTTACATTTGCAGTCACATTGCTTTTTTACCGGCTACCGGAGTGGAAAATAATGTTTATATGGATTCAGGCAATTGTATTTCTTCCGTTGACGGTAATTCTTCCGCTGTGCATTGGAGAGATAAGTAAATGCCGGGAAAAGGGATAGTGAAAAGGGATAGTGAAAAAGGATAGCGGAAAAAATGGTGGAAAGGAGCAGCAGTATGAAAAATAGAATCGTGACAATTGTTTCCATGATATTTTTGGCAGTCTTATGCCTTGGCGGCTGTGGAAATACAGAGTTGGAAGAACGGAATTTTCCATTGGCAGCAGAGGTGACTTTGACAAAGGAGAACTATCAGATGGCATTTGGCTTTGAGCAGCTTAAGGATGTGGCAGATGAGAAAAGCGAAAAAGAGAATACATCGGTACTTCTGGCGGAAGGAAAAGACTGCATGGAGCTGTTTTTACATGCAGATGGGGAAAATCCTGGAGAGATGGATTATAACCATTTAAAGGCATTGATTCTAAACCGGTCGCTTTTAGAGGATGAAAAGCGGCTGGGGGCATTTCTTGGGTATCTGGAAGAGGAAAATCTTTTTTCGAGGAATACGCTGCTTTTTGTTACGGAGGATGAACCGGATCAGGTGATGGAGATGGATACAGTTTTAAAAGAGCCGGTAGGAACTTATCTGAATGAAAGAATTGCCTCGGATGAACGTTTTAAGGACAGTGAGGCAGTTACCCTGGGCAGCCTGTTCCGGATATGGGAAAATGAGAACGAAAATCTGTGGATTCCCTATATTAACTGTGCAGAAGATAAAATGATACTGGAAAAATATTATCTGATGCAGGGCAGGATGGCAGCAGGCAAAGTGGACCGGGAAACGGGAGAACTGGCTTTGCTCTCAGAGCAGAAGATGAAAAGCTACAGCATTTCACTTGAAGATGCAGAAAGTGTAACACTTAGTAATTTATGCTGCAGCTATGCTTTTACGGAGCAGAATGGCCAGGTGACAGAAACCGTTACAATAAAGGCGGATGGAAAGTATCAGGGCAACAGGGAACTGCTGCAGAAAACAAAGCACAGGGATGAAAAATTGGAAGACCTTCATACAGACAGTCAGGATGAAAATGCACTGCTGGAAGTGGAAGCAGAAATAGAGCAGACTTTGGAAGAAAAGATGGATGCCATGACAGAAAAATTGCAACAGAATCAGAATGCAGATGGAACAAACAGTTATTATAAATTAGGGGCATATGCAAGGGATATTTATTTGCAGTTTCAGAAGGATTGGAGCGGTTACCGGAAAAACCTGACAGTGGAATATCATTGGGATGTCACGCTGGTGACATCTCCGTAGGATGCTGGACACCCGGTTACACTGGTAGCATCTTTGTAAGATGTCTGGTTCTGGTGATGCTGACGGCAGCCTATTATTTCTTAAGTTAATTTATTAATTTGACTTAGATTGGGCAAAAACAGAAAGATTACATTACTTTTTGCCCAAAATGAGTTGCAGAAGGAAGCATAGTCTTTGTTATTTGCTTCTGATTGGGTAAAAAGACTTCATTTTTCTAGAATCTTACCCAAATCGAGAGAACTTCGGAGATAACAGCAGAGGAGATTGGGCAAAAAAGAGTCATTTTTCTTAAATTATACCCAAATCAACTTCACCAGCGACTTTTGAGAGAAAAGTCGCAAACTCAACCGTGTCCCCAAAAAGAAAAGTTACAAGCTCAGCCGCATCCCACCAAGAAAAATTTACAACCCCACCCCATTTCTACATAAAATTTTCTCCCCAAAAAGTTATCAAAATGTATAGAAAAAATTTTTTCGGTTATATTCCAGATAGAAAGTCAGAATGGTATGGCTAAAGAAAGCGTAGCAAGGAAAAGAAGAAATAAGAAATCAGAAACATGAAAAGGAGTTTTACCATGAAAGAATATAACCGAAAAAAATTGTATTTAAAAAGGGCGTTGTTCTATGGCATGCTGTTATTACTGTTGGTATTTACGGTGGACAGTGCGAAAAAGGCTTATGAGGGGCGAAGAATGCAGGAGGACATTGCAGAAAAGATTCTGCGTTTCCATGTCAGAGCAAACAGTGATGGGGAAGCAGATCAGGCACTGAAGCTTAAGGTGCGGGATGCTGTTGGAAAAGAAATGGGAGAACTTTTGCAGGATGCTAAGACAGCCGAAGAAAGCAGCCGGATTGCAAGAGAACACTTCCCGGAAATTATACATATTGCAAAAGAAGTCATCCGGCAGGAGGGCTATGATTATCCGGTAGAGGTGAAATTATCTTCCGTGGAGTTCCCGGTAAAGACCTATGGCAGTTATACGTTCCCGGCGGGAACTTATCAGGCACTGGAAGTGATTATCGGAGCAGGCATGGGACATAACTGGTGGTGTGTCATGTATCCGAATATGTGCTTTGAAGGAAGTGTCTATGAGGTTGTGGATGGTAAATCAGAAAAGGTATTGAAGGATACCTTAAGTGAGACGGAATATCAGTCTCTGATGGAAGAGAAGAATTATAAGATTTCATGGAAATGGCTGGATTTCTGGGATAAATAGTGCTATACTGACCTGGATTTCTATAGAAGGAGCGGATTAGATGACAAAAGATGTAATTGTATCAATCAGCGGATTACAGATGCCGGCAGAAGGAGAAGCAGAGCCGGTTGAAGTGATTACAGTAGGGGATTATTACCAGAAAAACGGAAAACATTATGTGCTGTATGAAGAAGTAAATGAAGGTTTTGAAGGAAGCACAAAGAATATAATCAAGATGCAGCAAAACTGTATTGATATTACAAAAAAAGGAGTTTCCAATGTACACATGGTCTTTGAAAAGAACCGGAAAAATATGTCTTATTATGGAACGCCATTTGGAAATCTTCTGGTTGGAATTGATGCAAAGGATATTAAAGTGGAAGAGACAGAACATTGTATTGATGTGCAGATAGATTATGCATTGGAGGTAAACTATGAGCATCTGGCAGACTGTACCATTAAGATGAAGATTGCATCAAAAGAAAAAGGCGGATTCAGTCTTGCGTAGCTGGATGTATAAAAATAGAGCTGGGTGAAAACCCAGCTCTATTTTTATTTTATTTACCAGCTTTTTCTTTTAATTTTGCCATAAAGCCTTTTTTCTTTTTGGCAGGTGCTTCGATAGGACCACGCATTCCTTTTACTGCGGTAATGTAAAGCCCGCTGACAGTAGCTTTTACTTCCTTCTTAACCGGAACGGAATCAAAAATCTGTCCGTCACAGATTAAAGTCATAACCTTTGGACCAACCTTTGCTTTGACGATTGGAAGTTTGGAACGGCGGAGCATTTTCGGAGTCTGGGCAATGACATTTGCCGGAAGACCGGAATCTTTAAGCCGCATCTTCTTCTTATCGATAATCAGCATGGAAATGGTCTGTGCTGCTGCTGCAATCTGAGCATCCTGTTCTTCTTTCTTTTTCTGAGCTCGTTTGCCCACAAAATAAAGAACAATCAGGGCAATAATCATAATAATCAGTATTGTTAATAATACAATCGCAAATTTTGGCACGATGAAAACCTCCTTAAGTAAAATCCAAATATGATTGTATCATTGATTGGCAGGATTGACAACCTGCAAATGCGAAAAATTCTATGAAATGCTTTTATTTTCGGTGAAAATGTGGTATCTTTAGAAAGTATGACTGACTGGAAAAATCCAGCCTTTGAATGAAAGACAGAAGGGAAATAAATATGAAGAAGAAAATAGTAGCAGTATTGTTATGCCTGACACTGGCATTTTCAGTAACTGGCTGTGGAAAAGACAAGAAAAGTGAATCGGTAGAGAATACAGAGAGCACAGAAGTGGTATCCAGTGCGGCAATTGATTTTGACCCGCTTGATTATGTGGAACTGGGCGATTATATGGGATTGTCAGTAGCTTTGACAGACGATTATTCCGTAAGTGATGATGATGTGAAGACTTTTATTGAGAATAGCGTAATTACCAACTATCCATACTATGTAGATACGGATAAAACAGTGGTAGAGGATGGAGATGCTGTCAATATCGATTATGAAGGATTAAAAGATGGTGTGGCATTCAGCGGTGGAACTGCAACAGATACGGTCTTAGAGATTGGAAGCAATACGTTTATTGACGGCTTCGAAGAAGGACTGATTGGTGCAAAAGTAGGGGATAAAGTAACCTTGAATCTTACATTCCCGGAAAGCTATCAAAATACAGACCTGGCAGGACAGGCGGTTGTGTTTAATGTAACCATCAATAAAATTGTTGAGAAACAGGATATTACTTATGACAATATGACAGATGAATATGTGGCATATGTCAATGCTAAGGCCAGCCTTGGCTATGATACGGTAGATGAGATGAAGGCAGATGCACGCAATTATATGGAATCTTCTAAGGAATCCTCCAAGAAATCTGCAATCCGTTCTGCAGTAATGGACAAGTTAGGAGAGGTATGTACCGTAAAGAAAATTCCGGCTGGACTTCTGGATGCCCGTATGGAAGAGGTAATGGCACAGTATGAATCCTATTACTGCAGCGATGGAAGCAGCCTTAAGGATTATGTGGAAAATACAGCAAATCAGGATTATGATGAATTTGTAAGCAATGTAACTGACGAAGTGACATCAGATCTTAAGACACAGATGATTTTAGAGGCAATTGCAGAAAAGGAAGGCATTGAGTTTGACCAGGATGGCTTTGACAGCTACGTTGGAAATCTTATGAGCAATTACAGCTACAGCGATGAATCCACATTATACAAATCATATGGATTGAACGCAGACAGCGGAAAAGAATATTTAAAGAAAGTATATGTATGCAATCTGGCACTTCAGAAAGTAGTTGACAGTGCAACTGTTGAAGATGAGGCAGGAACAGAAAATGTTACAGATACTGAATTAAATACAGAAAACTAAAAAGGATTAGAAAATTTTTTATCTAAGGGGGATAGAAAAATGGAACTTGTTGACATCAGAGATTTATTTCACCATCAGGAAGATTATGTAGGTAAGAAGATTACCGTCGGAGGCTGGGTAAGAAGTAACCGTAATTCTAAAAACTTCGGATTTATCGTAGTAAATGACGGAACTTTCTTTGAGCCACTGCAGGTAGTATATGCAGACGGACTGGAGAATTTTCAGGAGCTTACCAAAATTAATGTGGGCGCAGCTATTGTTGTTACCGGAGTGCTGGAAGCTACACCGGAAGCAAAGCAGCCATTTGAAATTCAGGCAGAGGAAATCATAATTGAAGGCGCATCTGCACCGGATTATCCGTTACAGAAGAAACGCCACAGCTTCGAATATTTAAGAACCATTTCACATTTAAGACCACGTACCAATACCTTTGAGGCAGTATTCCGTGTGCGTTCCCTGATTGCATATGCAATTCATAAGTTCTTCCAGGAGAGGGACTTTGTCTATGTACACACTCCGCTGATTACCGGAAGTGACTGTGAGGGTGCCGGGGAAATGTTCCAGGTTACTACCATGGACTTGAATAACATTCCGCACAAGGAAGACGGAAGCATTGATTATACACAGGATTTCTTTGGAAAACCAACCAATCTTACCGTAAGTGGACAGTTAAACGGAGAGACCTTTGCACTGGCGTTCAAAAATATTTATACCTTTGGACCAACCTTCAGGGCGGAGAATTCCAATACTACAAGACATGCTGCAGAGTTCTGGATGATTGAGCCGGAAATTGCATTTGCAGATCTGGAAGATGACATGGTACTGGCAGAGAGTATGCTGAAATATATTATTTCCTATGTTATGGAATATGCACCGGAAGAAATGCAGTTCTTTAATTCCTTTGTAGACAAGGGACTGATTGAACGGCTGAATAATGTATTACATTCCGATTTTGCAAGAGTGACTTATACAGAAGCCATTGAACTTCTGGAGAAGAATAATGATAAATTTGATTACAAGGTATCCTGGGGCTGTGACCTTCAGACCGAGCATGAGCGTTTCTTAACCGAGCAGGTTTTCAAGAGACCGGTATTCGTAACAGATTATCCAAAGGAAATCAAAGCCTTCTATATGAAACTCAATGAAGATGGCAAGACAGTTGCAGCAGTTGACTGTCTGGTGCCAGGAATCGGAGAAATTATCGGAGGAAGCCAGAGAGAGGATGACTACGATAAATTATTAGAAAGAATCCATGAACTTGGATTAAAAGAGGAAGATTACAGCTTCTATCTTGATTTACGTAAATATGGTTCTGCAAGACATGCAGGCTTCGGACTTGGATTTGAAAGATGCGTCATGTATCTTACCGGTATGGCAAACATCCGTGATGTCATTCCGTTCCCAAGAACCGTTAACACCTGTGAATTGTAAGAGCAGCAGGTTATAAAAGAAGTATATAGAAGAAGGGCGTATGAAAAAAAGAAAGTTTTTTCATACGCCCTTCTTTTGAATCATGGATTGATTTTATATAAGATAAATAAAGGGGGTATTTTGCTTAACCCATAATTACTTCAACAGTAACTTCTTTCTTAGACGGATCAAATGGAATCATATTGCCATCAGCAATAACACCATCTACAGTAAGAACCTTGACACCTTTCTGTACGCCATTTGGATTCTTTACCTGAATGTGATAAGTTACACCACGGAAATCACGTTTTGCGGTAAAGCCGGATAAAGTAGATGGAATACATGGGTCAATTGCAAGACCATCATAATCCGGACGGATACCTAAGATATACTGGGATACATCAAGGAAGGTCCATGCAGCAGTACCGGTAAGCCAGCTGTTCTTTGCTTCACCGAAGTTTGGAGCATCTTTTCCGGCAATCATCTGAGAGTACACATATGGTTCAGTGCGGTGAATTTCGCTGATATCTTCGATATAAGCAGGACAGGTTCTGGTGTATACCTGCCATGCACGGTCGCCACGTCCAACGACTGTTTCTGCAATGGAAATCCATGGATTGTTGTGACAGAAGATACCTGCATTTTCTTTGTATCCAGGTGGATAGGAAGAAATTTCACCGAGCTCTACATGGTATTTGTGATAAGGTGGCTGCAGCAGTACAATACCGTATTTAGTATCTAAGTATTTTTCAACAGACTGCATTGCCTGAAGACAATTGCCTTCTTTCAGGCCGATTTCGGCCATAACACAGAATCCCTGCGGCTCGATAAAGATTTTACCGTCGTCACATTCTTTGGAACCGATTTTCTGTTTGTAGTGGTCGTAAGCTCTTAAGAACCATTCGCCATCCCAGCCGGCATCAAGAACGGTTTTTTCCATGGAAGCAATTGCTTCTTCCGCTTCTTTGGCTTCTTCTTCCAGACCTTTGTGTTTGCAGATTTCTACATAATCTTTACCATATTTTACAAACATGCCTGCGATAAATACAGATTCTGCATTTGGCCCCTCAGATGGTCCGAAGGTCTGGAAGGATTCACCCGGCTCTTCTGAGAAGCAGTTTAAGTTCAGACAGTCATTCCAGTCAGCACGTCCAATCAGAGGAAGTCCATGTGGTCCTAAGTGTGTTCTGGTATAGTTGAAGGAACGTCTTAAATGTTCCATAAAATCGGTTGATTTGCTTTCATCATTATCATAAGGAGTGATTTCATCTAAAATGGAGTAATCTCCGGTCTCCTTGATATAAGCAGCAGTACCGGCAATGAGCCATAACGGGTCATCATTGAATCCGCTTCCAATATCAGCATTTCCTTTTTTGGTAAGTGGCTGATACTGATGGTAAGCACTTCCATCCTCAAACTGGGTGGATGCGATATCTAAAATACGCTGTCTTGCACGGTCCGGAATCAGATGAACAAATCCTAAAAGATCCTGACAGGAATCACGGAAGCCCATGCCTCGTCCAATTCCGGATTCGAAATAGGAAGCGGAACGTGACATATTAAAGGTAACCATACACTGATATTGATGCCAGATGTTTACCATACGGTCTAACTTCTCTTCGGAAGAAGATACGGTAAAGTGGTTTAAAAGGTTATTCCAGTATTCTTTTAATTCTGCTAAAGCAGCGTCAGCTTTTTCTGTGGTATCAAAACGTTTTAATAATTCTTCTGCCGGTTTTCTGTTGATGCATCCGTTTTCAGCAGGACCATCCCATTTCTCGGCAACCGGATTCTCTACATAACCCAGTACAAAAACAAAGGATTTTGATTCGCCCGGTGCAAGAGAAACCTTGATATGGTGGGAACCAATCGGAGACCAGCCGCTTGCTACAGAGTTCTTAGAGGTTCCGTTTATGACAACTTCCGGCGCGGAATTTTCGCCATAAGCACCAAGGAAAGATTCACGGTCGGTATCGAATCCGGCAAGCTGGGTATTTACAGCATATACCGCATAATGATTACGGCGTTCGCGGTATTCTGTCTTATGATAAAGGGCAGAGCCGTGAATTTCCACTTCACCGGTACTGAAGTTACGCTGGAAGTTTGTCATATCATCCATGGCATTCCACAGACAGAATTCTACATAAGAGAATACGGAAATTTCTTTGTGTTCACTGCCATGGTTGGTCAGTGTCAGTTTGTTAATCTCACAGGTATTTCCCATAGGAACAAACATGGTCAGCTCTGCGGATAACTGATTTTTGCTTCCCTCAAAAACAGAGTAGCCTAATCCATGCCGGCACTGATAGGAATCTAATTCAGTCTTGGCTGGCATCCATCCCGGATTCCAGATGGTGTCACCGTCTTTGATATAGTAATAATGTCCATTGCTGTCATAAGGAATATTGTTGTAACGATATCTTGTAAGACGAAGGAGCTTGGCATCTTTATAGAAACTGTATCCTCCGCAGGTGTTAGAAACCAGTGAAAAGAAATCTTCACATCCTAAATAGTTGATCCATGGAAGTGGAGTCTTTGGGGAAGTGATGACATATTCTTTCGCTGCATCATCGAAATGTCCAAATTTCATAATTAAATAACCTCCTTAAATACAATAAGTCCGAAAACGATTAAGAGAGGTATTTCTTTAGATTGAGTATAATATAAGAATCAGGAAAAAGCAACAGAAATATTGATAAAATGCTTATTTCATTGAGATGAAGGCAAAAAAACGGCTTTGTATATCGTCCAGCAGGCAGGTAAAACAATAACGATTAAGTAAAAAGATAGGTTGAAATTCGGCTTGATGTAGAAGAAAGAAAACAAGATTAGTAAAAAATGCACAAAACTGACGGATTAAAACTGGATAACTATTACAAATATACAAAAAAAGGTTGCATTTCACACTGAATATGTTATGATAAAGCTACGAAAACGATTAAGAAAAGCAACTCGATACAGTGAGGTGCAAAAGATGGTATCTTTAAAAGACATTGCGAAAGAATGTGGTGTATCAACTGCAACAGTTAGCAAAGCACTGAATGGACAACATGATATTGGAGAAGAAACAAAAGCAAGAGTAAGAGAGACAGCAGAGCGGATGGGGTATTTTCCAAATGCAGCTGCCAGAGCATTAAAGACCAACCGTTCCTACAACGTAGGAGTCCTGTTTCAGGAAGAAGCAGGAAGTGGTCTGACACATGAATATTTTTCAGGTGTACTAAATGGAATTAAGGTGCAGGCTGAGAAGATGGGATATGATGTAACATTTATCAACAACAGTTACGGAGTAAAGAAAACCTCATTTTTTGAACACTGCAGATACCGGAACTTTGAAGGAATCGTTATCGTGTGTGCTGATTTTGCCAGCCAGGGAGTACTTGAATTAATGAACAGTGCATTCCCGGTAGTGACCATTGATTATACACATTACAATTGCACAGCAGTTTGTTCCAATAATGTAAAAGGAATGGAAGAGCTGCTGAAGTATATATATAAGAAGGGTCACCGAAAAATTGCTTACATACATGGACAGAAAAACTCGAATGTAACAAGAGAAAGACTTACAAGCTTTTACCGGACGATGGAAGAACTTCATATTAAGGTAAATGAAGATTACATTCGGGAAGCTGCTTATCTGGAAATAAAGGGAGCGGCGGAGCAGACAGAAATCTTACTTGATATGGATGACCCACCAACCTGTATTCTTTATCCGGATGACACCTCTTTAATCGGAGGAAAAAACGTGATTATGGAACATGGGATGCATATCCCGGAAGATGTTTCCATTGCAGGATATGACGGAACTAGAATTTCCCAGTTATCCCATCCGAGGATCACAACGATTCGTCAGGATACAGAAGAAATAGGAAGAGAAGCAGCCAGGCGTCTGATTGATGCCATAGAGAAACCGAGAACTACTCTCATAGAGAGAGTCATTATAGAGGGCACTTTGATTACCGGCCAGTCGGTAGGAGAGCTGCCTGAAAACAACATCCAAAAGGATGATAAATAAGAAGGAGGAGAACTCAATGAAAAAGAAACTTATCAGTACTTTATTGTGTGTATCCATGGTAGCAGCTATGGTAGCTGGATGTGGATCAGGAGATGACACAAAGGATGCGAATAATGATGCATCCAACACAGAAGGAACAGCAGATGCGGATGCAGACACAGACAGTGATTCTACAGAAGTAGAGAATACAATCACCGGTGATCCTAGTGCAGATGATGCATTTGTAGTATGGGGCTGGAACGACGATATCAAGAATATCTTAGATGGACCGTTTGCAGAGCAGTACCCAGACCTTGCAAAACGTATCGTATTCGTAAATGCAGGTGGATCTGATTATTATCAGACAAAGATTGATGAAATCTTAGATGATCCTGATAATGAATTGTATCCAGACCTGATGGGACTTGAGGTTGACTACGTTTTGAAATATGTAAACAGTGACTGGCTGACCTCAGTTGGTGACTGTGGAATTACAGCAGATGATTATGCAAATCAGTATCAGTACAATCTGGATCTTGGAACTGTATCCGGCGAAGATTCTTCTGATGCAAACAATGTAAAAGCATTATTCTGGCAGGCTACTCCTGGATGCTTCCAGTTAAGAGCAGACCTTTGTGAGAAATATCTTGGAACAACAGATCCTGCTGAATTAAGCACAATGTTCTCTACATGGGATGGCGTTCTTGATGCAGCAAGAAAAGTAAATGATGCATCCAATGGAAAATGTAAACTGTTCTCCGGTTATGATGAGTGCTTCCGTGTACTTTCTAACTCAAGAGCAACTGGCTGGTATGGCGATGACGATGTGATTTCTGTTGATGATAACATGACACAGTACATGGACCTTGCTAAGACAATGGTAGACGAAGGCTTAACCTATGAAACAGACCAGTGGTCAACTGACTGGTATGCAAACATGGAAGGTGACGGCGAAACATCTAATGCAGCACTTGCTTACTGCGGATGCCCATGGTTCACATACTGGAGCTTAAAAGATACCTGGAAAGGCAACACAATCCTTGTAAACGCACCGGAGCAGTTCTATTGGGGTGGTACAGGACTTGCAGCAACAGCTAACTGTGCAGATAAAGAACTTGCTGGAACAATCATTAAAGCATTTACCTGTGATACAGACTTCATGGTATCTATCAATGCAAAGAACAGTGATTTCGTAAACAACAAAGAAGCTGTTAAGAAGATTTCAGAAGCTGGCGCAACCTGTGACTTCTTATATGCAGATGCTGGTCAGGACATCATGGCATTCTACTTACCAATGGCTGATTCTATCAGTGCTAAGAATGCAACAGCAGAAGATCAGAACATCAATGCTTCCTGGGCTACTCAGGTAAAAGAATATGCAGCAGGAAACAAGGATAAGGATACTGCAATCGCAGATTTCAAATCCGCAGTACATGACTCCTATTCATACTTAAAAGCTGAATAATCAGTAAAAGAACAATAACTATGCTGCCCTTTCCGGCATGGGAAGGGCAGCATTTATAAACAAAACTATTGGAGAGTTGTTTTTAATATAGGGAAATGGAAGATGGATTGAGAGGAGTTGGCAAAGATGGACAAAAAGAAAAAACGTAAACATATTGAATATGGCAGATATGGATACTTCTTTATCGCCCCATTCTTCATTGCATATTGTCTGTTTCAGTTATGGCCGTTATTTAATACATTTTACTATAGTACATTAAGCTACTATAAGAGAAACGGTAGAGAATTTATTGAATTTTGTGGATTAGACAATTTCAAAAATATTCTTGGACTGACAGCAGGTGAAAAAGGATATGCATTGATTTATTTGAAAAATACACTGGCAATGTGGGTATGCAACTTTATTCCACAGATTTTAGTTTCATTGTTACTGGCAGTATGGCTGACTGATAACATTGTAAAATTAAAAGCTCAGGGCGCATACAAAATTATTATTTACTTACCGAGTATTATCACAGCAGCGTCTGTATCTGTTTTATTCAATGCAATGTTCTCCCAGTACGGACCAATTACACAGTCCTTACGTAACATGGGAATCATTTCACAGAAATTTAACTTTATGACAAGCATCGGCGGAACGCGGGGGTTAATATCATTTATCCTCTTCTGGATGTGGTATGGAAATACAACCCTGTTGCTGATATCAGGAGTTTTGGGAATTGACCCAAGTCTTTATGAAGCAGCAGACATCGATGGAGCAACCGGATGGAAGAAATTCCGTTACTTAACACTTCCATTATTAAAACCGATTATGTTATACGTATTGATTACTTCCGCAATCGGTGGTTTACAGATGTACGATATCCCGGCATTATTCAATGTCAGCAAGTCAGGACTTATCGGACAGCCGGATGATTCATCCACAACAATGGCAATGTACATCATGAGATTATATCAGAGTGATGTAGGTAAGGCGGCAGCAGTATCTGTATTCCTGTTTATTCTGACCTTGATTATCAGTCTTATCTTCTTCGGAACGATGACGGATCGGAGCGAGAAGAAACATAAGAAAGGAGGGAATCGATAATGGCAAGTTTTGATATGGCAATGAGCGGACAGACATCCCAGCCAAAACAGAAAAGTTATTCGAAAGTATTACATACGAAAAGAGCAATCCGAGGTTTGATTTGTATCCTCTTCTGTCTCCTTAGTTTACTGCCATTCCTTCTGATGATTATGAATGCAACCAGAACCTCTGGAGATATACAGGCAGGTGTAACATTGATTCCTTCTTCACACCTGATGGAGAACTGGAATATGCTTATTCAGAAGCAGAATGGTATGAGATTAACATTAGGAAGAGCAATGTTGAACTCCTTATGTATCACAGTACCAGGTACCTTCCTTGCAGTATATTGTTCCTGTATGACAGCTTATGGAATTCATGTATATAACTTCAAAGCAAAGAAGTTTGCATGGGCGTTCATCATGGCAATCATGATGGTGCCGAACCAGATTACAATCATTGGTTTCTACCGCTTTATGTTAAAACTGAATCTGGTAGATACTTATATCCCATTGATTATTCCTTGTATCGCAGCACCGGCAGTTGTATTCTTCATGAAACAGTATATGGAAAGTACCTTATCCATTGAAATGATTGAAGCTGCACGAATTGACGGAGCAAGAGAATTCCGGATTTTCAATACCATTATCATGCCGATTATGAAACCGGCAGTAGCAACACAGGCAATCTTCCAGTTTATTGCACAGTGGAATAACCTCTTTACCCCAACCATCATGTTAACAACTGATGAGAAGAAAACACTTCCATTGTTTGTACAGATGCTGACATCTGATCAGTTCCGTGTAGATTACGGTGTTGTATATGTAGGCCTTACCGTAACGGTACTTCCATTAATTATTGCTTACCTCATCCTTTCAAAATACATTGTAGCAGGTGTAGCACTTGGTGGTGTAAAGGGCTAAAAACAAAGATAATTCTTTTTTCCATTTCCTCATACAAAATATAATTAAGCGCGAAGAGAGGTTGCCGAAAGGCAGCCTCTCTTTGTGTGTATATAATCGCTTGCAATTAGACAAGTTCTGTGATACACTTTCAAACGTTGCAAGTACCCCGTAAAACCAAGGTCTTTGGGGAAGAAGAAACCGAGTGTTCGAGACCTTCCACTCGTAAAACAAAACTAGAGGAGACAAAAGAATATGAGAAACAAAAAAGTATTATTTATTGTGCAGGCTGCGTTAATTGCAGCAATCTATGTGGCACTGACTTATCTTAGCAGTATTGCAGGACTGGCATCCGGTACGATTCAGGTGCGTATTTCAGAAGCATTATGTATTCTGCCAGTATTTACGACTGCAGCAATTCCGGGATTATGGCTGGGATGTTTTCTGGCAAATATGCTGACAGGCGGTATTCCTGTGGATGTTGTGTGCGGAAGCATTGCAACTTTGATTGGAGCGTTTGGAACTTATGCATTAAGAAAGCATAAATTTGCATGCACATGGCCGCCGGTTATTGCAAATATGGTGATTGTACCTTTTGTGTTACGCTATGGTTATGGCTTTATTACAGAATATAAAGGCATTGACTGGTCGATTCCATTTAATGCACTTACTGTTGGAATCGGAGAAGTTATCACCTGTGTGATTTTAGGCAGTGTATTACTCCGGGTACTGAATAAGTACCGCAATGTAATCTTTCATGAATAAAAATAAAATAATACTTGCAATTTAAAATGCCATAAAATATAATGGTTTTAGACCAAAGAGGGTATATTCGAAAGAATATGCCCTCTTTTTACATCTGAAAAATACTTAAAGAGGGTGATTGATTGAAAACACTAGAGACAAATGACTGGATGATTTTAAACAGTATTATATACAAAATTTATACGACAGAAGATGCAGATATTATGCGGGAGCAGTTCTTAGAGCAGATGAAGATGGTGCTGGATTTTGACAGTGCAGATTTTTTCCTGGCAGACAGAAAAGAAAGTAAGCATCTGATAAGACCAGTCACTTATAATTGTGATGATGAATCCCCGATGTATGATGAAATGAATTCGAACCGCGGAATTGTATATAGCGGAAAGAGCCTGGTGTACCGGGAAACTGATATGATATCGGATGAAAAAAGGGTACAGACAGAATATTATCAGAAGGTGTACCGGCCAAATAACTGGCATTATGCAATCCAGATGATATTGGGAAGAAATAAAGAATTTTTAGGCGTTGTCACTTTTTACCGGACAATCGGAAAAGATAATTTCCAGTATGATGACATTTTTATTCTGGACATGTTAAAAGACCATCTGGCATTCCGGTTATATAAGGACGGACAGCAAAAGGATGAAAGGGCAGAGAAACTAACGATAACAGAAGTAACAGAGAAATATGAACTGACAAAGCGGGAGCGTACGATACTGCAGCTTCTGATGCAGGGAAAGGATAATCATACCATCTGTGAAGAATTGTCCATAAGCGTAAATACATTAAAGAAGCATATCTTAAATATCTATCGGAAGCTGGGTATCAGAAACCGTGTTCAGATGTTTAAAATGATTAAAGAAAAAGAGTGATATTTATAATTAGGAAAGATAATGGAAAAGAAGATTTTTCTGTGAATGAGGCAGAGAAATCTTCTTTTTTGTTTACGCGAGTAGCGAGAAAAATCTGAGAGAAAAGAAGGAGCCAAGCTTGCTTGAGAGAACTTCTTTTCTACTCAGATTTGGCGAGCACCGCGATAACTCGAGAAACTCGCAAAGCGTGTTTCTCGTAGT
>OIDA01000288.1_pt1 | contig 20502 bp, 18 predicted proteins | sample 1581451 | NCBI WGS metagenome assembly OIDA01 (sample SAMEA3882552, study PRJEB24775) | human gut metagenome | biome: human-associated habitat; feature: intestine environment; material: feces | place: Netherlands | collected 2009/2010
GCGGGTAACGCGAAGCTGATGAACCGTCTGGGCATTGCGTACAAAGAGTGCCATCATGTAGGGACGGTTGTCCATATGGCTGTGGATGGAAAATATGCAGGTCACATCCTGATTTCTGACATTATCAAACCTCATGCCAAAGAGGCAATTGAGAACCTGAAAAAAGCAGGCATTACAAGAACGGTTATGCTCACCGGTGACGGAAAAAAAGTGGCAGAGTCTGTAGCAGCTGACCTTGGAATCGGAGAGGTTCACAGCGAGCTTCTTCCGGCGGATAAGGTTTCCAAGGTGGAAGAGCTTCTTTCAAACAAGTCTGAAAAAGAGAAGCTTGCCTTTGTTGGAGACGGAATCAATGATGCACCGGTTCTTTCAAGAGCGGATATTGGTATTGCAATGGGTGCTCTTGGTTCTGATGCTGCAATCGAGGCGGCTGACGTTGTCCTGATGGATGACGACCCGTTGAAGATTGGGAAAGCCATTCGCATTGCCAAGAAGTGTATGCGAATTGTATATGAAAATATTTATTTTGCAATTGGCGTGAAACTGATCTGCCTGGTACTTGGTGCCTTCGGTATTGCAAACATGTGGATAGCCATTTTTGCAGATGTAGGAGTTATGGTACTGGCAGTGCTCAATGCAATCCGTACTTTGTTTGTGAAAAATCTTTGATGATGATATCGAGGTATTCAGAATGAAAAAAGACATAGATAAAGAAGTGGAAATCTGTGATTGCTGTGAGGTCCATGAAAATCTTCTGCAAATTGTAAACGAGACCATCCCGGAGGAAAACGAGCTGTATGATCTGGCAGAGCTGTTCAAGGTGTTTGGCGATTCTACCAGGATCCGGATCCTGTTTGTACTTTTTGAAGCAGAGGTGTGCGTGTGCGACCTTGCAAAGGCATTGAACATGACTCAGTCAGCTATTTCCCACCAGCTTCGTATCCTGAAACAGAATAAACTGGTAAAAAGCCGCAGGGATGGAAAATCTATATTCTATTCTCTGGCAGATGAGCATGTTCGGACGATCATTGACCAGGGAAGAGAGCATATAGAGGAAGATTAGAGGTGTCAAGCGTTTTTGAAAATGTCCTAAAATAATTGAAGTATTAGCCCCGGCTTTTTGCTGGGGCTTGTTAAATTGATTCGTTTCATTCCTCAGGCAATTTTTGTATCTTGATCATTCTGGTGGTGTTCTTGCTGTTTGACAAACTTTCCAAACTGTTGGCGACGCCAGGGATGATTCATTGGTGGAATGCGGGGCTTCTTTGGTTTTGGCGGAGTATAGTCTATATCTAAGTCTTTTGATTTTGTTTCGTGCTCGGGTATTTCTTCCAGTGCGTAGATGTCTTTGTCATTTACACAGCAGTATTGACTGCCATCAAAAGCCTGAATAAACATTACCTTTGTTCCTTTTCGGTAGTGGACCTGATTGCCTCTGCTGTCAATCATACGGTAGTATTTATTGGAATGCCTTAAACAGTGTCCGGTATCTACCGTTCTTTCGCATAAAACTGCAAGAATCAGGTTAATTTTTTCAATTTGGGGTTGCACTTCGAACACAGACTTGATACCATGAATGGGAAGGGAAAACTTCTCATTGAATTCCTTTATGTAGGAGTTTAGGAATTCATTGGCAGCGTCTATGGTCGTTATGCCTGCAAGTCTTAACTCGACTGGCAGGCGCGACTGTAGCGTCTGGTTCAGGCGTTCTACACGTCCTTTTGCCTGAGGCACACTGCTTGATCCCAGTTCAACCCCCAGCTGTTTACAGGCATAGGCAAACTGTGTATAGGTATCCTCATCGATAGATGGGGAGTTTTTCTTTTTATAGGTGAAAACAGTACGGCGGTCTGTAAAGAACTTGTAGGGGATACCGTAAGTTGTGAGGATCTGATGGAAAACGTGGTAATAGCCATTCAGAGTTTCCTGGGTATCAAACCAACCGCCGGTAATCCTTCCTGTAGCATCATCTATAGCCAGATGCAGATGCCATATCTGACCGGGGATCCATTCGTAGGGAGTTGCGTCCATTTGCTGCAGTTCACCGAAATAAGCGGCTCTGGGACGGCGGGAATGGGCGTCCTCAAGAGCAACAAGATTAATCTGTATCTGATCCGCTTCTTTCTGAGATTTCGCTGCTTTTTTATCGGCTTTTAATTGTTCTTTGATTCTCTTTTTCTTAGCTTTTGTAGCCTTGGGAGAGAGAATGTATTCAGCTTCGAGAATAGACATAACCGCTGAAGGGGAGATGTGGATATCTTCATGTTTTCCTAATAACTCAGTGAAATGCACAAAATTGGCATCATAGTATTTGTTGCGGTATAAATCGACAACAAGATTACGAGTTTCATTGGGGATGGTATTGGCTGGCTTACGTCCTCTGTTGCCATGGATAAAATAGGCTTTGCCATGCTCTTTGTAGCCTTTAAGCATACGGTTAATGTGACGTACAGTACAACCGAGAGTAAGGGCAGCTCTCTGCTTGTTAGGGGCTGGATGATCTGCCAATGATTTGATCACCTCATACTTCTTTTGTTCATCCATTGATAATTCTACCTTTCTGATAATCGTTACCTCCATCTGTTGATGGAAGCATTATACTACATTGGGACATTTTCCTTTGTGGTATATTAGGACATTATCATAAATGGTTCATATCCATAGGATTGTATTATTTTAAGCGCTTGACAAAAACCATTTTCTGCCATACTATAAGAACCACATAACGAAATGTTAACGTGTGAAAGACATCTGTCTTTTTCGCGCTTACGTTTATATCTGCTGCCAGACTATGAACGGGAACCACGATCAAACGGCAGCACTACTATTTTTAAGAAGGGAGTTCCCCATGGGAGAAAAAGTTATAAACGCAGCCCTGCTTGGGCTTGGAACAGTTGGAACCGGTGTTTACAAGGTTCTGAAGAACCAGGAAGAAGAAATGACAGCCAAGATCGGCTGCAAGGTTAAAATACGCAAAATACTTGTCCGCAACCTGGAAAAGGCAGCTGGCAAGGTAGATGATCCGGCTGTCCTTACCAATAGCTGGGAGGATATTAAAGCAGATCCTTCCATTGACATTATAATCGAACTGATCGGCGGAATCGAACCTGCCAGAACCTATATTCTGGATGCTCTTCACGCAGGCAAGCACGTAGTAACAGCAAACAAAGATCTGATTGCCGTCCACGGAAAAGAACTTATGGACACAGCCAGAGCTTCCCATGTGGATTTTCTCTTTGAAGCAGCTGTAGCAGGCGGAATACCTATTATCCGTCCTTTGAAGCAGTGCCTGGCAGGCAACCACATGAGCGAGGTTATGGGTATTGTAAACGGTACTACCAACTTCATCCTCACAAAAATGTCCCAGGAGAATATGGAATTTAAAGATGCACTGGCACTTGCCACAGAGCTTGGCTATGCAGAAGCGGATCCTACTGCGGATATTGATGGACTTGATGCAGGACGCAAGGTGGCTATTCTCGCCAGCGTTGCTTTTAATTCCAGAGTGGTATTTGATGATGTTTATATCGAAGGAATCACAAAAATTTCCGCCAAGGACATCCGCTATGCAAAAGAGATGGGCTGTGCCATCAAGCTTCTTGGTGTTGCCCGCAATACTGAGTCCGGTGTAGAAGCTTACGTCTGCCCGATGCTGATTCCAAATGATCATCCTCTTGCAACCGTTAATGATTCGTATAATGCGGTCTTTGTCCATGGAGATGCTGTAGAGGACGCCATGTTCTTCGGACGGGGTGCAGGTGAGCTTCCTACTGCAAGCGCCGTAGTTGGAGATATTTTTGATATTGTGCGCAATATGGAAGCAGGGTGCTGCGGCCGTATCGGATGCACCTGCTATAAACAGCTTCCTGTGAAAAAAATGGAAGATACCTACAACCGTTACTTCCTTCGCCTTCATGTAGAAGACCGCTGTGGTGTACTTGCTGAAATGACGGAGGTTTTCGCCAAATATCACGTAAGCATTGCCCAGATCATCCAGAAAGACAGCCAGAATCAGGACGACCATCTTGCAGAGGTTGTTGTGATCACTTCCAAGGTTCGTGAGGGTGACTTTAAGACAGCGGTACAGGAGCTTTCCAATAAGTCTTCGGTAAAGCGTATTTCAAAGACTATCCGAGTTTATAGGAAGTAATTAGAAAAATCAAAATTATATTGTACATATGTTTATCTTAAGCATACAGTCAAAGGCACGATTCGTTCGTGCCTTTTTTATGTAATAAGCTGTTATATAAAAAGCCTGCCAAGGCAGAATTCTTTCTCATCAGAACTCCCATAGTAAATACTGCTAAAAATAGTTTCCAGAAATAAAAAAAATTGTGATTGAAAAATCCCAGATTTTTGATACTATATATAAGGAACAACAAAAGGGAAATTTTATCATATAAAGGAGCACATTATGAGCAAAAAACCAACGGTTTTAATGATTCTTGACGGATATGGCCTGAATGAAAGACATGACGCAAACGCTGTATACGAAGCGAACACACCTGTCATGGACAAGCTGATGGCTGAATATCCTTTTGTAAAAGGGCGCAGGCCGTATCGTATACCAGGAGCTTACCAGAATCACCAAAGAGATTCAGGACGGAGACTTCTTCAAAAATGAAGCACTTCTTGCAGCTATGAAGAATGCCAAAGAAAATGATTCCGCGATCCACTTCATGGGTCTTCTTTCTGATGGTGGTGTTCACAGCCACATTACTCACCTTTTTGGTCTTCTTGAAATGGCTAAGAAAGAGGGACTTAATAAAGTTTATGTACACTGCTTCCTGGACGGCCGTGACACCCCTCCGGCTTCCGGAAAAGGATATATCCAGCAGCTCCAGGCGAAGATGGATGAGCTTGGCGTAGGTGAGATTGGTGTTGTTTCCGGACGTTATTACGCAATGGACCGTGACAACCGCTGGGATCGTGTTGAGCTTGCTTACAACGCACTTACCAAGGGCGAGGGTGTTAAGGGAACCGACGCAGCTGAGGCTGTACAGGCATCCTATGACGACGGCAAGACAGACGAATTCGTTCTTCCAACAGTCATTGAGAAAGATGGAAAACCAGTTGCCGTTGTTTCTGATAAAGATTCTGTTGTATTTTTCAACTTCCGTCCTGACCGTGCACGTGAGATCACAAGAGCATTCTGTGCAGATGAGTTTACAGGATTTGAGCGGAAAGGTGGAAAGCTGCCACTGACATATGTATGCTTCAAGGATTACGATGAGTCTATCCCGAACAAGATCATCGCTTTCAAGAAGCAGGAGATCAAGAATACACTTGGAGAGTATCTTGCTGCAAATGGTTTGAAGCAGCTTCGTACCGCTGAGACAGAGAAATATGCACATGTTACATTCTTCTTCAACGGTGGTGTTGAAGAGCCAAACAAGGATGAGGACAGAGTACTTGTAAAGTCTCCAGCTGTTGCAACTTACGATCTGCAGCCAGAGATGAGTGCACCGGAAGTATCTGAGAAGCTGAATGCAGCCATCCGTTCCGGTAAGTATGATGTGATTATCATCAATTTTGCAAACCCGGACATGGTAGGACATACTGGTGTGATCCCTGCTGCTGTAAAGGCTGTTGAGACAGTTGACCAGTGTGTAGGAACTGCTGTAGAGGCAATCAAGGAAGTAGATGGCGTGCTCTTTATCTGTGCAGACCACGGAAATGCAGAGCAGATGATTGATTACAAGACAAAGGCACCTCATACGGCACATACAACCAACCCGGTTCCATTTATCCTTGTAAATTACGACGACAGCGTAAAGCTTCGTGAGGGTGGATGCTTAGCTGATATCGCTCCGACATTACTTGAGATCATGGGACTTCCACAGCCGGAAGAGATGACAGGGAAGTCATTGATCGTAAGATAGGAAAGGAATGATACCAACGAAGAAATTCTTAAAATAGTTTAAAGAGTTTGCTTAAAAGGGCAATGTGATGGAACTCGCCATCGCAGTTATTATTGGTGGTGCATTTCAGGGAATAATTACAGCTTTTACGGATGATTTTATCAATCCAATCATCAATAATGAGACCTTTTTCGGTAGACCACTATTGTAAATTATAGATTTTGTATATAGAGTTGTGGTTGCTTACCAATTCTTAGCAGACCATTGGAGCATGTTGGCACTTAATGAGATGCATCGGTAATTTATTACCGACTGCATCGAATTTAGTACCGCTACATGCGGAAGTGAGCGAGAGCACGTCTGCAAAGAATTGAGTAAGCAACCACAACTCGTATAAAAAAAGTATATTTTACAACTATCCACTGAAAAAGGTTTTTCTTATTCTAATATCAGGAGGAAAGAAGATTGAATTTTCTAGAGGAACGCATCTTAAAAGATGGCATAGTAAAAGAAGGAAATGTACTGAAGGTCGACAGCTTTCTGAATCACCAGATGGATGTCCGCCTGTTCGATCAGATTGGCGAGGAGTTCAAGCGCCGATTTGCAGATGAGAAGATCAATAAGATTCTGACAATTGAGGCATCCGGCATCGGCATTGCCTGTATCGTCGCAAGACATTTTGATGTACCGGTTATCTTCGCGAAGAAGTCGAAGAGCATCAACATCGAAGGTGATGTGTATGTGGCAGAGGTAGAATCTTTCACACACAAGTGCAAGAATCAGGTTATCGTATCGAAGAAATTCTTAAACCCTGAGGATAAAGTCCTGATCATCGATGATTTCCTTGCGAACGGCTGTGCCCTGCAGGGACTTATCTCAATCGTGAAATCCGCAGGCGCTGAAGTATCCGGTATCGGAATTGCCATCGAGAAGGGCTTCCAGCCGGGTGGACAGGTAATCCGCAATCTCGGATTCCATCTGGAATCCCTTGCAATTGTGGATAGCATGGATTATACGACGGGTGAAATTAAATTCAGGGAGAATGCATAAGATGAGTAAGACAGAAGCTAATGTCAATGCAATCGTATCCGTGACATTGATCTTCCTTGTTTCTGCGACAGAGACGATCGGAGATACGTCAGCACTTGCAGTATCCGGACTTGGCAGAGATGCGACGACGAAGGAGACATCCGGTTCGATTGCCTGTGACGGTTTTGTCAGCGCATTATCGTCGGTATTTGGCTGTCTGCCGATCACTTCATTTAGCCAGAATGTCGGCTTGGTTGCCATGACGAAGGTCGTAAACCGTTTTACGATTGCAACCGGTGCGGTTATTATGATCTTAGCGGGAATCTTCCCGATCTTCGGCGCTGTGCTTGCAACATTGCCGGATGCGGTACTTGGCGGCTGTACGATCATGATGTTCGGTACGATTGTCGTAAGCGGTATCCAGATGCTTGGCAGATGTGGCTATACACAGAGAAACATTACGATTACAGCACTTTCCTTAAGTATCGGTCTTGGATTTACACAGGTGCCGGAGATTTTCGCAATCTTCCCTCGTATTGTCCAGACGGTATTTGCCGAAAACTGCGTCGCTGTTGTATTTATCGTCGCAATCATTCTGAATCTTGTACTTCCGAAGAACATGGAGGCACATACGATTGAGACAGAAACAGAGACAACTGCAGAATAACATCTGAATTTAATATTGAAATAATCGAAACGTCCTGTGATAAAACCACTGCAGGACGTTTTTTATATGTAACTTATGTATAAAAAGCTCCGATTCGGAAATAATTAGCTTAGATGTAAAAATTTTTGGAGGCTGATTTTGATGGATCGGATAAAATATATACATGCAAGAGAGATACTGGATTCCCGTGGAAATCCAACGGTAGAGGTAGAGGTCGTAACAGAAAATGGTGCGGCGGCGATCGCATCGGTGCCTTCCGGCGCTTCGACCGGAGAATACGAGGCACATGAGCTGCGCGATGATGAGCGGAGATATATGGGAAAAGGCGTGGAGAAGGCAGTGACGAATGTCAATACACGGATCAGTGACCGGCTCGTTGGCGTTGATGTGTTCAATCAGGCGTTGATCGACAAATACCTGACGGAAGCAGATGGAACCGAGAACAAATCGCGATTTGGAGCCAATGCAATTTTAGGAGTGTCACTGGCTGTTGCCCGTGCAGCAGCGAATTCCCTGCGTATGCCATTATATCGTTATATCGGTGGAATCAACGCGAAGAAAATGCCGCTTCCGATGATGAACATATTAAATGGTGGCTGTCATGCAGATAATACTGTGGATCTGCAGGAATTCATGATTGCTCCGGTTGGGGCAGATTCGTTCAAGCATTGCCTGGAAATGAGTGCAGAGATCTACCACACCTTGAAGCGCGTGCTGCATGAAAATGGACTTTCAAACGGTGTAGGAGACGAAGGTGGATTTGCACCAAACCTCGCAACCTCAGCACAAGTACTCGACTATCTGGTGCTTGCGATCAAGGAAGCAGGCTATAAACCATATGAAGATGTGAAGATCGCCATTGATGCAGCAGCAAGTGAGTTGTATGATGAGACAAGCGGGCTATATTATTTCCCTGGAGAAAGCCGGATGGCAGGCAGGGAGATCTATCGTAATTCTGAGGAAATGGTGCAGTATTACGAGGATTTGATAGGGAAATATCCGATTTACTCCATTGAAGATGGACTCGATGAAAATGATATGAAGGGCTGGAAGGTGCTTACATTCCGGCTTGGCGAGAAGGTACAGCTTGTCGGCGATGATCTGTTTGTCACAAATGTTGGGCGCTTAAAGCAGGGAATCGAGGACGGTATTGCAAATGCGATTCTTATCAAGTATAATCAGATTGGAACTTTGACAGAGGCGATGGATGCCATTGAGCTTGCTAAGAAATCCGGTTATAAGACGGTGATTTCTCATCGCTCGGGCGAGACAGAGGATTCTTTCATTGCGGATCTGGCAGTTGCGGTGAATGCTGGACAGATCAAGACGGGTGCCCCGTGTCGTTCTGACCGTACGTCAAAGTACAACCAGCTTCTTCGGATAGAAGAAGAGCTTGGGAAATTAGCCATTTATGGAGATTTTCCTACTGCAAAATAAAATATTGCCATACAAATGCCAAATTTAGCAGATTTTTCTTAAATTATATATTGTATTTACGAAATTCTTATGGTAATATGTTCAAGTATGAGTTAAAATAATAAGGAGGAATTCTCGTGAAGACAGCGTTAATTATAATATTTTTGGTAATATCTGTTATCTTGGCAGTTATCGTTATGATGCAGGAAGGTAAAGGCGGTTTGTCCGGCGCAATCAGCGGCGGTGGCGCAGATACCTATTGGAGCAAGAACAAAGGAAAATCCAAAGAGTCTGTATTGAAGAAGGTTACAGTCGTTCTTGGTGTTCTGTATTTTGCACTGGCTTTGGTCCTGTCATCAAAATTCATTTAGATTTTACAAGCTGCTTTGATAAAAAGCAGCTTATTTTTTTGGGAGGTGTTACGTTATGGGAGAAAAAAGAGAACGCGTAAAACAGAAGTTATATGATTTTATTTGTGATGAACAGTACAAGCCGATGCGTCTCAAAGACATCCGTTTCCTGCTTCAGGTTAAGGATGCCGATAAAAAACGTGTGGAAGAAGCATTAAACGAACTGGTAGAAGAAGGAAAGATTACTGTTACCCCGAAGGGTAAATATAAGAAACTGGATGATAAATTCTTAGTCGGTGATTATATCGGCAACAAAAAGGGATATGGATTTGTCCGTGTAGAAGGATATAAGGACGATTTCTTTATTCCAGCCAAGTTTTCAATGGGAGCCTTTCACGGGGATCGTGTCATGATTGCACCGGATTCTTATACGAAACAGGGAAAAAGCACCGAGGCAAAGGTTACTCAGATTTTAAAGCGTGGACTTACAACAATTGTTGGAACATATGACAAACAGCAGAACTTTGGCTTTGTGATTCCAGATAACCAGAAGGTAGCTGATGATATCTTTGTTGCAAAGAAGGATTCTATGGGGGCAATGACTGGACACAAGGTTGTATGCAGGATTACCAACTATGGTGCGGATCATAAATCTCCGGAAGGCGAGATTATTGAGATCTTAGGACATGTGAATGATCCAGGCACGGACATACTTTCGGTTGTACGGGCATATGATATACCAGTGGAATATCCGGACAAGGTCATGGATTCCCTGAAAGATATTCCAGATGAAGTGGACGAAGCGGATTTTGTCGGACGTACGGATTTCCGGGCACTTCCAACCGTAACAATTGATGGTGAAGACGCAAAAGACTTGGATGATGCGATTACGTTATCTTTTGAAGATGGTGTCTATACATTGGGTGTACATATTGCGGATGTATCGCATTATGTAAAGGAGAAATCCCCACTTGATAAGGAAGCATTGAAGCGTGGAACAAGCTGCTATCTTGTGGATAGTGTCATCCCGATGCTGCCACACAAATTATCAAATGGTATCTGTTCTTTGAATGCCGGTACAGACCGTCTCACACTTAGCTGTGTGATGAAGTTTGACAAAAAAGGTAAGCTGTTGGATCATACGATCTGTGAGGGTATCCTGCATGTCGATGAACGTATGACTTATACAAATGTTGAGAAGATCTTAGAGCGGAGTGACGAGGAAGTATTGAAACGGTATGAACCTCTCGTGCCAATGTTTGATCTGATGCTGGAGCTTTCCACAATTCTTCGGAAGAACCGCCGGAAACGTGGTTCGATTGATTTTGATGTTGCTGAGACAAAGATTATTGTGGATGAAAACCACAAGCCAGTGGAAATCAAGCCATATGACCGGAATCCTGCAACGAAGATCATCGAGGATTTCATGCTGGCTGCCAATGAGACAATCGCAGAAGACTATTTCTGGCAGGAACTGCCGTTTGAATATCGTGTCCATGAGCATCCGGATGAGGAGAAAATCGATATCTTAGCCGCATTCATCAATAATTTTGGACTCTTTATCAAGGCATCCAGAGATGAGACACATCCGAAGGAATTGCAGAAAATCCTTGACCAGATCGAGGGCAAGCCATATGAGGCACTGATCAGCAAGATGATGCTCCGCTCGATGAAGCAGGCACGTTACTCGACTGAGTGCACCGGACATTTTGGCCTGTCGTGCAAGTATTACTGCCATTTTACATCTCCAATCCGCCGGTACCCGGATCTACAGATCCATCGTATCATCAAGGAGAATCTGCACGGTGAACTTTCCGAGAAGCGGATTGAACATTACCGTCACATTCTGCCGACCGTTGCAAATGATAATTCCGCCAAAGAGCGTCGGGCAGAAGAAGCAGAGCGGGATGTCATCAAGTTAAAAGAGATTGAGTATATGTCGGAGCACATCGGGGAAGAATTCGATGGAGTAATCTCAGGCGTTACCTCAAACTACATCTTTGTGGAATTGGATAATACAGTAGAAGGTGCAGTCTCTGTTGCCTATATGTATGATGATTTCTATTATTTCAACGAGCAGGAATATGCGATGGTCGGAGAAAAAACGAAAAAGAAATATCAATTGGGTGACAAAGTGCGCATCAAAGTGTTAAAATGTGATAAAATTAAGAAAACCATTGATTTTTCACTGATTGATGGTAATATAGAAGGAGTTGAAAAAAGTGGCGAAGCAACGAGGGACGAAACTGATAGCCAATAACAAAAAAGCATATCACGATTACTTCATAGAGGACACATACGAGGCTGGCATTGCTTTAGTTGGAACGGAAGTGAAATCTCTCCGTATGGGAAAATGCAGTATCAAAGAGGCGTTTGTCGGATTGGATGGCGATGAGGTATATGTCTATCGCATGAATATATCTCCGTATGAGAAGGGAAATATCTTCAATAAAGATCCACTTCGGACAAGAAAGCTGTTGCTACATCGCTATGAGATCAACAAATTGATCGGACAGCAGAAAATGAAGGGATATACCTTGGTGCCGTTAAAAGTATATTTTAAGGACAGTCTTGTCAAAGTCGAGATTGGATTGGCACGTGGTAAGAAGCTGTACGATAAGCGGGATGATATCGCGAAAAAGGATATGAAACGAGAAGTTGAACGAGACTTCAAGATTCGTAATCTGGGATAAATATGAGAAGTTAAGGTAGGAGAACGTATGAGTCAGGCAAAAGTAGATCGCTATAAGGAAGAGAAGAAGAATCGAAAGAAGATTCAGAAGAAACAAAAAGCAAAACAGGTAGTGGAGATTTTAGTATGTGCCGCTATTTTAGGTGCTCTGGTTGGTTTCCCTCTGGGCAGACATGCATATCAGAAAAACTATGAGACACGCCAGGCAAATAAGACAATCAATGCATCGGTTTACGATTATTGGGCACAACAGTATTGGGCAGCTAATTATACGGGATATGTATTCCCAACAGCAAGCAATAGCGATGCTACTCCAGAAGATGCATCTGCAACAGATGCAGAATAATAGCTTGGTATATACACTTTTAAAGTGGGATATATAGATTTTCGTCAATCAAACCAGGGGTTGTACTGGTTTCGACGGGGGTTTAGAAATTACGGTAGCCATTCGTGGACCAGGATCACGCTAAAACTTGGAAAATAAATATAAACGCAGACGAAAATTACGCGTACGCTGCCTAATTATGGCAGCTGTCAGCTCTAGGTTCCCCACAACTTAGAATCCTGGCATCGACTTAGTGGGACACTCCGGGGCTTAAGCTTTGCGGTTTCGGAAAATTCATGAAGCTACCATATAGGAAAGCCTGTTTGTAGGCGTTTTTGTATGGGAAATCCAATATACAAACTGTAATGGGAGAAGCTGTAATGGAAGAGCTTTCGGACAGGGGTTCGATTCCCCTCAGCTCCATCGCTCAATATGAGCAGGGCACCGCCGTCAGGTGGTAAAAAGAAAAGGCACGGAACTAATCTTCCGTGTCTTTCTTTGGTAAACGTGCATGCATAAATTCATAGATATTCTCACATAATTCCTTCTGCATCATAAATGAAATTGTATAGCGTTCCTTCTCTGTGAAAACATTCAGAATATAAAAAATCATGTTTTCGTCCGGAATAACCATCGTCACATGCTTGATCTGATCGAAGTCGTAATGGGTAGTTCCATATTTATGTTCGATCGTAAAGCCGGTGTCATCAAAGATATAGGTTGCTGAAAATGCCTGCTTCCGAAAGGACATCACTACGAGATAGATTCCGTAGGCACCAACAAATGTAACAAACAACGCTGTTAACACCAGGTGTTTGGCGTAGCCATGGATCATTGTAAATGCCTGCAAGGTGGCGACAAGTAGAAACATAAATCCAAGAAACCGATAGGCAAGCCGGTTTGCACGCCGTTTATTAACAGTATATTTATAGCCCTTCATATTAGAAAATCCTTTCTTTTGATAATCATCTTTTTGAACAGTATTGGAAATACATGGTGTATGATGAATATTCACATATAGATAGTATAGGGGCTTAAAACACTTTATGCAAGTGCATTTTGCATAGATTTAACAATCTTTAACCAAACATTGATAGAATAAAAAGAATGAATGAGGCATATATAAATATTATGGAACAGGAAAAACAGTTACAATTACATATTACAAAAAATGACCGTAAGATTATTACGGATTTTGCAAATTCCTTATCGGATAAGGAATATCAGCTTCGGTGTATGTGGGCGATCCAGATCTTAGAATCGAAGCTGACAATGATCAATCTGGAATTGCAGGAGAATCTGCAGCGCGAGGTTGTTGTGCGGTTAACACACCGTATCAAAAGCGCAGAGAGTATCTTTTTGAAGTTGCGCCGCAAAGGGTATACGATCAACTTAGATAACGCGAAAAAGAAATTGAATGATATCGTTGGCGTCCGGGTGACCTGTATATTCCGGGATGATATCTATGCGTTGGTGGATTGTCTGAAGATCCAGCATGATATCAAGATCCTCAAAATCAAGGATTATATTAAAACGCCGAAATCTTCCGGTTATCAGGGGGTACATATGATTCTGTCTGTCCCGATTTATCTGTCGAAAAAGACAGAATGGATGAAGGTGGAACTACAGCTTCGCACGGTTGCCATGGATTCCTGGTCGGTACTCGACTACCAGCTACTCTATAAGAAAGATCTGGTTGATACCGGGGAAATCGTGCAGGAGTTGAAACGATATTCCGATGTGATTGCCGATATGGATACGAATATGATGCGGTTACGGGATAAGATCAAAGAAATTTAAGCGCCAGTTTGGCGCTTTTTCTTTTAGCAGAAATATCGCTTTACATAGATTTAACAATTCTTTACCTTCTGTTGATAGAAGCAAACTCCAGATTTCGATATTATTCAAGCTATGAGAGCAATTTTGCTTACAGGAAACGCTTGCAAAACAGCTTTCAAATCGGTTAAAAATGCCCAAAAGAGGAAGGAAGAATTAAAATGAACGAAAGTATGGCGACTGTGTTCGGTTTGCTGGGAGGTTTGGCACTTTTTATATTCGGAATGAATATGATGAGTGAATCGCTCCAGAAGGTAGCCGGAGACAAAATGAAGAAAGTATTAGGTGTTCTTACACGAAATGCCGTGTGCGGAATGTTGGCGGGCGCACTTGTAACGGCAGTTCTGCAGAGTTCCAGTGCGACAACCGTATTGGTAATCGGTTTTGTCAGCGCCGGATTGATGTCCTTAAAGCAGGGTATCTCTGTTATCTTCGGTGCGAACATCGGAACAACGATGACAGCACAGCTGATGGCATTTAAGATCAGTGATTATATTATGCCGATCGTATTTATCGGTTTCCTGATCGCGTTTATTGCGAAGAAAGAAAAGGTGAAGTTTGTCGGACAGACAATCTTCGCTTTCGGTTTGTTGTTTGTTGGTATCGAGATGATGGGCGATGTCATGAAGCCGCTTGCAACAAGCCCGGTATTTATCAATATGATGGAGAAAGTCAGCCATATTCCGGTACTTGGCGTTGGTGTCGGTTTGGTTATGACGCTTGTTGTACAGAGCAGCTCCGCAACGATTGCGGTATTGCAGAGCTTCGCATCACAGGCAGGTCCGGATGGTGCGAGTGTGATCGGATTAGTTGGCGCAATTCCGATTCTGCTCGGCGATAATATCGGTACAACCATTACCGCAATATTGGCAAGTATCGGTCAGTCCAAGGATGCAAAACGCTGTGCGATTGCACATAGCGTGTTTAATATTACCGGTTCCTTTATCTTTATCTGGATCATCAAGCCATTTGCAAAGTTTGTTGAGATGATCTCACCAAAGGGAAATGAACTGGATGTGATATCACGTCAGATTGCAAATGCACATATGAGCTTTAATATCATCAATACTCTGATCTGGCTGCCGCTTCTTCCGGTTATGGTGAAGATTGTTATGTTTATTGTCAGAGATGACAAGGAAGTGTCTATCGAAGATTATAAAGAGAAAAGCTTTCTTGACAAAAATGTGATCAGTCAGCCGATTGCAGCTATGTATCTTGTATCCCAGGAGATCCGCCGTGCAGGACGCCTTGTATCAGAAATGATTGGAAATATGAAGGCAACGGTGATGAATAATGATAGCAAAGCGCTTGCCGAGCTAGAAAAAAATGCGAAGCTTGTAACAGAGATTGATGAGAATACTGTCAGCTATATCTCTGGAATGTTCTCGAATGGTTCTCTGACTGAAGAGCAATCATCTACGACTGCGGGACTGTTGTATGTCCTAAATGATATTGCACGTGTCAGCAAGCGGTGTGAGGATGCTTCACCGGTTATACGTGCCAAACTCGAAGGAAAGTATAAATTCTCAAAGGATGCAGTTGAGGAACTTGGAAAAGTAATTGATAACGTAGAAATCATGTATCGGACATCGATTGTCTCACTGGAAAATGGGGATACAAAGACTGCAAGGAAGGTCTTCGATTATCGCAAGGAACTGCGTAATATGGAGAAGAAATTCAACAAGAACCATCTAAAACGTCTGCGGAAAAATAATTGTAAGCCGGAATTTACATATCCGTTTTCAAATGTGTTACATAATCTGGAACGTATCGGTGACAGCTGCAGCGGCATCGTTGAAGAGGTGATGGATAATGTCCGTTTCTTGGAATTGGAGGAAGCATAGCATGAAGCTTAGAGCAAAACATAGATTTCACATATCCATCGTAAGTTTTTTGTGCGTGGGTACATTGGCTGCATCCTTGTGCAGCTGTGAAAAAAAAGAAACGCAGGACTATGCATTTACAGGAACAAATGGAGACGCTTCTTCCCTTGGTGTGATTTCGGTACAGGTTCGTGAGGATGGTTCCGGTACCAGAAACCAGTTTGAAGAATATCTCGGGATTTCCATGTCTGAAGACAACGTGGATAAATACAAGGACATAAAACAGTGTACGGTTTTGACAAGCGGAAGCGCCATGGCGAGCACTATTAATGAATCAAAAAACGGAATCGGATATGTATCCTACGGACAGATGCAGGGAGATTCCAAAGCACTTGCTGTAGATAGAATTGTCTGTACCAGAGAAAGTATCGCAGATCATGCGTATCCGTTGACCAGAGATTTTACACTTGTATGGGTAGAAAGCCCGAATGCATTGCGGGATGATTTTGTAAAATATATCTGTGGAGCAGGCCAGAAGATTGTCGGTGAAACATATGTGCCGGTTGCAAAAGAAGCAACGTTTCTGGCGGATCCGGATGCACAGGGGACACTCAGTATCCTTGGTTCTTCCTCTATGGCAGATCTGCTTACGGAACTGGCTGATTCATATATGGCGGTAAATAAAAATGCAACCATCCATGTTTATGCGACAGATTCTACGAAGGGTCTGAATGACGCCATGGAAGGAAAATGCGATATGGCTATGGTATCGCGTAGCTTGAAAGATTATGAGAGAGACCTTGTTGAGTCAACCGTGATTGCAACCGATGGAATCGCAGTGATTGTCCAGAAGGATAATCCGATCAATCAGGTAACAAAAGATGAATTGAAAGGTATCTTCAATGGAAACATCACATCTTGGAATGATATTCAATAAAATAATAAATCTGTTTCGTAAGATATTTAAGAAACGTAACAAAGAAACAGAAACGATAATCGAAAATACGGAGGAAAATAACATGTTACAGGAAACAATCTATGATAACCGGGAACTTTCCTGGTTAAAGTTCAATAAAAGAGTATTGGAAGAAGCAGTGGATGAGAACAATCCGCTCTGTGAGCGTCTGTCGTTCGTGTCAATCTTCCAAAGCAATCTCGATGAGTTCCTAATGGTGCGTGTCGGTTCGTTAGACGCAGGAAAAGACAGTAAAGTACGTGAAAATAAGACGAATATGACCTGTCAGGAGCAGCTCGACCGCATTATCGTCAAGGAGAAGAAGCTTCGGGAGAAGAAGGACGAGATCTATCTGCGCCTGATGTATGAGATGGAAGAATATGGTGTCAAGGAGCTTTTATATAAGGATCTGAATGAGGATGAGCAGGATTCCATGAAGCTTTACTTTGAGAACGAGATCCAGCCATTTATCTCGCCACAGGTTGTCGGCAAACGCCAGCCGTTCCCATTCTTACGTAACAAAGAAATCTACGCTGTGGTAGAGCTGCGCACAAAATCAAACAATACAAAGATTGGCATTATTCCATGTAACAATCCGGTCATTAAGCGCATGATCCCGGTTTCTTCCGACGGAAGACGTTTTATGCTTGCAGAAGAATTGATCCTGCATTTTGCTGGGGAAGTATTCCCGGGCTATAAGGTAATCAGCAAATCCCTGATCCGTATCCTGAGGAGTGCGGAAATTGACGTGGATGATGCATTAGACGATGATGAAAAAGATTACCGCAAGGGTGTGGAGAAGGTGCTTCGTACAAGAAGCCGTTTGTGCCCGCTCCGAATGGAATATACAAGAATGATGAACGACTCCATCATCGAGAAGATGTGTGGATTTTTAGGGCTCACAAAAAAGCAGGTATTTCATTCCATCTCACCACTTGACCTGTCCTTCTTATTCAAGGTGGAAGATCTGCTTCGAAATGAAAAATATTTATTTTACGAACGCCGCGTGCCACAGCAGCCGGCTATGATAGACCGGACACGCCCTGTGATGGAGCAGGCCAGAGAGCATGATTTATTCCTGTCTTATCCATATGAGAGCATGAAGCCTTTTATCCAGCTCTTAAATGAGGCTGCAAATGATCCGGAGGTCGTATCAATCAAGATGACCTTATATCGTCTTGCCAGCGATTCGAAGATTGTTGAAGCACTGGTTGAAGCTGCAGAGCAGGGCAAAGAGGTTGTTGTATTAGTCGAACTCCGGGCACGTTTTGATGAGGAGAATAACATTCGCTGGTCGCGACAGCTTGAGGATGCCGGATGCCGCGTAATCTATGGTTTGAATCATATGAAGGTACATTCCAAGCTTTGCCTGATTACAGGAAAGCGAAATAATAAAATCGAATATATCACACAGATCGGTACCGGTAATTACAACGAGAAGACATCCCGTATCTATACTGACTATTCTCTGATCACATCTTCAGTAGATATTGGAAATGAAGCTGCCAATGTGTTCAACCATCTGTCAATGGGAACTACAGTCGATGAGACACAACATCTGCTTGTAGCTCCGAACTGCCTGCAGAATAAAGTCCTTGCAATGATCGATGAAGAAATTGCAAAGGCGAAGGAAGGAAAAGAAGGTTATGTCGGTGTGAAAATCAATTCCCTGACGGATAAGAAGATCATCGACAAGCTTATTGAGGCCGGTAAAGCCGGCGTGAAAATCCGCATGATCGTGCGTGGAATCTGCTGTCTGAAAGCAGGTGTAGCAGGAGAGACGGATAATATCCGGATCATCAGCATTGTCGGAAGATTTCTGGAACATTCCAGAATCTATATATTCGGCAAAGATGACCCGAAGGTGTATATTGCTTCAGCCGATTTTATGACACGGAATACCGTTCACCGTGTAGAGGTAGCGGCTCCTGTATATGATCCTGCAATCAAAGCCCGGATTCTCGACGATTTTGAATTGTTCTACGAGGATGACCAGAAGGCAAGAGAGCAGATCAACGGCATCTACCTGCCAAAACATGGGGAAAGTCATATCAATGCACAGGAAGCACAATATGCACAAGCTTACAAAAACAACGAGATACATGCATAGATTTCCTATATACATAGTGTTATAACAATTATATACGCTATACAATACTGCGCCATCAGTATTTTGTATAGATTCGAGACTTCCTCTCGACTGACAGTGAATAAATATTGCTGTCATAAAAAGCGCCTGTTAACGCCATACGCAGGCGCTTTTTCTATTTTGTGGAATAATATTTCAAAAGCGGGTTGACTATATACAGAATCTCTGCTATAGTATCCATATTCTCTTTAATGCATTAAAGCAGTAACGCGGCAGAGAAAGAAAGATGAGGAACAAAGACATGAAAGAATTATCAAATTTACTTGGATTTCGGGAGAGTATCAAAGTTGTTGATGCGACCTTACGTGACGGTGGACTGGTGAATGACTTCTATTTCACAGATGACTTTGTAAAAGCATTGTATCAGGCAAATATCGACGCAGGTGTTGACTATATGGAGATGGGATATCGTGCATCAAAAAAGATATTTGATGAATCGAAGTTCGGTAAATGGAAATTCTGTAGTGATGACCATATCCGTGAGATCGTTGGAGAAAACGACACAGACTTAAAGCTTGCAATCATGGCAGATATCGGGCGTCATGACAAGAACGATTTCGATGAGAAGGTAAATTCACCGGTTGATTTAGTCCGTGTGGCAGCATACATCCATCAGATGCCGGAAGCAATCGACATGGTAGAGGATGCGGCAAAGAAGGGATACGAGACAAGCTGTAATATTATGGCAATCTCGAATTCACAGGAGGAAGACATCAAGGTTGCACTTGATATGCTTGGCAAGACACCGGTTGATGTTATCTACATTGTGGACAGCTTTGGTTCTCTGTATCCGGAGCAGATTGCCCGTATCGCAGATCTGTACCTGAATTTCGCAGCAAAATACAATAAGAAGATCGGTATCCATGCACACAACAACCAGCAGCTCGCATTTGCAAACACGATTGAAGCGTGCGGTGATGGTGTAGACTGGTTAGACGGAACCTACCTGTCCATGGGAAGAGGAGCCGGCAACTGTGCAATGGAGCTATTACTTGGATTCCTGAAGAATCCAAAATACAACGTATACCCGGTATTCAAATTCATTGAAGACCACATGATGAAATTAAAGGATGACGGCATCGTCTGGGGGTACGATCTCCAGTACCTGATGACCGGGCTTTTAAACCAGCATCCTCGTTCTGCAATCGCCTTCACAAAAGAGAATCGCCGCGACTACGCAGAATACTACAAGGAACTGTTAATTTAATTGCATAAGGAACAACAAGAAAATAGTTATTGTTTCTCGAAAGATTGAGAAGTAAAAAGAGCATATAATATACAAAGAATAGTTGTAGTTATTTATGTATATGTTTGAAACTTAGAAGTACTTAATGTTCTGTAATAAATCAGCAATGTTTGAACACGATGTTCAAACAAGCCGCCACTGAGCCACGGATGG
>OIDA01000300.1_pt1 | contig 19952 bp, 17 predicted proteins | sample 1581451 | NCBI WGS metagenome assembly OIDA01 (sample SAMEA3882552, study PRJEB24775) | human gut metagenome | biome: human-associated habitat; feature: intestine environment; material: feces | place: Netherlands | collected 2009/2010
TATTGGGCATCCCGCCATGAAGCGCCGCTGCCAACATGCCGCAAGAAACCCGGCGTTCTCGGAACGCCGGGTTTCCCGTAACTCGCAACCGGTTCTGCGGATTACTCTTCGACCGGAATGTCCTTGTTGACGTTCTTCGAACCTACCAGCGCGTAGAAGAGCATGTAGGCCAGACCAGCGACAACCACCCAGTAGCTCGAGAGGTAACCTGCGAAGTCGGCCACGCCGCCCTGGATCAGCGGGAGGATACCGCCGCCGCAAACCATCACCATGAAGATACCCGAACCCATCGAGGTATACTTGCCAAGGCCTTCGACCGCGAGGTTGAAGATCGTGCCCCACATCACCGAGGTGCAGAGGCCGCAAAGGGTGAAGAAGATCACGCCGACGGGCACTTCCACCATTCCGAACCCGGTTCCGGTGAACACGGGCATCGCACCCATCACGTCCGTCGGGGCGAAGATGCCCACCAGCACGAAGATCAGCGCCAGCGAGGCGACGAACGAAAGCTGCACCTTGCTCGAAATCTTACCGCCCAGCAGGCCGCCCAGCAGACGGCCGCACATCATCAGGAACCAGTAGGTACCCACCAGCGAACCGGCCGCAGCCGCAGCCATACCCACGCCGCTCGTCGAAGCGTCGGGTGCCGCCGTAAGGAACAGATTCATGAAGTTGGGAATACCGACCTCGACACCTACATAAATAAAGATGGCGATCGTTCCCAGCAGGAAGTGACGGAACGAAAGGGCGCTGTGCTTGTCCTTGACCTCGGCCTTTTTCTCCTGGATGGCGAACGGCTCGGGAATGTTGACCATGTAGAGCACGACGAATACCACGGCGAAGATGCCCATTGCGATCCACAGTGCGGGAGCCGCGTCGCTGATCGTGGCGTTGGCCGCATTACCCATCAGGTAACCCACCAGCACCGGAACGATGGTCGCGGAAATCGAGTTGAGCGAACCGCCGAACTGGATCAGCTGGTTACCCTTCTTGCCGCCGCCGCCGAGCGTATTGAGCATCGGGTTGACGACGGTGTTGAGCATACACATCGAGAAGCCCGAGACGAATGCGCCGATCAGGTAAATCGGGAAACTGCCCGCTTCGCCCGAAAGATACTGGATACCCACGCCGACGAACCCGATAGCCACGGCCGCAAGCGCCGTCTTCTTGTAGCCGATGCGCTTGAGCATCATACCGGCCGGAATCCCCATCACCGCATAGGCGATGAAGTTGGCGAAATTGCCCAGCTGCGACATCCAGTTCGCCACGGCGAACTGGTTCTTGACAATTACGCCCAGCGGATTCGAAAGCCCCGTCACGAATGAGATCATTGCGAAGAGCAAGAACATCATGATGATGGGCAGCGTGTAATTTTTTTTCTGTTCCATACGATTTTATCTGAATTTAGGTTAATGAGTTTCGCGGTTATCTGTCCCTCTCGGCGATGTAGGCGCAAAGGTTGACGAGCGCCGTGCGGTATTCCGAGGGGTCGTATTCGGAGAGCATCTCGACGGCCCGCGCTACGTAGCTGCGCATCACTTCAGCGGCAAAAGCCAGCCCGCCCTCGTTCTCGACCGCGTCCTGCAGGTACTCCACCGATTCCTCCTCCTCGCGGCAGCCGGCCAGCCGCCCGAGCAACTCGGCACGGCGTTCGGGAGTCGCCTTGTCCAGCACCGCTAACAGCGGCAGGGTGATCTTCCCCTCGCGCAAGTCGTTGTTGGCGGGTTTGCCCGTATGCGCCGTACGCATGTAGTCGAGGATGTCGTCCTGTATCTGGAACGCCATGCCGATCGCCTCGCCGAAACGGCGCATCAGCGCCACCTTCTCGCGCGGGGCACCCACGGCCATCGCCCCAGCCGATGCGCTGACCCCGATCAGGCATGCGGTCTTTTTATAAATAATGTCGAGGTACGCCTGGCGCGTCATGGTGTGCTTCTCGGCACACTCGCTCTGCAACACCTCGCCCTCGCACAACGCCGCCATCGAACCGCATACATGCGTCACCAGGTCGAACTGGCCGCTCGAAAGGCCGATATTCATGTTCCTCGCAAGGATGAAGTCGCCCAGTATCACCGCCTTGTGCGACTGCCAGCGGGCATTGGCCGACGGGCGGCCCCGCCGCGTATCCGACTCGTCGATCACGTCGTCGTGGATCAGCGACGCCACGTGGATCATCTCCACGAGCATCGCGGCCAGATGCACCCTCCGCCCTTTGGCCGCGCCCTCCACCGGAGAGTTCATCGCCGCCGACAGCATCACCAACAGCGGGCGTATGCCTTTTCCGCGCGAGGAAAGCGCATAACGCAACATGTCGGCAAGCAATTCCCCTTCGGCCGTAAACTGACGGTCGACGAACTCGTCGAACGCCTCCAGTTCCGCAGTCACAGGTTTGCGGATCGTATCGAGTGTAATCATAAAAACAAACTTAACCCAGCGGCAACGGACGCAACATCGCCCGGGACGGGCCCGGATAATCCGGACATCCCGCACACCGGGTCGCCGCATATCTTTGGCAAAGATAGTGATTTTTCGCAATCGCGACTCGTCAAGTAAATGTTTTTTCGTACCTTTGCGAAACTTGGATCTTTCACCGGGACAGGCTGCAGCCCGGGAATGCCCGAACAAATTCGGCACTTCTCCCGCCCTGCACTATCCTTGGCAACGGTTAACGACAGGGAAAATGGATTTTTCGAAAACGATCATACGCCGGCTGGCGCCGGCAGCGGCGGCGCTCGTCGTCTTCTTCGTGGTGAGCGCGGCCTATTTCGCCCCGCAATTCCGCGGCGAAGTACTGCCCCAGCACGACGTGGTGCAGTACGAAGGCATGGCAAAGGACATCAGCGACATGCGCGCGGCCACGGGCGAAGACCCCCAGTGGACGGGCGGCATGTTCGGCGGCATGCCCGCCTTTTTGATCAACGTGGCCTACCCCGCGCAGATCGTCAAACGCACCGTGGGGCAAGTCGTGAAACTCATCGACACGCCCGCGGCCTTTCTCTTCTTCGCCATGACTGCCATGTGGCTGATGCTGCTCGTCTTCGGCGTCGACCCCTGGGTCGGCATCGTCCCGGCGCTGGCCTACGGGCTCTCGACCTATTTCCTGCTGATCATAGGCGCCGGGCACATCACCAAGATGTGGGCGCTGGTCTATGCCCCGCTGATGATGGGCGGTGCGTGGATGACCCTGCGGGGAAACATGTGGGCGGGCGGGGCGCTCACGGCACTCACGGCGTCGCTTGAAATCGGCGCCAACCACCCGCAGATCACCTACTATTTCCTCCTGGCCATGTCCGCCTTCTGGATCAGCGAGGGGATCGCGGCCTTCAGGGAGAAACACCTCGGGGACTTCTGGAAACGCACGGCGGTACTCGCCGCCGCAGGCATACTCGCCGCAGGGTCGAATTTCTCGCCCCTGTGGTACACCGCCAGCCACTCGAAGGAAACCATGCGCGGCGGCTCCGAGCTGGCCTCGACCTCCGAGACTTCGCAGAACGGGCTGGCGCTCGACTACGCCACGGCCTGGAGCTACGGACGCACGGAGAGCCTGAACCTGCTGATCCCCGACTTCATGGGGCGCGAATCGGGCACGACCTTCTCGCCCGACGGCGAGGTGGCTGCCGTACTGAACGAATACGGGCTGCGCGGCGCCGCACAGCAGCTGCCGGCCTACTGGGGCAGCCAGCCCTACACCGGCGGCCCGACCTACCTGGGCGCCGCGGCCATTTTCCTCGCAGCGCTGGGCATCGCCCTGGCACGCGGACGCAACAAATGGTGGATCGTCGCCGTCTCGGTGCTGATGCTCCTGCTGGCATGGGGACGCAACCTAATGTGGTTCACCCAACTGGCCTTCGACCTGCTGCCCGGCTACAATAAGTTCCGCACCGTCTCGATGGCGCTCGTCGTCGTCCAATGGGCCGTGCCGCTGCTGGGAGCACTGGCACTCATGCGGCTGTGGCGCGGGGAGATCCCGCGCCAGAGGCTGCTGCGGGCGCTGGCATGGGCCGCGGGCGTCACGGGCGGGCTCTGTTTGTTGCTGGCCGTCGCCGGCAGCGCGTTCTTCGATTTCGGCCGCGCGGAAAGCACCGGGATGATGACCGAACAGTTCCGCCAGTTGTTCGAGGCCAACAACATGCAGGATTACCTCCAGCGCGGCATGGATGCCGAAATGGGCATCGCCACGGGCAATGCCATGGCTGCCGAACGCGCCTCCATGATGCAGGCCGACGCATGGCGCTCGCTGCTGATGATCCTGCTCGCAGCGGGCGGCGTGGCACTGTTCGCCCTGCGCCGGATCAACAAATACGTGCTCACGGCACTGCTCGCCGCCGTGATGCTGCTCGACCTGGTGCCGGTCGACCTGCGGTTCATTTCGCACGACAACTTCATTTCGGCGCGCCAGCACCAGGTCACGGCCACGGCCGCCGACAAGGCGATCATGGCCGACAAGGAGCCGGGGTTCCGCGTCTTCAACCTCACGGTCAGCCCCTTCCAGGACGCCACGACCTCCTATTTCCACCGCTCCGTAGGCGGCTACCACGGCGCCAAGCTGGCCCGTTACCAGGATCTGATCGACCGCTACCTGAGCTACCGCAACGACGCCGTTCTGGACATGCTCAACACGCGCTACCTGATCGTGCCGGGCGACGGCGGACAGCCCGAAGCGGTGCTCCGCCCGACGGCCAACGGCGCCGCCTGGTTCGTCGACGCGGTCGCCGTGGCGGGGAGTCCGCAACAGGAGATCGACCTGCTCGGGGAAACCGACCTGAAACGAACCGCCGTAATCGCAAAAAAAGACCAGCCGTACACGCAGGGCTGGACGGTGTCCCCCGCCGACACGGCAGCCGTACGCACCATCGCCCTCACGGAATACCGTCCCAACTACCTCAAGTACGAATACACCGCCCCCGCAGAGAGCGTGGCGGTATTCTCCGAGATCTTCTACCCCTACGGCTGGACGGCCTACGTCGACGGCGCGGAAGCCCCCTGTTTCCGGGCCGACTACGTGCTCCGCGCCATGAGGCTGCCTGCCGGGCAACATACCGTCGAATGGAAATTCCGCGCCCCGGGATGGACGGCGGCCGAAGCCGTGACGCTCGTCTCGTCGCTCGTGATCCTGCTCGGAGCTGCCGCTGCAATTGTTTATTGGATTCGACAAAAGAGGAAAGAGAATAATCCGGACGAATAACATACGAATCCCGCCAGGACAAGCCCCCGCCGAGGCGGGGATTTAGGGGTGGGTCAGACTTATAAACACGGCGAAACGCCGTGAATGAATCGGACGACGGAAAAGAGCCGTCGAAAAAGCATTTCGGCTATGAAAGACGACAAGCGACTGAAGCGGAAAGTCCGCAACTCCTACATCGTATCGACGGTGAGCATCACCCTCGTGTTGTTCCTGCTGGGCTCGGTGGGCTACCTGATGGTCGCGGCGATGAAGGTCGCCGACACCCTGCAGGAGAGCATCGCCGTGACCGTGGAGCTGGAAAACGGGCTTTCGGACGAACAGAAGGACGCAGTCAACCGGCAGCTCACGGCCGAAGACCTCGTGGCGACGATCGCCTACGTCGGCAAGGAGGAGAAGATCGAGGACGCCGAGTTCCGCAAGATGTTCGCCAGCGAATTCGAGGAAATCCTGGACGAAAACCCGCTGCTCGACTCGTTCGAGCTGACCCTCACGGCCGCCTCGGCCGACAAGGAGCTGCTCGACGGTTTCATCGCCGGCATCTCTGAGATCGCGGGGGTCGAACGGGTGAGCTACCCGGCGCTGATGGCCGAACGGCTGCACGCCACGGTAGGCAAAATCCGGCTTGTGCTGGTGCTCTTCGGCGGGGCGCTGCTCGTCATATCGCTGATCCTGCTGGGCAACACCATCCGGCTGGCCATCTTCTCGAAGCGCTACCTGATCAATACCATGAAACTCGTCGGCGCCACCAAGTGGTTCATCATGAAGCCCTTCCTCGGCAGCAGCATCACGCAGGGCATCCTGGCCGGACTGGGAGCCTCGCTGCTGTTCGGGCTTTCGGTCTACGGGCTCAACGAAGCCGTTCCCGAACTGCTGACGATCGCCGAGGCGGGCAAGGTCGCCATCATCCTCGGCGCGATGATTGCCGGGGGCATCGTAATCTCGGGGCTTTTCACAATCCTCGCGCTGAACAAATTCATCAACATGAAGTCGAACAAGATATACCTTTATTAAATGAAAAAAGCCAATAACACCCCTCCGGAACAGGAAAATCCCCGCATGCCCCTGACCCGCCGCAACTACATCCTGCTGGCAGTCGGGTTCGCCGTCATCCTCCTGGGCTTCGTGCTGATGGCCGGCGGCGGCAGCGATTCGCCCGACGAATTCAACTACGCCATGTTCTCGTGGCGCCGCATCACGCTGGCCCCGATCCTGGTCATCGGCGGTTTCGTCATCGAAATCTACGCCATCATGAAACGCTTCGAAAAATAATCCGCACGGCCGTCCCGGCGCCCGGCCTCCGGCGGCCCGTTCCGGCCGAGGCACGGCGCGCCACCGCACCGGGGCCCCCGGTGCGGCGCGACGGCACAGGAGATATACCCGCTTAAATCAGTTATGGACACCTTACAAGCCATCCTGCTCGGTATCGTGCAGGGCATTACGGAATTCCTGCCCGTGTCGAGCAGCGGCCACCTGCAGATCGCCAAGGAGCTGCTCGGCGTGGAACTGGAAGAAAACCTCACGTTCGACGTGGCGCTCCACGCCGCCACCGTACTGAGCACCATCGTGGTGCTCTGGAGCGAGGTGTGGCGCCTCCTGAAGGGGCTCTTTTCGCGCCGCTTCAACGCCGAGCAGGCCTACGTGCTGAAGCTCGTACTTTCGATGATCCCCATCGGGGTCATCGGCTTCCTCTTCAAAGACCGGATCAACGCCATGCTCGACGCCCCCTACATCCTGGTAATCGTGGGCGCCATGCTGCTGCTTACCGCGACGCTGCTGGCCTTCGCCTACTACGCCAAGCCGCGCCAGAAGGAGAGCATCTCCTACCGCGACGCCCTGATCATCGGCCTGGCGCAGGCCTGCGCCGCCATGCCGGGCCTTTCGCGTTCGGGGACGACCATCGCCACCGGGTTGCTGCTGGGCAACAAAAAGGCCGCCGTGGCACAATTCTCGTTCCTGATGGTGCTGGCGCCGATCCTGGGTGAAACGCTGCTCGAAGCCGCAAGCGGCGACCTCACGGCCGGCATCGCCACGGGCACGCTCGCCGCCGGGTTCGCAGCCTCGTTCGTCACGGGGTGCCTGGCCTGCAAATTCATGATCGAGATCGTCAAGCGGGGCAAGCTCATCTGGTTCTCGCTCTACTGCGCGCTGGCCGGCCTGGTATCCATCCTAAGCTATTTCTGCTGATGAAGGAGACACTCGACCTGCGGGGCCTCAACTTCGAAGAGGGCTACATCGCCGTCATCGACAAGCCCCTGAGCTGGACGTCCACCGACGTCGTACGCAAGATCAAGTCCGCGCTCCGCAGGCTCGGCTACCGCAAGATCAAGGTCGGCCACGCGGGCACGCTCGACCCGCTGGCCTCGGGCGTCCTTTTGGTCTGCATCGGCCGCGCCACCAAGATGGTCGACGCCCTGCAGGCCGAGGAGAAGGAGTACGTGGCCGACGTCATGCTGGGTGCCACGACCCCCAGCTACGACCTCGAACACCCCGTCGACGCGACCTTCCCCACACAGCACATCACGCGCGGGAAGGTACTCGAGGCCCTCGCCGCACTCTCGGGCGAACGCCTCCAGTCGCCGCCGGTCTATTCGGCCAAAAAGATCGACGGCATGCGCGCCTACGAACTGGCGCGCGCGGGCGAGGAGGTCGAAATGCGCAAGGCGCTCGTCCACATCTACGAAATGGAGCTCCTGGAATACGACCTGCCGCGCATCCGCATCCGCGTGCGTTGCAGCAAGGGCACCTACATCCGTTCGCTGGCCCACGAAATCGGGCAGGCGCTCGAAAGCGGCGCGCACCTGACTTCCCTTTGCCGGACGCGCAGCGGCGGCTTCAGGGTCGAAAACGCCCACAGCCTCGATGATTTTCTAAAAAAATTGCAGGAACTTGAAACAAAATAGGCTTTTTTGCGTATAGAAATTAATCTGTGTTGTTTATTTCGAACGTAAAATAGAGTATTCCACTTATGAAATTATCGCAATACGGGTATGATTTCGCCCCCGAAATGCTGGCGAAACACCCGACGGAAAACCGGGACGATTCGCGCCTGATGGTTATCGACCGCGCCAAAGGCACTATCGAACACCGTATTTTCAAAGACATCATCGAATACTTCGACGAAAAAGACCTCTTCGTATTCAACGACACCAAAGTCTTCCCGGCACGCCTCTACGGCAACAAGGAGAAGACGGGTGCCGAGATCGAGATTTTCCTGCTGCGCGAACTGAACCGCGAACTGCGGCTCTGGGACGTGCTGGTCGACCCGGCCCGCAAGATCCGCATCGGCAACAAACTCTACTTCGGCGACGACGACCTGCTGGTGGCCGAGGTGATCGACAATACGACCTCGCGCGGGCGCACGCTGCGCTTCCTGTTCGACGGCTCCTACGAGGAGTTCAAGCAGACGCTTTTCAGCCTGGGCGAGACACCGCTGCCCAAATGGGTGCGCGACAAGGTCGAACCCGGGGACGCCGAGCGCTACCAGACGATCTTCGCCGAACACGAAGGCGCCGTTGCCGCCCCTACGGCCGGCATGCACTTCTCGAAGCACCTGATGAAGCGCATGGAGATCAAGGGCATCGACCGTGCGTTCGTCACGCTGCACGTCGGGCTGGGCAACTTCCGTACGGTCGACGTCGAAGACCTCTCGAAGCACAAGATGGACTCCGAACAGTTCTTCGTGACCGAAGAGGCTGCCGGGACGGTGAACGAAGCCAAGCGCAACGGGCACAAGGTCGCAGCCATCGGCACGACCGTCATGCGCACCCTCGAAACGGCTGTCTCGACCAACGGCATGATCAAACCGATGGAAGGATGGACGAACAAGTTCATCTTCGCGCCCTACGAGTTCACGGTGGCCGACGCCATGGTGACCAATTTCCATCTGCCTTACTCCACCCAGCTGATGATGGTTGCGGCGTTCGGCGGCTACGAAACGATCATGAACGCCTATAAGATAGCCAAGGAAGAAGGGTACCGATTCGGCACTTACGGCGACGCGATGCTCATTCTTTAAGATTTTTTCACTATCTTTGCACAATAGACCTCGAAAGATCAAATACTCGAACCATGGCAAATAAGATTCTGTACGTCTGTCAGGAGATTACACCCTATCTTCCAGAGACGGAGGCTTCCGGACTTTGCCGCGCTCTCACGCAGGCGATGCAGGAGCGTGGGAACGAAATCCGTACCTTCATGCCGCGCTACGGCTGTATCAACGAACGCCGGCACCAGCTCCACGAGGTAATACGTCTTTCGGGCATGAACCTCATCATCGACGACAACGACCACCAGCTCATCATCAAGGTGGCCTCGATCCCCGCGGCGCGCGTGCAGATCTATTTCATCGACAACGACGACTATTTCTCGCGCAAGGCCGTGCTGACCGACAGCGATGGGGCGGAATTCCCCGACAACGACGAACGGGCCATCTTCTTCGCCCGCGGCGTGCTGGAAACGGTCAAAAAACTGCGCTGGACGCCGACCATAGTCCATTGCCACGGCTGGTTCTCGGGAGTGATCCCGGTCTACCTGAAACGGGTCTTCGCCGACGATCCGATTTTCCGCGACGTGAAAGTCGTCGTCTCGCTCTACGCCGACGGCTTCCCCGGGGAACTGGACAAGGGCTTCGCCGCGAAGATCGCCGGCGAGGGGGTCAAGGATAAAAATCTCGCAATTCTCGACGTCCCGTCATACGAAAACCTCTGCCGCTTCGTTATGGAATATGCCGACGGTGTGGTCGCAGCTTCCGCAGATGCCGACCCCAAGGTATTGGAGATCGCCCGTGCGAGCGGGAAACCGATGCTCGAATACCAGTCGCCCGAGGCAGCGGACTTTTTCGATAATTACAACCGATTCTATGAAGCGATTCAATAATTTCCGCCGTTTGCTCCGCGCCGCCGCCGTCGTAACGGCCGTCGCTGCGATGACATTCGCGGGCTGCACCAAGGTCGACGACACACTGGGGTCGAACCTCGTGCCGGACAACCAGCAGATGAAAGCGGGTTACCAGACATTCGGCGCCCTGACGCTGAAGGGGGATCTCAACCCCAGGCGCTATGTCGAGACGCGGCTTTACCAGACCGACTCGCTCATCACGTCGAACCTCAGCTACGGGTACATGGGTTCGATGCTCAGCGACACGTTCGGACTGCGCACGGCAGGGTTCCTCACGCAATACATCCCCTATGAAATCGATTCGGGATATTTCGGGTTCCGCCCGATCCTCGACTCGGCGATCATCCTGCTTTCCATCTCCAGCTACGGGAGCGACACGCTTACCCCGCAGCTCTACAACGTATACGAGGTCGTCAGCAACAAATACCTGACCGAGAAACCCGTCGAAAGCGGAAAGTCGGAACGCGACACGACCTTCTACCTCAATTTCGACCCCGTCAAGGCGGGCGCCGTAGGCAACGAAGTGCTCTTCACGTTCACCTTCCCCGACGGAGAGGAGACGGGTCCCGCCACCACGTACGCCACCATGAAACCGACCCAGAAGGGACGGGAATTCATCAACCGCCTGATGCTTCAGGAGGGCACGTACAAGGGCGACTATTCGATTTACAGCCTCGACAGCCTCGAGCAGTGGGTCGCCGAATTCAAGGGGCTCTACATCGTCCCGGCCGTCGACCAGACGACCCCCAACAAGGGCAACATCTACGCCACGTCGCTCGACGCTTCGGGCTTTGCGATCTACGGGCGTAACCGCCTGGAGAGCGACCCTACGCTGATCGCCGACACGCTCTCTATCCCCTACATTTTCTACGACTCTTCGGTCGACTACGGCAACGTGTCGGTCAACACCATCCGCCACGACTACTCGAAAGCCACCTCTCCACAGAGGTTCGACATCGCGGATGCGGTCGAAACCAACGAGAACCGCCCCCTCAGCAAGCAGGTCTACGTCGAGGGCATGGGCGGCGTCGTAACGGAAATGACCTTCACCGAGGAGTTCTTCAGGCAGCTGGCGCAGATCATCAAGGACGAGAACGCCGCTTCCGCCAAGGAGTTCAATACCCTGGCCATCAACCAGGCCCGGATGTCGGTCTATTTCGCGGGCAGCAACTACGACTGGCAGAACCTGACCGACGTGAAGCACATGATCGAGCAGATGGATGCCTCACAGAGCCGCCTGGGCCTCTATACCAATTACAAAAAGCTCTCGGGCATCACCGACTACGCCTATGCCTACGAAAAGACCTACAGCACGACGCTGACCTACGGCGGTTACATCAACCGCAGCCGGGGCTGCTACGTGATGGACATCACGGGCCACGTGCAGAGCATGTGGAACTACTACCAGGAGGCCGTGGAGGAGCTGGGCGAGAACGCCCCGTGGGAAGAGATCGCCGAGAGAATCAAAACCAGGACTATGTACATGGGGCCCGAGGCATACGGCCTCTACACCCAGAATTACAGCGTGATGCAGGGTATGACGCCTTCGGACGGATCGCTGACCAAGGAGGATGCCCCGATCAAGATCGACATCGCCTATACCCTGGTCAAATAAAGGATCAACAGCACGGAATGCGAAACCTAAGTACTCATGCTTAGGTTTTCGCATTTCAGAAAAGCCATAAAGAACGCATGCAGGAAAATTTAGTAATCGTCGAGTCCCCCGCCAAGGCCAAAACCATCGAGAAGTTCCTCGGCAAGGACTATATCGTCAAGTCGAGTTTCGGACACATCCGCGACCTGTCGAAAAAAGACCTGGGCATCAATATCGACGACGAGTTCAAGCCCGTCTATGAAATCCCGGGCGACAAGAAGAAAGTGGTGGACGAACTGACCAAACTTGCCAAGAGCAAGACCGTATGGCTGGCGTCCGATGAAGACCGCGAAGGAGAAGCCATCGCATGGCACCTGACCGAAGTGTTGGGGCTCCCCGTCGACCAGACCAAGCGCATCGTCTTCCACGAAATCACCAAGCGGGCGATCCTCGAAGCCATCGAGAACCCCCGCACGGTCAACATGGATCTGGTCAACGCACAGCAGGCACGCCGTATCCTCGACCGCCTGGTCGGTTTCGAGCTTTCGCCCGTGCTGTGGAAAAAAGTGCGGCCGTCGCTTTCGGCCGGCCGCGTGCAGAGCGTCGCCGTACGGCTGATCGTCGAGCGCGAGCGCGAGATCATCGCCTTCCGCTCGGCACCCTATTTCCGCGTCGTGGCACAGTTCTACGCGGCCAACGACCCCGAAAAGACCCTCTTCAAGGCCGAACTCCCGTCGCGCTTCGAAACGCAGGCCGAGGCCGAGGCATTCCTCCGCAGTTGCATCGGCGCCACTTTCACCGTGTCGAAAGCCGAAGAGAAACCCGCACAGCGTTTCCCGGCGCCGCCCTTCACGACCTCCACGCTCCAGCAGGAGGCAGGCCGCAAGCTGGGCATGTCCGTTTCGCAGACAATGTCCGTCGCCCAGCACCTCTACGAGCAGGGTCTCATCACCTACATGCGTACCGACTCCGTAAACCTCTCGCAACAGGCACTGGCCCAGTGCAAGGAGGAGATCACGAAACTCTACGGCGAAAAATATTCGTCATGGCATAACTATAAGACCAAGACCAAGGGTGCCCAGGAGGCGCACGAAGCCATCCGCCCGTCGTATATTGACCGGCAGTCAATCGAGGGCACCCCGGCCGAAAAGAAACTCTACGACCTGATCTGGAAGCGCACCGTAGCCTCGCAGATGGTCTGCGCCGAACTCGACCGCACAACCATTGTGATCGACATGTCGGGCTCGTCGCAGCAATTCGTCGCCACGGGCGAAGTCGTCCGCTTCGACGGCTTCCTGCGCCTCTACTCCGAATCCACGGACGACGACCAGGCCGCCGAAAGCGGCGAAGGGCTGCTCCCCAAAATGGCACAGGGCGACGAACTGCTTTCGACGCAGATCACCGCCACGGAACGCTTCACGCAGGCCCCGGCACGTTACAACGAAGCCTCGCTGGTCAAGCGCCTCGAAGAGCTGGGCATCGGACGCCCCTCGACCTACGCACCGACCATCACGACGATCATCAACCGCGGCTACGTGGTCAAGCAAAACAGGGAGGGGCAGAAACGCAACTACGTGCAAATGACCCTCACGGGCGACAAGCTCGCCACGAAAAACCTCTCGGAAAGCTACGGCAAGGAGAAGAACCGCCTTTCGCCGACGGACATCGGCATGGTCGTCAACGACTACCTCGAAACGCAGTTCAAGCCGATCATGGACTATAACTTCACGGCCAGCGTCGAAAAGGAATTCGACCGCATCGCCGACGGCGACATCACGTGGGTGAAGATGATCCACGATTTCTACGGCCCCTTCCACCAGATGGTCGACACCGCCATCGGCACGCAGACCGACAAGAAGAGCCAGGCACGCATCCTGGGCAACGACCCCAAGACGGGGCATATCGTCAAGGCACGCATCGGCCGCTACGGCCCGATGGTCGAGATCGAAGGCGAGGAGGGGCAGAAAGGCCGCTTCGCCTCGCTCAAAAAGGGCCAGCTGATCGAGTCGATCACGCTAGAGGAGGCGTTGGCGCTCTTCGCGCTGCCCCGCGACCTGGGCCAGCTCGACGGCGAAGAGCTCTCGGTGGGCATCGGCAAATACGGGCCCTACGTGCGCCACGGCAAATCGTTCGCATCGCTGCAGAAGGGCGACGACCCCTACACGCTTACCTACGAGCGGGCCGTGGAGATCGTCCATGCCCAGAAGGCTGCGGCCGCCGCGGCCAACACTCCGCTGCGGAGCTTCCCCGAAGAGCCCGACATGCTGGTCAAGAACGGCCGTTACGGGGCCTACATCGCCTACAAGGGCAAGAACTACCGCTTGCCCAAGGGCAGCAAACCCGAAGAGCTCACGCTCGACGACTGTCTGAAGATCGTCGCCGACTCGAAAAAATAGCAACACCCACAACCTAAACCCTAAAGCAATGAAGAAACTCCTGCTGACCCTCGTTGCCTTCTGCGCCGCACTTGCGGCTGCGGCACAGACACCCGACACGACCGCCGCCGAAGGCTACCGGTTCACCGACGTCAAACTGATCCCCATGACCCCGGTCAAGGATCAGAGCCGTAGCGGCACCTGCTGGTGCTACTCGACCCTTTCGTTCCTCGAAGGGGAAATCCTGCGTGCGGGAGGCGCCCCCGTGCACCTCTCCGAAATGTGGATCGTCCGCCATACGTTCATGGAGAAAGCCGTGAAATACATCCGCATGCACGGCGAGATCAACTTCGCCGAAGGCGGGGCCTCGCGCGACGTGACGGAAGGCATCCGCAACTACGGCATCGTCCCGTTCGAAGCCTACCCGGGCTTCAACTACGGCACCGAGAAAGCCGATTTCCACGAACTCTCGCGCGTGCTGAAAGCCTACCTCGACGCAGTGATGGAGGCCAGCACCAAATCTTCGAACAAGCCGCTCTCGACGGCTTGGAAACGGGGTTTCAACGCCATTCTGGACGAATATTTCGGCCCGATGCCCGAGACTTTCACCTATCAGGGCAAGGAATACACGCCCCAGACGTTCGCCGCCTCGCTGCCGATCGACATCGACGACTATATCGACATCAGTTCGTTCACACACCACCCCTTCTATACGCAATTCATCATCGAAGTGCCCGATAACTGGATGTGGGGCACGGTCTACAACCTTCCGCTCGACGAAATGATGGCCGTCGTGGACAACGCACTGGAGAACGGTTATCCCGTCGCGTGGGGCACCGACGTAAGCGAAAAGGGATTCAGCCGCACCAAGGCGATCGGCATCGTACCGGCCGCCGACCTCGAAGGCATGGGCGGTACCGAAGCCGAGCGCTGGGGCAAACTGACGCAGAAGGAGAAGGACGACGCACTCTACAAGTTCGACAAGCCGGGCAAGGAGCTCGACATCACCCAGGAGATGCGCCAGGTGGCTTTCGACAACTACGAAACCACCGACGACCACGGCATGGTCATCATGGGTACGGCCACCGACCAGGCAGGCAACCACTACTACAAGGTGCAGAATTCATGGGACGTACGTCCGCCCTACGACGGATTCTGGTATTTCTCGCGCCCGTTCGTCGCTTACAAGACAACCTCTGTCATGGTCAACAAGCACGCCCTGCCCAAGGAGATCGCCAGGAAACTGGGCATCAAATAACCCGGGCGCAACGACCGCCCCTGAGAAGCCTCAGCCGCTTGACAGCTGGGAGCCCGAAATGAAAAGCGGCCCGACTTTGACAGTCGGGCCGCTTTCGTATATCGAAGTTTTAACTCTTTTCCGAAAATAAAAGGGAGATATTACATCTCGCGCAACTTGATGCTCTCTCCCAACATAATCAGGGCGGTGCGTAACCACTCATTGATCCTTGCTTTCATACTAAATAATTTTAAATAATTCTTAAAATATTTTATCATTTAAGACGAGGCAAAAGTACTACGGCAAAAGCAAACTTCCAAATATTTTATTAAGATTTTTTAAGAAATATGTAAATTTTTTGAATAAACCCTTATTCCTCCACCTCTACCCCCAGCAGCCGCACCAGGTCAACCGCCTGCAATGCATTGATCTTCAAACCCTTTAATTCAAACGAATCGACCTCGCCGACACGTATTCCCCGGATGTCGGAATCCGCGAACGAAAGCCCGCGCAGGCGCGTGCCGCGGAATTCACCCTGCGTCAGGTCGCAGCGCGAAAAGGAGACCTTCTCCAGGCGGCACTCGTCGAACACGGCTCCCCGCATGACTCCCTGACTGTGCGCCACGAAACGCAAGCGCCCCAGCGCGAAATTGGCGAACTCCGCCTTGCAGCGCTCGAAGGCCACATGCTGCATCGTCGCTTCGGAGAGGTTCGTCCCCGTGAGCTTGCAATCCAGGAACTCCACCCGCTGGAAACTGCACCCCGTCAGGTCGGCGTTCGACAGGTCGCAGTTCCGGAAGGTCACATCCGTGAAATGCGATCCGCGCAACACGCACGCCGGGAAAAGGCAGCCTGCGAAAAGACACGACTGCACCCAGACATGTTCCCGGTCGAGGTGCGGGAAAACAATGCCGCGGAAAATGCCTCCGGCAATCTCTTCGCCTTCGGTCAACGCCCTACCATCGGTATATTCCACGGGATCGGCGGCCGGGACAGGTCTGGTTATCTGCATCGTCAAATTCAGTAAAAGAGGCACCCGACTCCCCGCCTGCAAAGCCGCACACGGGAGGGTTGCTACAGCAAAGATAAACATTTATCCCGGAAAGCCGCGTCCATCCCCGGCATCCGCCCGCCGTTTTGCGCATACGGAAAATAATTCCTATCTTTGGATCGCCTTTCACCGAACAATCAATGAAAAAGGGATACAGAACCATTTTAACGGTCTGCATGCTGCTGATAGCATATACCGCCGTAGGGCAGCAACCCGACAAGGACATGGATTCCTTTCCCTCGACCGAGGAAGCCCTGTCCCAGATCGGAAGCGCCGCAGCCCGCTCCCCCAAACAACCCGCCGACACCGCAGCCCTCACATCGCCCGCCCAACGCAAAGGCTTCATACGCCGCATCATCGACTATTACAGCCGTTCGAACATCGACCGTACGTTCGAAAAGAAAATCGACTGGAGCATCGCCCCCGGCCCGAACTACTCGTCGGATGTCGGCTTCGGAATCGGATTCCTCGTAGCGGGGCTTTACCGGATAGATCGCACGGACTCCGTGACCGCCCCGTCGAACATCTCGGTTTACGGCAACTTCACGACCGAAAAATTCGTCCTGCTCCGCTTCTCGGGCGACAACATCTTCAACCACAACAAACAACGCCTGAGCTACGCCGGGGCCTTCGTCTACTTTCCGGGTGCATTCTACGGCGTGGGCTACAATGCCGGCGCAGAGGGCTATGCACAGGAACTCACCACCACGATGGGCATCTTCCGCATCTCCTACTGCACGGCGCTCGCCGGACGTTTTTATATCGGCGTCAGCGGGGGCATCGACTACACCGGGGCGAAGTACAAAGACACGGGCATGGTCGCCTATATGAACGACATCAAGGCCGACGCAGAGGCCGGGAAACCGGTTCCGGGCGGCAGGATGGGCGAACTCTACACCCTCTGGCAGCAGGGGCGCTACGACCCGGCCAAGCAGGATCCCTTCTCGAACTACATTACCGAATCGGGCGACAACCCCGACGCCTTCAACACCAGCCTCGGCCTCTTCGCCCAATACGACACGCGCGACGTGACGTTCAACGCCTCGAAGGGCATCTTCATCAAGGCCGAAGCCAAGTGGTATCCCGAATGGCTGGGCAATACGCGCCGCAGCTTCGGACGCTTCACCCTGACCTTCGACTTCTACCAAAAACTCTGGAAAGGCGCCATCTTCGCCTACGACCTCTACGCCGACTTCACGGCCGGCACCCCGTCGTGGCACATGTACGCCAAGATGGGCGGCATGGAACGCATGCGCGGCTACTACGAAGGGCGCTACCGCGACAAAAGACTTGTCGAGACGCAGATCGAGCTGCGCCAGAAAATCTACCGCCGCCACGGCATCGTAGCCTGGATCGGCGGCGGACAGGTCTGGGGCACCGACAAATTCCGCTGGGACAACACCCTTTACAGCTTCGGCTGCGGCTACAGGTTCGAGTTCAAGAACCGGATGAACATCCGCCTCGACTACGGCTGGGGCGTCTATGGCAACCAAAACCTGCCGTGGGATCGCAAACGCTCCTCGGCCTTCCTCTTCACGGCTTCCGAAGCCTTCTAAGAGCCCCATACCGACAATCCCCGCCCCGACGACCGGTATCGCAACAAGGGAAAGCCTCCCCGACAACCGAGGGGCTTTCAGTAATCCCCACGGGAACTACACTATATATACCGCGATAAACCCGTCGGCACGATGCAGCGTGAGCCGGATCGTCTCCCCACTGCCGATGCGCCCGGCAACGGTTCCGGTCGCGAAATCCACCGCCTCCACCCGCAGGTCGTGCAACAAGTCCAGCCCCGGACGCCGGGCATATTTGTAGAGCGCCTCCTTGGCGCACCAAACGGCGGCAGGCAGCAGCGGATCGCCGGACAGCGCCTGCTCGGAGGGGGACATGTAACGCGGCGCGGCACGGCTGAAATCCCGCGTCTCGGGCTCGATGTCGACCGCGCAGGGGATATCGGACAGACAGACGGCCACACGCCCCCTGCAGTGCGAAACCCCGACGTATACCCCGTCCCTGTCGACGACCGGAGCCCCGGCGGCATCGTAGGCAATCCGCACATCCGCACCCAGTTCCCGGCGGACGACGGCCCGCCACGTGAGGTATTCCCGGCGCCGGCCCTCCCGCACAAAACGCCGGGCCTCGGCCAATTCGTCGGATGTCACCCACCCGGCTACCCCGGCCTCGTCCATCGGCGGCTCTATGAAGAGTGCCTTTCCCATCGTTTACGGTAAGTCCACACGGATTTTATCGACACGGTGCCCGTCCATCTCCTGCACCGTGAAACGGATGTCGTGCGACGTAAAGACATCGCCCTTGCGGGGGAAGTCGCGTTTGAGTTCGAGCATCAGCCCGGCGAGAGTCTCGGCATCGCCCTTCACGTCGGCAAAGGTCTCCTCGTCGATTCCCAGCACCCGTTCGAAATCGCCCAGGTGGCTCTTGCCGTCGAAGAGGTAACTCTTCTCGTCGAGACGCGTGAAGAAACTCTCGTCGGCATCGCTTTCGTCCGAAATCTCGCCCACGATCTCCTCGACGATATCCTCGATGGTGATGATGCCGGCCGTGCCGCCGTACTCGTCCACGACCACTACGATCTGGTCGTGCGAGGTCTGCATCTCGGACAGCAGCGGCAGGATGTCCTTGGTATCGGGCACAAAGGTGGCGTCGCGCAAAAAGTCGGCGATGGGCTGGTCGCCCTTGCCGTCGAGCGAAGGCTGGATCAGGTCCTTAATGTGCGCAATGCCGGCGACGTTGTCGGGATCCTCGTGATAGACGGGGATGCGGCTGAAGCCGGTCTGGCGCATGGTGGACAGCACGTCGGCGACCGTCTCGTCGTCCTCGCACATGGTGGTGTCCACGCGCGGCACCATGACCTCGCGGGCAACGGTGTCGCCCAGGTCGAAGATCTCGTGGATCATGCGCTTTTCCTCATCGAGCAGGTCGTCCTGCTCCGAGACCATGTACTTGATCTCTTCCTCCGAGACGTTTTGGCGGTCGTCGGCACTCTTGATGCGCAGGATGCGGGCCAGGCCATCGGAACAAGCGCCGGTCAGCCACACGAGCGGACGGGCGATCTTTTGGAAAAACGACAACGGTCCCACGACCTGCTTGGACACGCCCTCGGCGTTGGCCAGGCCGATGCGCTTGGGGACGAGCTCGCCGATCACGATGGACACGAAGGCGACCGCGACGGTGATGATGACCGGCGCCAGGCCGCGCGCGATGGCAGAGAGCGGTGCGATGCCAAAGCTCGTGAGCCACGTGGCAAGCGGGTCGGACAGGCTCGTCGAGGCGACGGCAGACGAGGCAAAGCCCACGAGCGTGATGGCGACCTGGATGGTGGCGAGCAGCTGGTCGGAATCGGCGGCCAGCTTAATGGCGCGCTCGGCGCGTTTGTCGCCTTCCTCGGCCTCGTGCTCCAGCACAGCGCGCTTTGCCGTGGTGAGCGCCATCTCGGACATGGAGAAGTAGCCGTTGATGAGGGTCAAAACGAGGGTGGTGATAAGGGAGATGGTTATGTCCATCGGGAGTTTCTCGAACCTCCAAGATTCGGGACGTCAGGTTAAAACGTTGATGGCGGATACGGCAATTGCACCGGCGCCCAAACGAGAACGCGG
>OIDA01000310.1_pt1 | contig 19564 bp, 16 predicted proteins | sample 1581451 | NCBI WGS metagenome assembly OIDA01 (sample SAMEA3882552, study PRJEB24775) | human gut metagenome | biome: human-associated habitat; feature: intestine environment; material: feces | place: Netherlands | collected 2009/2010
AACCAGTGGCAGACTTTGGTTGACACGATATTCTTCCAGATAGCCGGTAATTGTTTTGCCGGTCATTTTTTTGAACAGGCGGCAGCAGACCTCTCTGGACAGATGAACCTGGTCTGCCAGTTCCTGCAGAGAGATGATGGATTCAAAATGCGTATTAAGATAATCCAGCATCTGTTCCAGCCTTTCCAGTTCCAGCTGGTTGGCTGGAACAAATTTTGCAAGATCATTCTGGTGTTCGCAGAGAATCATACCGAAAATTTCACAGAGAAGCCCCTTGATCTTCAACTCATAACAGAAGGTCTTCTGATCAAAGAGGGCTTCTGTTTCATTGAGCTTTTGAATTACAGTCCGGGTACATGAACTTTCGGAAGTAAGAAGGATGCAGGGGACAGCAGAATTCTGGAGAAAAGGGCGAAAACATCTGCGTTCCACATCACTTCCGTATTCGCCATATATGAAATCCGGACGTGCCAGAAAGGTACTGTATCTGGCATGACTGTTATTAGATGAATGACAGCTATGAGGTACATTACGGTTCAGAAGAAGAACATCTCCAGGTCTTACAGTGTAGCTTTTCTGATACACCTGATAGATAGCTTCTCCTTCTCTGGGAAGACTGATCTCCAGGTCATTGTGCCAGTGGATAGGTACACTTTTTCCCTCAAATGCCCACAGGTCATCATGATTAACGGTCATGGGAAAACCGACAGTTCCATGTTCACAAAGTTCGCGATTGGTTTCATCTACAAGAATTTTACGCATAGCCATATTACAGTTCTCCGATTTTATTATATGTACGCTGTGATGAATTGCTCACAGAAGCATGATCATCAACACGATCTGACAATTTATCACAGGATATATTCATTACAATGCTTGTTATAACCACAATTATAACGTTGGTATGCACATCGTGCAAGGAGAGGAGTAGGAAACATGGCAAGATCAAAAGAAATGGATCTGACTACAGGTAATCCGTTCCGGTCACTGCTGAAATTTGCGATTCCTGTAATTCTGGGAAATCTGTTTCAGCTTTTTTATACACTGGCGGACTCTGTGATCGTAGGAAAAACGCTGGGAGCAGACTCCCTGGCAGCAGTAGGTTCCACCAGTATTATTATTTATTTTGTATTCTGTTTTATCAATGGATTTACCGGTGGATTTGGTATCTGCCTGGGGCAGCGTTGTGGTGCAAAGGATGAAAAAGGAATGCGAAAAAGCATTGCTGTTTCCACTCTTTTAAGTATTGCCTTTACGGTGGTTCTTACACTTGTCTGTTGTCTGCTTGCGCATCAGATACTTAGCTGGATGCAGATCCCTGAGGATATTTCCGGAGAAGCCTATGACTATATGTTTGTGGTGCTTCTGGGAACTGGCGCAACTGTTTTTTACAACATGATCTCCAACATGCTGAGAGCACTTGGGGACAGTAAAACACCACTGTATTTCCTGGTATTTTCTTCTGTTTTGAATATTGTTATGGATCTTTGGATGGTGGCAGGTTTAGGGCTGGGTGTGTTCGGTGCCGCCCTTGCAACTCTCATTGCGCAGGGGATTTCCGCAGTGTTTTCGCTTTTGATTTTCTTTAACCGGATGCGTCGATATAAAAGCCGCTTTAACTGGTTTGACAGGCAGGAGTTACATTCCATGCTTCGTATTGCAGTACCATCGGTTCTTCAGCAATCCACAGTGTCAATTGGTATGATGATTGTACAGGCGGTTGTAAATCCGTTTGGTACACAGGCTCTTGCAGGTTATGCGGCAACGATGAGGGTAGAGAATGTTTTTTCACTGATATTTGTGTCCATAGGCAATGCAGTCTCGCCGTATGTTTCCCAGAATCTTGGCGCAAAGAAAATCGGGCGTCTAAAAAAAGGATACCACGCTGCACTGGTGTTAGATTTATGTTTTGCAGTCCTTGCTTTTATAGTCATTGAAACACTGCATACCCAGATTTCCTCATTATTTCTGGGTAAAGATGGAACAGCGCTGGCATATCAGGTGTCTGGAGATTATATGAGATGGCTCGGCTTCTTTTTCATTTTTATGGGTATCAAGATGGCAACAGACGGAGTTCTTCGGGGACTTGGAATCATGCGTCCATTTCTCATTGCAAATATGGTAAATCTTGCAATTCGTCTGTCAGTTGCTTTGATACTCGCACCGCGTTTTGGCATTGCATTTGTCTGGCTTGCTGTACCGGCTGGCTGGCTTGCAAATTTTCTGATTTCTTATGTGGCACTCAGAAAATCATGGCCAGACGATAAGATGGCTTTTGCTGCTATAGAAGATGGTGCAGCCGTTTTTATAGAAAAATACTGTAAATAGCTGTCTTTAAAAATGACGAAAAACCAAAGCAGGAAGTGTTAAATTTTATCAAAAAAATAGAATTTGAAAATTAAAGCTGAAAAGTCGTTGACTTTTGAAAAAATTCTGATATAACAAGGTCTAGAAAAAATTAAAATAAAGAGAAAGGAAATAAGAATCAATGTTTTCACAAAAAGATAAAATGAAAAGTAAATTAGAAAACATGCATCTGCAGGAAAGGATAAACTATGGCTACAGAAAAGTCATTATTATGATGTTAATTTCAGGCTTGCTTTCTATAGTGGTCATAGGTGTTTTATTTGCTAATATGGTACATTATATAGAAAATGTTACTGTAGCAGATCAGGCAGTAAAAATATGTAGAATTAATGTGAATGCGGCAGCAAGAAATATCAGGGAAATGGCATTAGATGATGATACTTCTTCATATGCCGGTTATGAGAAAACAGTAGAAAAGCTGCTGAAAGAAGTTGATTCTGAACTGAAAAATTTAAAGGGAACCGGAATTATTCCTGACTCAGATTATGAGGAATATTCATCAGCCCTTTCGGATTGGGGAAACATTGGTTATTCTATTATAGAAAAAATTAAAAGTGGTGATAAGGAAAAAGCAGTTGATGAAATCATGAATGATTGCACACCTGCATTAAATAAAGCGGTGGAAATCGCAATAAGATTAGATGATGTGACAGACCAGGAGAGCAGCAGGGCTGCCAGAACTACATTTACTTTTGCTATAGCAGGAATTGTATGTATTATAGTGTGTTTATTTTTGGCATGGATACTGACAAAGAAAACAGGTAAAAAAGTCCTGGATACAATTCTTGAACCTTTACGGGCAGTTGAGGATGTCGCAAAGGAACTGACAGAAGGAAATTTACACAGTACACTGGATTATCGTTCAGAAGATGAGATTGGAAGACTGGCACACAGTATGCGTAAATCAATCCGTATCCTGGGAAGCTATGTAGACGATATTGACCGTGCAATGAAATTGTTTGCAGAAGGAAATTTTGATGTTAAACCGGAAGTAGAGTGGCGGGGAGATTTTGTCGGAATTTTAAATTCTTTTATGCAATTTGAAAAAAGTATAGGAGAAACGATTAAAGGAATTCAAAATGTTTCCAATGAAGTTTCAAGTGCAGCAGACCAGGTAGCATCAAGTTCTAATGATCTTGCAGATGGAGCTACAAATCAGGCGGCAGTAGTAGAGGAACTGACAGCAACAGTTGCAGGTGTATCTGAACAGGTAGAAAATAATTCAAAATCTGCAAAAGAAATTAGTGGAAGGGTGGATGAGCTTGGAAATGCCATTTTAGAAAGTAATGGTAAGATGCATGAAATGGTTGATTCCATGCATGAAATTAATGAAGCATCAAAAGAAATTGACAAAATTATTGCAACAATTAATGAAATTGCTTCCCAGACAAATCTGCTTGCATTGAATGCTTCTATCGAAGCAGCAAGGGCAGGAGAAGCCGGAAAAGGATTTGCAGTTGTAGCAAATCAGGTAAATTCGTTAGCGGACCAGAGTGCCCAGGCAGCGAAAGAATCTGCAATGTTGATTGAAACCTCTGTGAAGGCAGTAGAAAAGGGTATGGTGATTGCAGGACAGACTGCGGCGCAATTGGAAGATGTTGCAGAGAACTCTAAAATAATTACAGAAGAAGTTACAAATATTGCGGAAACGTTAGAAACACAGACAACAGAAATCCGGCAGATTAATGAAGGAATTGAACAAATTAATGATGTTGTACAGACCAATTCTGCAACATCTGAGGAATGTGCAGCTGCCAGCCAGGAGATGAGCAGCGAATCAGAAAATCTGCGTGAAATGATTCGTAAATTTAAAGTGGCAGAATTAGAAAAAACAGTATAATACGATAATGATTTCCAGCTATAATTTCTAACACAGAATAGAAAGTTTATCAGTATAAAAATTTTATAAGAAAGGCACTTATACTATGGATACAAACATACGCAGACTGCTCAAGGAAATAGGAGCAGAAGATTTAATAGAAGTATTTGCACCATGTATGGATGACTATCTTTATATTATAGATTTACAGAAAAATACCCTTATCATTTCACAGGCAGCGGTGAAGCGTTTTAAGATGCCGGGCAATTCATTTGATAATGCTGCCGACAGTGTCCGCTATTTTGTATATGAAGAAGACCGCCCGATGATTAGGGAACATTTACAGCGGATTGCGGATGGAAACGAAAAAAATCACAATCTGCATTACAGATGGCTTGATAAAGATGGGATGCCGGTATGGATTAACTGCCGTGGAAAGGTAATCCATGATAAAGATGGAAAACCTCATTATCTTATAGGCTGTGTAAACGAAATTGGAAATATACAGCGGGCAGATAATGTCAGCGGACTTTTGGGTGAAAGAGAAATGCATTCCTTTGTTTCTTCCCATATAAAAGACAGCTCGTCAGTATTTTTAATACATATAGGGATTGATGGATTTAATGCGATTAATGGTACATTAGGCGTAGATTATGGAAATTATGTGTTGAAAAGTGTTGCTGACGGTATCAAGGAATGTCTTTCTGATAACCAGCAGCTGTACCATCTTGTTGCAGATGAGTATATGATTGTTGATCTGGAAAGCCATACAAGAGATGATGTTATGCTATTGCAGAAGGAAATATGTAAAAAAATAGAAGATTTTATTATTTCTGAAAAATATAAGGTGGTTTTTACAGTATCTACCGGAATTATCCATGCAACGAAGCTCTTAAAATATTATGACGAGTATCGTAAAATAGCGGTTTTCTCTTTAAAACAGGCAAAGTCCATGGGAGGAAACGGAGTATATTTTTTTGAAAAAGAAGATTATAAGTTATTTTTAAAAAAAGAGAAAATAAAAAGTGCACTTCGAGGTGCCGTGACAAATGAATTTGAAGGATTTGAAGTATACTATCAGCCGATTATAGATTGTTCCTCGGGAAATATAATTGGTGCGGAAGCGCTTATGAGGTTTTCCATGTATTCAGGTGGAAAAAAAGAAAGTATCTCGCCTGTGGAATTTATACCATTACTGGAAGAAACCGGGCTTATTATTCCGGCTGGAAGATTTGTATTAAATGAAGCTGCGGCAATGTGCCATGAAATGCGGCAGTATATACCGGGATTTAAGGTTAATGTAAATATATCTTATATTCAGATGATGAAAAGTGATATCTGGAAGGACATACTTTCGTCTATAGAACAATATAATCTTCCGCCGGAGAGCCTGTGTGCGGAACTGACAGAAAGCGGATATACGGATATGACACCGTATTTTTATACGCTTCGGAAGAAATTCGAAGAGAAAAAAATACAGTTTATTCTGGATGATTTTGGCACAGGTTTTTCAAATCTACATTGTATTGTAAACATGAATCCTAATTATGTGAAACTGGATAATAATTTTACAGCAAAAGCTATGAGTCAAACAAGGGACTTTGAGCTGTTAAAAAAAATAGTTGAACTGGTACATAGTATAGATATCAAAATATGTATAGAAGGTGTAGAAAAAGAAGAGTGGTATCAAAAGCTGAAAGAAATACATGCTGATTATCTGCAGGGCTATCTTTTTGGCAGACCATGTGATAAAAATCAGTTTTTAAATCAGTTCATATGTAAAGGTATCAACTAGCAAACTTTCTTAATTTTCATTTCTATTTTGGAAAAGGCTTCTTGAAGGAAAATTCTACCTGTGATAGAATAAAATTAATTATACTTACAGGGAAAGTAAGTACCCGGCTGCAGGACATATCCAGGGAACTGCCAGTATAGTGGCAGGTTTTTACGGTTTGCTCCTGCTATTTAGTGAAAAATAAAAAATCATGGAGGATTTTTACAATGGAAGAAGCAAAGCAGAACATCAAACAAAAGAAGGATTCTTACAATCTGAGAATTGTGACGGCTGTACTGGTATTAACAGTGCTGGTTTTAGGGGAATTATATGTGATGATTAACTATCCGTCCAATTATGTGGCATTGATTGTACTTACAGTTGTAGCACTGGCTGATATTTATATTCTGATTGCCAGTGCAATCCAGAAAAATTATAAGAAAGAGATTGACCAGTACGAACAGTATGATAATCTGTTTAAGTCAGAAAAAGCTTCTTATCTTGTAACCCGCAAATCCTTTGAAGATATCGCGGATCAGCTTGATCGTATCGAAGAGGCAGCCGGTTCACCGACAAAGGACATCATAGATGCACAGAAATCCATTGCCAAAGTTACCATAAGCCGTAACAAAGAAAATTCCGATGCATTGATGAATTCCAACGACAAATTATTAGAGCAGATATTTAATCTTTCCGACCGTCTGGATAATCTTGAGAAGAACGTGTTAGAGCAGCAGCGTATCATAGTTGAGAATGCCAATAAAGACCTTCTGCTAAAACAGCAGGAAATGGCAGCTTCCGTGAAAGAAATGGAATTATCCATCCACAATACCATATTAGCTGAAGTTGGAAAAATAAATGGTGCGCCAGCTGTTGCTTATACAGCAGCACCGGTACAGCCATCATCAGCCGCACCAGTTGAGGAAGTAACGCCGGAAGAACCGGAAGCACCAATCAACGAAGTGATGCCGGAAGAACCGGAAGCACCAATCAATGAAGTGATGCCGGAAGAACCGGAAGCACCAATCGACGAAATGATGCCGGAAGAACCGGAAGCACCAATCAACGAAGTGATGCCGGAAGAACCAGAAACAGAACCGGAGACAACTGCAGAGGATATGCCGGATTTAGCAGAAGATGATTTATTAAATATAGATGCTTTATTCGGAAATGACGAAGCAGCTGAGACTACAAAAGAAGTAGCAGAAGAAACCGGATCTGCAGAAGAAAACAATGAACCGGAACCAGAAGAACCAGTTGGTTTTGATGATACACTTGGATTTGCAGATGAAGAACCGGAAGAACCTGCATTTACAGAAGAAATAGTAAATACCATTGATGAACCGGTTATGGAAATGAATTCCGACTCGAATCATATGATGACACCGGAAGAGATTGCTGCTTTGATTGCAAATGCTGATACAGCAGCTGAAGAAGAACCAGTTGTAACAGAAGATGCTATTTCAGAAGAATCTGAGCCGATAACGGAAGAGGAACCTGTGTCAGAACCGGTTGTGGAAGAACCGGCAGCAGAGCCTGTTATCGAGGCAAATTCTGACCCGAATCACATGATGACACCGGAAGAAATTGCGGCATTATTTGCTAATATGTAATTTACAAAATTTTTAAAAAAAATAAAAAATTACTTGCAATTCGATAAATTCTATTATATAATAGTCCTTGCGTTAAGCAATGCGCCACTAGCTCAGCTGGCAGAGCACCTGACTCTTAATCAGGGTGTCCAGGGTTCGAACCCCTGGTGGCGCATGTAAAGTACCGATTTTGTGGACGTGGAGCCATGGGGTTGGTGCTTTTTTTTTGTTATAAAAAATCCGTAAGAAGCTGTCAGTGGCAGGTTCTGTAGATGTAAATAAGGAATGATGAAGATATCGTTTATTTGTTCAGTATATTTTTTACTTCTTTAAAAGACCTTTGAATTGTAGTAAATTTAGTGTGCAGGGCAGGCTTACGGTAGGAAAAAAGCAAAGCCTTTCTGGAAAAGCAGTTTGATTTGAATTTCATGAGGGCATACCCTTTTTTAGATATTATATGCAAAAGGATATAGAAAAATATATAAATATAGAGGAAATCATTTGGAAAAGAAAATTCTGATTGCCTGTGCAATGCAGCAGGATGAAATTGAAAAGTACAGAAAACAATTAAATATAACATATCCTGTTGTATATCTGCAACGTGGATTGCATAGAAACCCGTCTGTATTAAGAAATCTGCTGCAGCAGGAGATTGACAGGCACCAGGATGTGGATATAATCCTGCTCACCTATGGATTGTGCGGGCGGGGCACGGAAGGGATTGTGAGCTGGAATACCGAGCTTGTAATGCCACGTTTCCACGACTGCATTCACCAGCTTTTGGAGAATCATGTGGATAAGAATTCTCTTTATGCAACAAGAGCGTGGACAATTGACAAGGAGTCCATTGGAGGCCAGTGCCGCACCATTCTTGCTGCTTATGGCAGAGAACGGGGGATGGAAGTCTTAGATACAATCTATGGCGGTTATGAGAAGATTACTTTAATAGATACGCAAAGCTATGATATAAAGAAAACCAAAGATGGACTGAAAAGACCTGCAGAACTTCTAAATAAGAAGCTGGCGGTGGAGCCATCCGACTGCAATATTATAAGAAAGCTTTTATCGGGAAAATGGGATTGTAATTTCGTTCATCTTGAAAAAGGAGAGCGTGTCACAGAAAGACACTTTATATAAGAAAACCGGCTCCCTAACTTAGAATAAAATCTAATATCAGGAAGTCGGTTTTATGATGTATGCTCTGCAGTTTATTATTTTTTCATTTCGTCCATATAGACAGCAATTTTTTTATCCATACCAATAATATGGTTGGATAACCAGCCCAGCAGAAACTGAATCAGTTCCAGAAGATAAGTCTGCTGGTTATTGTCCATATCGTCAAGTTCTGAGAGGTCAATTTCTACCAGGCGTTCAACGAAAGCAGTGTGGGCACGCTTCTGGGCAGCCAGTTCCGGATAGTGCATCTTCTCCATCAGCATTTCCTCATCAGCAAAATGAAATTGTGTATAATCCTTTAATTTCACTAAAAGCCGCATAATTTCATCATATTTGTCATGCAGCAGATCGTTTTGAATCAGGTCATTGGTCTCTTTTATAATTTCAAAGAGACGGCGGTGCTCTTTATCCACAAGGTCAATGCCGGTCTTGTATTTGTCCGTAAAGGCAAATGGGTCTTCGGAAGTCCCTTCAACTGCGGACATTTTTCCAATCATCATATCACTGCTTAAGATATGGTGGTACAGCCAGCGTACCAGATAGGAAAGTAGTTCTTCGAAAGATGCTCTGGCAGCCTCTTTTGAAGACTTATCTAAAATAAAGGAATTGATTTTCTCAGCAAATTCAGCATGTTCCTTTTTCTGAAGAGGAAGCTCCGGGTCATGAATCTGTTCCATATAAGCCTCTTCATGGGCGAAATGTGTATTCGCATAATCCTCCAGATGAAGAAGCAGGCTCTGGGCAATTCCGGAAATATCTTCGGTTGTTTTAACAAGGGAAAGAGCATCATTTATTATCTGGAATAATTTGCGGTGTTCCTCATCTATTTGTGGAATATGAATCATACAATCTTCTGTAAATTCGTACATGGTATACATCTCCTTACATTATATCAATGATTTATGCTATGATGTATTATAAACCCTCAGAAGATAAGCCACAATAAAAAAAGAAAAATTTATAAAAATTTCACTGATAAACCAACTCCGACTGCTCAGGCAAATGGTTCATCTCATGGGTCATGCATCCGGCAGTGTCCGTGCACTGGCACTATCGGAAAGGTCATAAAGGAATATTTCTGGAAGTAATCAGCTTGCAGATAGGATTTCCCCTGGAAGAGAATTTCTCTTCGTATTCGGTCATGATATTGCCTTCGTTCATGGCAGTATCATGGTGTAAATCCCTTGTAAATGCGTCCAGATTCCAGCCTGCAGCATCGATTTCTTCTAAGGAGAAGTCAAAAAGTCCTACGTTATCGGTCTTAAACTCAATCTGTCCGTCACCTTTTAAGACTTTGTCATAGCGCTCTAAGAACTGGCGGGAGGTCAGTCTTCTTTTGGCATGGCGGTCCTTTGGCCATGGGTCGGAGAAATTAAGATAAATGCGGTCTAACTCGCCTTTTTCGAAAAAGTCCGGCAGAAGTGCCGCATCTTCACACAGAAGGCGTAAGTTTGGCAGTGGATTTTCTTCCAATTTCTGGAGTCCGCGGTACAATACACTTTCGTAACGTTCCATGCCAAGATAGTTGATATCCGGATTCCGGGCAGCTAAGTCCATGATAAAGCGTCCCTTGCCCATGCCGATTTCAATGCGGATCGGGTGGTCATTTCCAAATATTTCATTCCAGTGTCCTTTATGGGAAGCGGCATCCTTGATACAGAGGTCACTGGCTTCTACAGCCGGCGCAGCCGCCGGGATATTGCGAAGTCTCATAATATGAAATCCTTTCTACTTATATATATCTTTCGAAAACAATTTATCATATTTATGGTTTAAAAGAAAGAGAATTGTGAATATTAATGGAAAGGTATTGCACCATGGAAATGGATTGATATATACTTAAAGGTAAGAATGATTTAGGAGCAGCAGAAAATGAAAAAGAAAAAGAAAAAGAGAATATTAAGCTTCGGACTGGCAGTGTGCTGTTTTGTCGGCTTATTGGGTATAAACACACAAAAGGTAAAGGCGGCAGAGTACTGGCCCCAGGATCCGGAAACCGAATCACCCAATGCGATTGTGATGGAAGAGAGCACAGGAACGGTTCTTTATGATAAGAATTCCACGGAGCAGCATTGTCCGGCAAGTATCACGAAGATTATGACCACGCTTCTGGCACTGGAGAACTGTTCGCTGGATGAGACAGTAACATTTTCCAAAGAGGCGGTTTATAACACCCATGGTTCCGGAATCTCCAGGGATGTGGGAGAGCAGATGACCATGGAGGAATGCCTTTATGCAGTCATGCTGGAGTCTGCCAATGAATGTGCCTATGCGGTAGCGGAGCATGTAGGCGGAACCGTTGAGAATTTCGTTCAGATGATGAATGACAAAGCGGCAGAGTTAGGTTGTGTGAATACACATTTTAACAATCCACACGGACTATCTGAGGGAGAGGATGCAACCCTTCATTACACCTGCTGTTATGATATGGCACTGATTGCAAAGGCGGCTTACCAGAATGAGACTTTCCGTGTGATTACATCAACTAAGACCTATCAGATTCCACCAACCAACAAGCATGATGAAATCACCTATCTGCAGAATCACAATGAGATGATTCATGCCTTTAAAACCAGAGGACAGTATCTCTATGAATATTGTGTTGGTGGCAAGACCGGATACACCACAGCGGCAAACAGTACGCTGGTTACCTATGCAGAAAAGGACGATATGACACTTATTTGTGTCATTATGAATGCCCAGTCGCCGGCGCAGTGGACAGATAGTATTGCATTGTATAATTATTATTTTGAGAACTTTTCGCTATATAATGTAGCTCAGAATGAGACAAGGCTTGAAAATGGAGAAATGGATATGGGAATGCTCAATACCAATTCCTCCTTTGTAAAGATAGACCCGGCGGGAAATATTGTTCTGCCAAAGAGTGCAGAATTCAGCGAAGCTACGCCAGCAGTAAGCTATGATAATACTTCGGATGATGTGTTGGCAAATATCAAATATACATTTGCAGGACATGATGTAGGCAGTGCGGATATCATTTCCACCGGAGTAAAAGCAGATACATTCTCCTTTGATAATGTAAAATCAGAAGAGATTTCTACGGAAGCAGGAACCAGAACCACCACGAAGCATAAGTTCCAGATAAATATCTGGAAAGTGTTATTGGGAATTCTCGGTGTCGCAGCTCTTGTGGTCATAGCATTTCTGATTCGGAGATTTGCGGATAATTTCTATATTATCAGACACAAATATTTCTCAAAGAGCAGACCGGATAAACGTTATAAAACCATAAAAAGAAACTATCGCAGCAAGAGGAGACGACGCAGAAGAAGAAAATAGTCTCGAAAATTGCAATAGAACAACTGAAAAAGACAAGAATAAAAAGAAACGACAATATTTAAATTTAAATATTGTCGTTTTATGTTATCTTGGACATTAACGTCAGGACGAATTATATTCTGATAATTTGTGGATAAATCCATTATTATTCTGTTATTGTAGCAGAGTTATCCACACTTTTTGGATAATTATCATCAATTTGTGGATAACAGAGTCTGGAGGTAGGAAAGGATACGGCTGCGCTCCCTGGTGTAGATAATGATGCCATTATAAGCCTTTACCATAGTATCATAATGTCCCTTTAAGCTGATGGAAGAACTTAAAGTATACATCAGATAATCGGCAAGCTCGGTTGGTACTTCAATCAGTACCGGTTCGGATTCCTCCAGACTTTTTAAAGAAGCTTCACCGGATTGCAGCAGGCGGCTGATTTCTTTGTCCTGCTCAAATTGCTCTGATGTTTTATTTACAATAAAGTAACCTCTCTCATCCCGGGGCATATCCATTGCCTTGATGGCACGCTGCACCTGTTTGGTCAGCGCATCGGAAGCAGGGTACAGGGACTGGAAATATCCCATAAAATCCGAAGCCTGACGGAAATGTTCATTGCAGCCCTTTTCTAATACTTCTGTGACCAGAATACGTTTGATAATCTTCTGGCAGGTTTCCCGGGAAGGGTTTTTTCGGGTAGTATTTTCTGTTTCCATAAATACCTCATTTATCAAAAACAAGCGTATATTCGAATAGACATATGCGACATTAAGTATTGTTCCAAATAAATTATACGACAAGAAAATGACTTTTACAACGACAAATTAAAAAAATGGGACAAATTGCAACAGAAATTGACAAGCGGCAAAAATTAACTTATACTAGAAGAAAAATGCGAAGGAGCGATATCTATGAATGCGAAGCAGAAAGAGCAGACCATTGAAGAGATAAAGAAGCTTTTAGAAGAAAATAATGGCATTGTGAAAGCCGAAAAATTATATCCTTTGGGATTGACCTATAAAAGTATTCAGGGACTGGTGAAAGCCGGCATACTTGACCATGTAAAGAGTGGATATTATTCCATGGGGTATGAAGAGAAGCCGCAGGAAGAAATTATTCTGGGACTGTTTCCGGATGGAATTTTATGTATGGACAGCGCCCTTTACTATTACGGTTATATTGAGAAGCGTCCTTATGAATGGAGTATTGCCATTAGCAAGAATACTTCGAAGTCAAGGTTCCGCATGGAATATCCGGTGGTGAAACCATATTATACAGAGCCGGAAGTCATGGAGCTTGGTGTAACGGCCATTCCTTTTGCCGGTGGCGAGATGAAGATTTATGAAAAAGAGCGTCTTATCTGTGACTGCCTCAAGTACGAGGAACGTCTGGAGCGGGAGGATTTAAAGAAGGCGCTGCTGGCATTTATCAATGAGCCAAAGAAAGATATTGCAAAATTAATGGAATATGCCAGAGCCCGCAAGGTTGTGGCAAAGGTTCAGAGCAGAATTGGAGTGTGGATGTAGTGGCAGAGTGTATACTGAGTGATTCATTGATCCGGCAGAGAGGTGAGGACTTGCAGATCCCTTTTGTGGACCTGCTTCCTTCTGCAGTAACCGAGTATTTTCTATATCAGATAAGTAAATCAACATTTGCAGAGAAGCTTTATCTTAGAAATGGCAGCAGCCTCGGTGTGGAGAATTATCGCCGGAAGAGAGTCTTTTCCCTTTCCTATTATTATCAGGTGGTAAAGGATGAGCATTTAACGGAAATGCAGTTAGGGCAGCTCATGAAAGAGGTGTTAAGCCGGAAGCCGGAGTATGTCTATCAGATAGAGAAAGAAAGGGCGGGCAGCTATCAGATAGAGGTGCTGGCAAAATCAAAGGAACATGAAGTTCCCATTACCCTGCGTTTTCAGGAGCTTCGGGACGAGCAGATGCAGCCTGCCCATGGAGAATTGCCATTTTTCTTACAGGAGAATACGGTAATCCAGTTTCTGCAATATCCTTATGAGCAGGTTGTGGCAGAGAATTTTGTGGAAATTTTAGAGAAAATGGAATTAATCAACGACCTGTCCTGCTATGAAGAAATTTATGGAATCTTAAAGAAAGAGGCGTTAGATGGCAGAAAGGTTGAGCAGCAGATTATTGAAATTGGAACAAAGAGAGAGCTGTTCTTTGGAAAAGACCGGTTGGATATCGTCCTTCACTATAAGGATTATACTTATATGAAACGGAAATGGACGGCATACTTAAAGAGGGAACGCAAAAAAGAGCCAGACTGGGTGGAAGTGATGACTCTTTTGGAAGCCTTCTTCCCACCGGTCTGGCGTGCAATTATCAGAGATGAAATTTTTATCGGAGACTGGATGCCGGAGCTGTGCCGTTTCCTGTAGATACTTAATGGCTATAGTCGCGGATCAGCGTCTTTAAGAAGCCGAGAAGTGACTTTGGCTTGCGGAAGTCAAAGCAAGGAACTTCTTCGCATTTGTAACCGAAATCACTGGCGATGGCAACAAGACCGGAAAGGGGATGCAGCGGAGTCTCATTTAACTCACTGCTCAAAAGCTCGATTTTAAAGCAGTCTTCATCTTCTAAATCGCAGGTGAGGATGAGGTCTACATTTGTAATATTGGAAAAATCTTTTTCTGAATCAAAGATGGCAGCCTTAATGCCATCTTTTTTTAATGCCTCCAATAGCTGGATGCAGAAGGTCTTTTTATCAATGATGGAATCCCCCACCAGCGATACCACGGGAATAAAAGAAATAATATTGCCTGTTGCCGGAAGCTCTAGATTGCTGTCTTCATCAAAAAGCTCTCCCCGTTCAGAAAGCAGCTTTAAGGCATGATAATAATGGGTGCGGGTATTGATGTTAAAAAACTGTTCATTCAGTGGAACCGGACATACTTTAGCCAGTTCGTCTTCCGGGATATAGCCGGCATTGCATTTCTCATGAAGCCGGTTAAAGGAATATTGGTGAAAGAGCATGGCTTTTCCTATCTGCGGAATGCAGCTTTTAGAATAGACTGCGGAAAGTGTCTCCAGCTGGTCATTGGCACGCTCAATCGCCCAGATAGGATGCTCCTGTGGCTGTGACAGCAGGTAAAGCCCCAGTGCCGGTTCTACAAAAGGTGTATCTACGGAAATGAAGAAGGCACGTTCCTCAGAGATCATGGAAAGTGCGCTGAAGATACCGGACAGCGGACCGGCATTTCCATAGATGTCTCCAATGGTTGTCACCGGAAGATTCAGATGCGCATAATCATTTTTCTGCTGGACAGAAAGGTAGATTTTCGGAAAATCCGGCTGAAATTTCCGGACCAGATATTCAATCAGGCAGCAGTCCCCAAAAGGGAGCAAAGCCTTGTCCGTTCCAATTCTTGTACTTTTTCCACCACATAATATAACCAGTGCATGACTCATAACATTTACCTCATGTAATATTTACCTTCTCAAAAGTTCTTCCATCATAACATAAATCAGTCTGACTGTAAAACAAACATATCATTTCTCATATGTACCCGTTCAATTTCATTACGGCGGTAGCTCTGAATCAGATAGTGATTTTTCTGGTCAAAGAACAGAGCAATCTTCTTCGTAAATATGGAAGTTCCCGGCGTATATTCAATGATGTGCAGGGATGCACGGTATTGTTTCTTTATTTTCCAGATGTCCATAAGACCGATTCCGCTGCCGCCACTGTCCTTGTGGGTGGTGTGCCGGGTCTGACCAAAGTCCTCAAAGAGCTGCACATCAAAGGCATTCCCACTGTCAGAAATCTCCAGGGTGGAAGTATCTTCGTCATGACAAAGGCAGACAGAAAGACTGCGCACCTCATTATCACCAATGGCAATCATGGCATTTTCCAGCAAATCCGCCAGAAGGTGGGAAAGGTCTTCCCCGGAAATGATATCTTCCGTCATTTTTACAATATTGCCTGTGATATGCAGGGAAAAGTTGATGTTCTGCGCCAGGGCGCGCTGTTGCATATAGGTAAAAAGCGCATCTAAAACACAGACCCCGGTTGCCGGAAGAGCTTGTTCATCATGGCGGTAGGAGTTCAGCGTACCTTTCCGATCCTGTGCCATGGTCTTTAACCCGCTGGCAAGCTGTTCGCCTTTCTTTCTGGTATCATCGTCTGTAGCTTCCGTTTCTAAGTATTCGCAGACAGCCAGCTCCATTGCCGGAATCAGCTTGTTATCTTTATGAATAATCTTAGCCAGGGCATCATTATTTTCCTCTAATTTCCGGATGCGGTTATCTTTCTCAAGGAGTTCATTCTGTAAAGCCTTAAGCTCCGCCTGCCGCAGCTTCTCCCGGTAGTCACGGGTAATCCGGAACCGCCACCAGCAATAAAGCAGAAGTCCAATCAGGAAAAGGGCGATGAGGAGAAAGAGGAACTGCATGTCAGGAATGGAATCATAAAAGCTGATTATGGTAACAATGAGCAGAATAAAACTGCTTAAGATGAAACCTGTGGCAGAAGAGCCGATTTGATAGAGAAATGGCATGCCACGGCGGAGCCTTTTGATTTTGAAAAGAAGGAATATTAAGAGCAATTCAAGAAGTCCACCTGAAATTTGAATCAGAGCATATGGCAGGTTGTAATTTCCATAAAAGAAGGGTAATAGTGCGAATCCTATAAGAACACCTGAAATTGCAAGAAAAATGAAATTTACACTAAGAGAAATGGTAAAGGATAGCAGACTTAATGTAAGCTGTATCTTAGTTACCAAAGTAAGTATAAAAGCATTTAAAAGGACAAAGACAGGGATTGCAAATAGAGGCAGACATGCATTGATAAAATTAAATAGGAAAGCTTCACCAATGAATATAAAAGAAAGAAGAATAGCATATTTCTTTTGCGAAAGTTTAAAATTTAATAATTTAAAATATAAATAGTAGCAACATAAAAGGTCAAAGAACCAACGAATTATATTTTGAATCATACAATACCTCATATAAATGTATTAAAAATCATATAAAAACCAACCCGATTTTAAACCTAAGAAATGTTCCGAATTTTTCTATAATCTCCTTACATTTTTGAAAAGGAGGAATAGAAATGGATTGGTTATTAGATTTTATCAAGCAGTTTATCAAACATTAACGTCCATCCGTAATCTTTTCCGCGTAAAAGTAAATGAACTCCTTAATGGTAGGCATTCCGCGGTCAGGATTAATGTGGGCAGTGTAGCAGTTAAGAAGAGTTTCGGTGTCATTGGAATTCCATGCGCGGTTAATGGCATTCTGCATGGCACGTTCCACACTGGAATTACTCTTCTTATACTTGTTACCAAGAATCTGGGAAATGTTTGTGGTCGGTCCATCAATTGTTATCATAATGGCATCGGTCAGATATTTGTAACCAACAACCTTTGGACTGATACCAATGAGCTCCAGTTCCCGGTGGATTCTGCGGATAAGTCCCTGCTCTAAATCTTTTTGATTATCTTTCATATAAGAAGTATTGGATGTGGATTCTGTCATTTCAATCATAGGAAGAAGCTGTTCGAGAAAATCAACAGCAGATTCCGGAGAATAAGAATCTTCATATTTGCCGATAATGAAATCAGCACCAAGTCTTCTGGCAGATTCCAGCGTGATTTTGCTGGAGTTGTAAGTAGTGACAAGAATATAAGGCTTTTTCTCTAAGCTCAGTTTATTTAAGTCAGAGAGGAAAAACAGTCCGTTTCCACCGCCGTGATGCAATTCCAGATCAAGAATAACAGCGTCAGGAAGCGTATTCTGTACATATTGAATGCCAACATAAGAATTATTGGTGACGCCGGCTAAATCCATATTATCTTTAGTTGCAATATAGTTTGAAATACGATTGCAGGTGTTCATATCATCTTCGATTAATAAAATGTGGAGCATTTTTTCCATGTACAAGTCCTCCTGATTTACTCATATATCGTTTCAATAAAATAACATTTCACATGGCATCTTTAAAATTAAGCTTATTATATCTCAAAGACCCCTTTAAAACAACAAAAAACAATACAAACCAACGAAAACCAACAACAAAAGCGTAAAGTTTGTATTGGAAAAAAGTGGTAAACTACCCAGTAAGGAGTATAGATAAAGAATTTGAGTTGTGTAAGGTTATCATATAGATTCGGGTGGCTGCTTTCAAAGCGGTCACCCGAAAGTCGTTTCTGGAGAGTCTGAATAGAAGCCGTTGACTTGGACAAAATAGTAGAATATAATAAAAGTACGAAAAAACATACGGATTTTAATACGAAAAGAGGTGAGAATATGATAGCAGTAAAATCAATGAATGTAAGAGACCATTTTAAAGAGTGGTGTAATAAGGTAATAAATGGAGAGACTATTATTGTATCAAGACCAAAGAATGAAAATATTGTTATGATGTCTGAAGCAGAATATAACGATATGAAGAAAGCTCAGAGAAATGCAGATTATCTGGCTATGCTGGACAAATCTATGTCCGAAGCGGAATCTGGTGGAGTTATTGTAAAAACAATTGGGGAATTGGAGAATTTATAGGTGAATATCATTTTTACACCGACTGCCTGGGAGCAGTATACAGAGTGGCAGCGGGAAGATAAGAAAATAGTAAAACGCATTAATGAATTGATAAAAAGTATAGACAGAGAGGGATTGGCACAGGGAATAGGAAAGCCGGAACCATTGAAATACAGGAAAGTCTGGAGCAGGCGGATTACGGATGAACACCGCCTTACATACAATTTTGATGTAAATTTAAATTTAATTATTTATACTTGCAAATATCATTATGAAGAGTAGAACAATGGAAAAAAACGCAACTTACAGGAAGTACAGACCGAAAGGTGAATCATGACATATATAAAAGATGAATTATGTAAACTTGCATCCTCTGATATGTATCCCTTTCATATGCCGGGACATAAGCGGAGACTGGATTGTGACATCAATCCTTATACATATGATATTACAGAAATAGATGGATTTGATAATCTGCATGCCGCAGAAGGAATCATAAAGGAAGCCGAGGAGCGGGCAGCCGCATTATGGGGCGCAAAGAGTTCTTTCTTTCTGGTAAATGGAAGTACCTGCGGTATTTTAGCAGCACTCAGTGCCGCATTACCGAAAAAGGGACATCTTCTGATGGCACGAAACAGCCATAAGGCAGCATATCATGCAGCATATTTAAGAGAGTTACAGGTGACATATCTCTATCCGGTATTTACAGAATTCGGGATACAGGGTGGAATACTGCCGGAGCAGGTGGAAGCTGCATTAGAAGCGGATGAAAGTATTGAGGCTGTGTTTCTTACATCACCAACCTATGATGGAATCGTATCAGATATAGAAAAAATAGCAGAAATTGCCCATCAGCATGGGATTCCGCTGATTGTGGACGAAGCTCATGGTGCGCATCTTGGCTTTCATCCGTATTTCCCAAAATCAGCTATTACGCTGGGAGCAGATGTGGTAATCCAGAGCCTGCATAAGACGCTTCCGGCACCTACACAGACTGCAATTCTGCATTGGAAATCTTCTTATATAAAGAAGGAACGGCTGGAGTGGTTCT
>OIDA01000323.1_pt1 | contig 18870 bp, 21 predicted proteins | sample 1581451 | NCBI WGS metagenome assembly OIDA01 (sample SAMEA3882552, study PRJEB24775) | human gut metagenome | biome: human-associated habitat; feature: intestine environment; material: feces | place: Netherlands | collected 2009/2010
GTTATAGTGGGAGCCAAAGCTTGGACACCATAATCATTTCTTACTGAACTGTAACTTAAAATTTGACATTTTTCTAGATTTTTTTCTTTTTCTCTTGCGTTACTTTTATATTTAATGTAGAATATAAAAGTAAGTTTTATATACCCTGGTACTTTAAAGGAGGTTTTTCCATGTTTGGAGTCTACTGCTCAAATTCCGTCATCCATTTAAAAAATGGTACAGTTATTTACTGCGAAAATCTGGTTTCTGATGTAAGAGAAAAATTGGAAATTTCTAACCATCCAGATGATACACTCCTTCTTTTCCCTTCAACATTAAAGGGAGAATCTATTTCTGTATATATTAAAGACATTTTAAAATGTGAGTATACAGATTAAACTGGTATCAAAAAATATGAGGTATTTTACCTCATATTTTTTATGTATAACAACTATTATTTTCATTTTTAATTTTTTATTCATAAATTTACTTCTCTCTTAATAGTATTATATTAAATCTGTTGTATATTCAAATAGCAATATTAAACAATAAAAAGTAAAATCTTTATATTTTTTCTTGTCTTTTTTTGTTAAGTTATTGACATTTTTGATAAATAATGTCAAAATATAAATATAAAAAATAAAAGGAGGGATTTTTATGAGTTACAATTATTATTCTAGCTATCCATCAGCTTCAACTTATTCAAAAGCTGCTAGTAGTTCTGCAGGTTTAGATGGCATTATAGCTGCATTAGGTGCATTCTTTGTTATTCTTTTAATCTTTTGTATCGCTGCTGCTATTTTAACATTAGTTGGACAATGGAAAATGTTTAAGAAAGCAGGTAAAGAAGGTTATATTGCTTTAATTCCTGTTTATAACGTAATTGTAGAAATGCAATTAGGTGGAATGCCAATATATTGGTTCTTCTTAAATTATTGTGCTTTCATTCCACTTGTTGGTTGGATTGCACCATTAGTACTTGCATTCTGGAAAAACATTAAATTAGCTCAAGCTTTTGGAAAAGGTGCTGGAACAGGAGTTTTATTAACTTTCTTCCCATTTGTAATGTACCCTGTATTAGGTCTTGGTAATGCTAAATATGTTGGTCCACAAACTCAAACAAGAATTACAGTTGAAACAGTACCAACAGATAATTCAAATACAGATAAATAATAAATAAAAACACCTATCTCAGGTGTTTTTTATTTTTGCATGATTTATAATTTTATTACATCTCACAACAGTAACATTATCTGGTATATTTTTTAACACTGTTGCATTCGCTCCTATTTTTACATTATTTCCTATCTTTATAGGTCCGAAGTACTTTAGCTCCAGCTCCTACCATCACATTATTTCCTATATCTGGATGTCTTTTATATTTATCTTTTCCAGTTCCTCCCAATGTAGAATTATGATAAATTGTACAATCATTTCCTATTGTTGCAGTTTCTCCTATTACTATTCCCATTCCATGATCTATAAAAAGTCTTTTTCCTATTATTGCGCCTGGATGAATTTCAATCCCTGTAAAAAATCTTCCTATTTGAGATACTAGTCTAGCCAAGAATAATAATTTATGTTTATATAAAAAATGTGCAAATCTATGAAAAACTAATATGTGAAAACCTGGATAAAGAATAATTACTTCTAATACATTTCTACTAGCAGGGTCTTTCTTCATTATATTTCTTGCATCTTTATACAATTCTATTAAAGTTTTCAATTTTATCACCTACTATAAAATATGCATATTTATGTTTTTTGTTATTTAAGAATTGTTCTTACATCATATTTTTAGTAAATGTTTTAAATTTTAAATTAACTTTTCTAATTCTCTTATTTTATCTCTAAGCTCTGCTGCTTTCTCAAATTCCATCTCTGTAGCACATTTTAGCATTTCATCTGTTAATTTTGAAATTGTTTCTTTTATATCTTCAGATTTTTCTAATTTATATTCTACTTCTATATCTTTTACATCTGTAACTTTTATATTGTCGCGGACTGATTTTTTTATTGTCTTTGGTATTATTCCATTTTTCTTATTATATTCTTCTTGTATTTTTCTTCTCCTATTTGTCTCTGATATAGCTTTTTCCATACTTTCAGTCAATTCATCTGCATACATAATAACAGTTCCGTCTGTATTTCTAGCAGCACGTCCAATTGTCTGAATTAATGACCTTTCTGAACGTAAAAATCCTTCTTTATCTGCATCAAGTATTGCTACTAAAGATACTTCTGGAATATCTAACCCTTCTCTTAATAAATTTATACCTACTAAAACATCAAATTCTCCTAATCTCAAATCTCTTATAATCTTCATTCTTTCTAAAGCCTTTGTATCAGAATGTATATAATTTACTTTTATATCTAAACTTTTTAAATATTCTGTTAAATCCTCAGCCATTTTCTTTGTTAAAGTCGTAACTAATACTCTTTCTTTCTTCTCTATTCTTAATCTAATTTGTTCTAGCAAGTCATCAATTTGATTTGTTACTGGTTTTACCTCTATTTTTGGATCTAACAAGCCAGTTGGTCTAATAATTTGTTCTACTACATTATCTTTACTATGTTCTTTTTCATAATCTGCTGGTGTTGCACTTACGAATACTACTTGATTTATCCTTTCCTCAAATTCTTTAAATGTAAGTGGTCTATTATCAAAAGCAGACGGTAACCTAAATCCATAATTAACCAAAGACTCTTTTCTAGCCCTGTCACCATTATACATAGCCTTTACCTGTGGAATTGTCGCATGTGATTCATCAATTAACAATAAAAAATCTTTTGGGAAATAATCAAATAATGTATATGGTGGACTACCTACTTGCCTACCACTTATATGCCTTGAATAATTCTCTATTCCAGAACAAAAACCAGTTTCTTTCATCATTTCAATGTCAAAATTAGTTCTTTCCTCTATTCTTTGTGCCTCAATTAATTTATTTTGCGACTTGAAATATTTTACTCTTTCTTCCATTTCCTGCTCAATTGTTACAATTGCTCTTTCCATTTTATCTTTTGTTGTAACATAATGTGATGCAGGTGAAATTAAAATATGACGCCTTGTACCTATTGGTTTTCCTGTCAAAGCATTTATTTCTACTATTTTTTCTATCTCATCTCCCCAAAATTCAACTCTTACTGCTGATTCTGATTGATCAGATGGGTATATTTCTACAATATCTCCTTTTGCTCTAAACGTCCCTCTTTTAAAGTCTATTTCATTTCTTGTATATTGCATACTAATCAATTTTTTTAATACCTGGTCTCTAGATTTGCTCATACCTGGTCTTAAAGATAACATCATTTCTTGATAATCTATTGGATCCCCTAAACCATAAATGCAAGAAACAGATGCAACTATTATAACATCTCTTGTTTCAAATAATGATAATGTGGCTGAATGCCTTAATTTATCTATCTCATCGTTAATTGAAGAATCTTTTTCAATATATGTATCTGTTGATGGAATGTAACTTTCTGGTTGATAATAATCATAGTATGAGACAAAATACTCAACATTGTTTTCTGGAAAGAATTCTTTAAATTCTGAATACAGTTGTCCTGCTAAAGTTTTGTTGTGTGCCAAAACCAATGTTGGTCTTTGTACTTTTTGTATTATATTTGCCATTGTAAAAGTTTTTCCAGAACCTGTAACCCCTAAAAGTGTCTGAAATTTTTTCCCTTCTTTTATTCCTTTTGATAGATATTCTATTGCTTGTGGCTGATCTCCTGTTGGCTTGTATTCTGAATGTAGCTTAAACATATTTCCTCCTCCATAAAAATGCTTTTTCACAAAATAAATCTCAAACTTGTTTTTTATTAAATAACATTTTCATCTTATAGATCGTCTATTGTTTTTTGTTCTCGAATTTCTATATTTTCTCTTATGTTTTCTCTTACATCTTCTGTAATTGTTTCTACTAAATCCATAATAAACTGCTTTATATTTCCTTGATATGGATCTGTTTCAATAGTTGTATACTTTTTTGCTCCTTCCTTTATCACTTCTTTTTCAGCTTCCATACATTCATTAAATAATTTTACATTTTTCCTATTAACTAAACGTCCTTCTTTTCCTTTTCTATGTACACTTAGTTCTGGTGATGTAACAAAACCATATGTTAGCGGTTTGTATTTTTTCATAAATTCACTATTAAACTTTTGCTTTAATAAAACCGCATCTTGATTTGGAATAGAACCATCATTTACCGAAAAATCAATCCAAGGAAGCCTATCCAACATTCCCCTGTCATAAATAACAACTCTTGGAGTATTATCACTCATATCTTCGCTAAGATTTTTAATTAACTCACTATACATCTAAATATTATATTCTTCAAGATCTTTATTTTCAATTGGATTGTACTCTGCTGTTTCCGCTCTTTTTTGTACTGGAATCCCATTCTTTGTTAATAATTTTGTTATATTATTTAGTAATGTCGTTTTTCCACTTTTTGCCCAGTATGAGCTTTAGTCGCAAAATATATTGCATAATCTATTAATTCTAATTCACCTTTTTTCATTTTCTTCCCCCTATAATAATTTATATTTTTGTAAAACCGCCTATTTAGCACTTTCATATCAAAATCCGTTTAATTATATCATATTTTCTAAAAAATAACTGTTTTTGTATAAATTTAATGATTTTTTTGACAACAAAAATATTATTATCGTCTACTTTTCGCTAACTCCTATTATACCTTTTTAATATCTTATACTTCTATAAATTATTTTTGCCATCATTTTATAAATCGAATCATTTAAAGGATAACATCTATGTAATCTATATAAATCTAAATCTTTACTTTTATTAATTTTATTATCTGTCAGATTTTGAATATATCCCTCTTTTTTTAAATTTTCTATTTGTTCTTCTTTATATAATCCATATGGATATGTAAAAATTTTCAAATTAGTCTTTCCTAATTTTTCTTCTATTTTATTATAAGATTCATTTACATTACTTACTGCTGTTTCTGTATCCAAATTCGTAAACTCTGGATGATTCATGCTATGAGAAGCTATTGTTACAAGTCCACTATCCTGCATTTGTTTTGCCTCATCCCAGGTAATTACTCCTTCTTGTTCCATATTGTCTATTATGATAAACATTGTAAATGGAATATTATATTTTTTTGCAATTGGATAGGCATTTTCATATACTCCTTCATATCCATCATCAAATGTCACTATACATGATTTTTTATATAATTGTTCTTCCCCATTTTTATATTTAGCCAAATCTTCATAAGTTATAAAATGATATCCTACTGCTTGTAATCCTTGTATTTGATTTTCAAATACATTCTTTGTTGTTTGCATATAATCATATTTTATTTCTGAACTATCGTTTACAATATTGTGATATACAAAAATAGGAATTTCAAGATTTTTTTCTCCTATATAATATTGATTGTTTACAGTTATTCTGTCATAACAAACAATACCTATTATTCCAATTATTATTACAACAATTATTCCTACTAAAATATTTTTCTTATTCGCCTTAATATTCATCTTTGTTTTCCCCTTTTCTCAATTTTCTCTATTATATCACATATTAATTAAATATAATATTTTTGTTATAAATTTTATTTAATTTTTCATTTTTACTAGACACTATCTAAGCTTTGTGTTATCATATTATATGAAACAAAAGATATGAAATATTATTATTTCAGATGGAGGTAGAAAAATGTCAAAAATTAAAAATTTAAAATTTATAATAATATTATTTGTTACTATTTTAGCATTTGGATTTAGTTCTTGTTATGCTGTTGATTTAGATTTATCAGAGGATTTAACTACAAATGATTTTTCAAATAATAGTACATCAAATACTTCAAGTAATACAACAAATAATTCTTTTGATGATAATACTACTTTTGGTTCGAATTCAAATAGCAATAATACAAATACTAATACATCAAATTCAAATAATAATTCTTCAAATTCTTACTCTAATACAAACACATCAAACACTTCTGGAAGTAATACTTCTTCAGCAACTGTAACTAATTCTCTACCAGAAAGTAATTTGGGATTATCAAAAATTCTTAACATTCTTTTAATAGTTATTGGTATATTATTAATATTACTTGCTATTGCAATTTTAATTCGTTTAAAAAAATAAAAACAAATTGCCAAATTATAAATGGCAATTTATTTTTTTGCATTTTTTGTATGTATATTTTGTCCATTTTTTTTAATACTATTAATAGAATTTATCTTTCATAGAAATATGAAAAATATCTATTTCGAATTTTTGATAGGAGGATTTTTTATGCATAAAAAATTATTTATAAGTTTTGCAATTCTTATATCTTTGATTTTTTCTTTTACTATTTGTTTTGCAAATGATGGTGGAAATATGGTTAAAGATGCTGCTGATAATGTAAGAAATGCTGTCGGTGGTGTTGAAAACACAGTAGAAAATGTTGCAAATAATGTTGGTAATAACATGAAAAATAACAATCATAATAATCAACAAAATACTTCAACAAATAACCTAAAACCAAATGATTATAATGCTACTAGAACATCTACTGGTACAACATCTAATACTTTTATGGGTATGAATGCTACTGCTTGGACATGGCTTATTATTGGAATTGTAGCTATTGCTATAGTTGCTCTAGTTTGGTATTATGCAATGCAAACATGTTCTTCAGATTATAATGATAGAGATTAATTTTACTTATGCACTTTAAAATATTTATTTAATTAATATTTTAAAGTGCATTATTTTTTTATTTATGTTATAATGTTTAATATAAAAATATTTTAAAAATGAGGTATATTTATGAATATAAAAACAATTGCTAAAAATCCCACTGCTTACCATAATTATATAATTGAAGATAAAATAGAAACTGGAATAGTACTCTCTGGTACAGAAATTAAATCAATAAGAAACGGTAAAATTAATTTAAAAGATACATATGCTCAAATAAAAAATGGAGAAATCTTTGTAATCGGAATGCACATTAGTCCTTATGAACATGGCAATATATTTAATAAAGATCCCTTACGTAATAGAAAACTTTTATTAAATAAACGTGAAATTAATAAGATTATTGGTTTGGCAACAAAAAAAGGATATTCTTTAATCCCTCTTAGCTTATATTTTAAAGGCAGTTTAGTAAAACTCGAACTTGGTATTGGCAAAGGGAAAAAATTATATGATAAAAGACAGGACATAGCAAAAAAAGATGCTCAAAAACAAATCGCTTATAATATAAAAAACAAACAATATTAAATTTAAAAGAGAAAACTAATTATATTTTTATAATATTAGTTTTCTCTTTTTAATTATATCTTATATTTTATTACTTGAACCAAAAACATCTATCATTTTATGTTTTACTGTTTCTTTTATTAATTCTCTTGCTGGTCCTAAATACTTTCTTGGATCAAAAACATTTGGTTCTTCTGTAAATTCTTTTCTAATCCCTGCTGTCATAGCTAATCTTAAATCTGTATCTACATTAATTTTTGATACTCCACTTTTACTAGCTTCATGTAAAATTTCATCAGGTACTCCTTTTGCTCCAGGAATGTCTCCACCATATTTATTACACATTTCTACTAATTCTGGAATTACAGTAGATGCTCCATGCAATACAATTGGTGTATTAGGTATTCTTTCTTTAATTTCTTTTAAAATGTCAAATCTTAATTTTGCTTCTCCTTTAAATTTATATGCTCCGTGACTTGTTCCTATAGCTATTGCTAAGGAATCACATCCTGTTCTTCTTACAAATTCTTCAGCTTGAGCTGGGTCTGTATACATCGCATCATTAGCTGCAACATTTACGTCATCTTCAATTCCTGCTAATTTTCCAAGTTCTGCTTCTACAACAACTCCTTTACTATGAGCATAATCTACAACTTTTTTTGTTAATGCTACATTTTCTTCAAAATCATATTTTGATCCATCAATCATAACAGATGTAAAACCATTATCTATACACATTTTTGCTGTTTCAAAATCTGGTCCATGGTCTAAATGAATTACAATTGGAACTTCTGGGTGTTCTTCTACTGCTGCTTGTACCATTTTCATTAAATATCCTATTCTTGCATATTTAATAGCACTTGATGAAGCTTGTAAAATAACAGGTGATTTACTTTCTGCTGCCGCATCTACAATTCCTTGTATAATCTCCATATTATTTACATTAAATGCTCCTATTGCAAAACCTTCTTCCATTGATTTTTTAAACATTTCTTTTGTTGTTACTAACATAATTATCCCTCCATTTTGGCTAATTGCCTTTTGTTTTTCTTTTGATATTTTATTTCTATTTTTTTTATATGTCAAGTCATTTTTACTCAAGTTTTGGTTTTTATAATTTTTATTACAAGTTCAGAAAACTTTCTTATAATATAAAAAGATATAAAGTTTTCACTGAACAATTCTTATTAACTTTTTTATTTAACAATTTTTAGTTCACTTAATCCTTTATATCTTTTAAATAATTTAATCTTTTATGTGTTTATAACTAGCACACATTGATTCATCTGGTTCTTGTGTATTAACCCTTTCAGTTGGCTCTACTTGAATCTCTTGTAACATACATTTTTCATTTTGTTGATTATTATATTTGCAACTAGAAACTGTACAATTTATTTTTTGATTCATTTCCATTTTTTACCTCCATGCAAATTAGAGTATTTGAACAAAAAATGTTCATAATATTTATTATGCAAAAAAATCATTTTTTTATTCAATGAATATTCGTAATTTTATACTTTTTATTTATATTTAAAAGTTAATTTTTATCTTCATTTTCTAATTTGCATTTTTCTTCTGGTTCTTTAAAACTTAAATACCAACTAATTCCATTTTGTTCTTCTTTAACATTTCTCGTTCTTTCTTCTAATTGTTGATACGTTTTTGGTGATGCCACAATTACTGGTTGATTTGGCATCCAATTAGCTGCAGTTGAGCCTTTACTACAATCTGACATCTGTAATGCCTGCACAATTCTAATAATCTCTGGAATAAAACGTCCTACATTCATTGGATATATTAAAATTGTTCTTACTATTCCTTTATCATCAATAATAAAAACGTTTCTAACCGTTTCTGTATTACTAATATCATTGGCAATCATTCCATATTTTCTTGCTATTTGTCCATTTCTATCTGCAATAATTGGAAATGATATTTTTATTCCTGTTCTACAATAAATATCATACATCCATGCTAAATGTGAACTATTACTATCTACGCTTAATCCTAACAATTCTGTATTCATTTGTTTGAAATATGTATGTGCTCTCGTAAAAGCTATCATTTCAGTTGTGCATACGGGGGTAAAGTACACATCTTTGGGTGTCACTTTTAAATCATTTTTTTAATATCTGTTTTTAATTCAAATTTTATCATTTTATCTCTATTTATATAAATTTTATCTATTATCATTTGCAAAATCATTCTATTAGGTACTTCTGAATTTATAACATCATCAAAATACTCTATTGAAATTTTTAGCTTATTTACTTTTTCTTTTAAATTTTTATTTTCATCTTTTTCTAATAATGCTTGTAAGAAAGAGATACTTTGCATCTTTTCTTTTTCTAGTTCTTTATATGTATTCTCAATAATTTCTCTTGACATTTGGTTGTTTGTAGCTGCCAATTCTTTTACTTTTTGATTAACAAGCATTTTATATTCTTCATTTAAAATATTTAGTTTGTTTTGTAACTTATATTTATTATTCTCTGTTTTATCTTCTTTTATTTCAACTTTAATATTCTGTATTTCTTCTAAATATTGTTTTTTAGTAAATTTTAAAAATTCTTTTAAATGTACTAAAATATCCTTTTCTTTAACCTCATGGCAGTGGCAAGTCTTTGTCCCAAATTGTCTATATCTTGAACAATCGTATCCTTTTTCATTCATTTTTCTTTTAATCATAATTCCTGACATTCCAGAGCCACAATTATCGCATACACACATTCCTGAAAAATAATATTCTCTTTTCGTATTTGCTCCAGAAGTATTTTGTTTTGATTTTTTAGTCCTTATTTCCTGTGCTAAATTGAATATCTCTTTTGAAATTATAGCTTCATGATGATTTTCAAATATAAATTGTTCCTCTTTTGGAAGTTTTACTGCTTTACCTCTTATATTTACAGTTCGCTTTTTATGAGTAATTAAAGTTCCTGTATAAATTTCATTTTTCAAAATATTACTTACCATATCTTTTGTCCATTTTTCTTGAATTTTATGCTTATATATCCTGCCTCTTTCTAAATGTTTTTCTCTATAATATTTAGATGGTGTAGGATAATTAAATTTTGTATTTAGTTCTTGACTAATTCTTTGAAATCCCATTCCGTCCTCAACATATAATTTGAATATTAGTTTAATAACTGGTTTTAATTCTTCAATAACATATAACATTGGTATATTATCTTTGAAAATTTTTTCATATCCATAGTAATTCCCCATAATTAATCTTCCATCTTTTTGCTTTGAATACATATGATCTCTTGTTTTTCTTGAACAATCTTTTACATATCTTTCATTGAACCATGTTGTAATTCCAATAGTATCATCTCTATCATTTTGTACATCATAGGTACCTCCCATTTCTGAAACTAAAATCATATTTTTTTGCATATCTTTGAATTCATCAATAAGCACCAAAACTTTTCCGTTATTTCTTCCTATTCTTGATAAGTCTTTTGCTATAACTACATCAATTTTTCCTCCTTTTACTTTTTCTAACATTTTTGTAAATTCAGGTCTATTAAAGGTATATCCCGAAACATTGTCATCTATGTAGAAGTCTTTATCGTTGATAATCCAATTACGAGAAGAAACATATTCTTTAATTATTCTTTTTTGTTCTTCTATACTTGAGTAATTTTCTTTATCTTCGTCTCTAGACAATCTACAATATCCGTGCAACTGTCATTTTTCCTCCTTTTGCCTGATATTGCTTTTGGTCTATGTTAGCATACATTTTGTTCTACTTCCACTTGTTTCATTATTATTTTTTTAAGAACTTCGGGATAATTCTTCTTTCCAGTTATAAATACTCCTATTTTGTATTTCTGTTTTTTATAGTTTTCTATTACTTCTTTTGTACTTTTCCTTTTTAATTCTTCTTCTGTTAGATAAATTTGTACATATTTTATATTAAAGATTTCATTAGAAGTAATTTGCATTTTTTAACTCCCTCATAATATTTCTCTTTAAATATTATGCAAAAAGAAATGTATAAATTTCTTTTCGTCTAAAAATCACTTCATGAATTCTAATACTTATATTTTTTCAGAATCATTTATAATCACCTTCTTTTATTAAGAACACTAATTTTCTTAAATAAGTATTTCTAATAATAGGAGTCTAAATTTTTTTATTAAATGTTGCAATTTGGTGCATTTTTTAGTAAGCGATTGCTTACCCTTCTTTCAATTCATATATTATCATTACAAAATATGGTTGATTTCACTATTGTTTTTTGTGATATTGATTCTTGCTGGTTTATTTCTATTGCTCCAAACATTCCATATTGTTCTTCTTTTACCCATGCCCTAAATGTAGCTTCTGGTATTCCATTTTCTCTTGCGTAGGTAGTTTTACTTTTTCCACTTACCTTATATTTATCTAATAATTTTTGCTTTTCTTCTTCACTATAATTTCTTGCCATTTTAAAAACCTCCATTAAATTTATTGTGTAATTAATTTTACACTCCTTTTAACGGGGTTCAATACGTGTTTTTATCGATTGCTTACGCTTGTTTGGTGAAAGATATACTAAATATCTTGATTTGTAATGATATTCGCACCTTGACAATTAAATAAAAAAACGACATAGTTTTATGTTTACTACATCGTTTTATTCAAATTATAAAAATGTCCACACTAGACTTGACAAGCTCCTTTTATACCCCCAGTGCCATCAGACCAAAGGCCTGATAGCACAAACGTATTTTTTGAATTTTTGCCTCATTTCAAATCTTCTCATTTTTTCTATTCTTCTACTTCAGGTATGAAACTAGATTTTAGAGAAACTAGCGGGGACACCCCATGGCCAAAGTAATAGCCGTCGCGGCTCAAGTTCGCGTTACTGCCGTTCACATAGCACACACGGTCAGAGCGATCGGCAGAAGGAGAAGCCAGCCACCAATATCCAGTGTTATTTCCATTCGTACCACAATACATACTTTTATATCGTGTATAATTTAAACTATCATTCCCAGTCCAATAATCATCGTTTGATATGGTTGATTGTGCTCCATTTAATGTATAAATATATCCTGGTGCAGATGTAGCTCTATAAGTTGCTCCTAAAGTATAAACATTAGAATCTGTTATTCCATTGTATGCCTGATTATATGATTTTACATACATCTCCACACTTGGTCCACCGATTACATACTTTGCATATTCCGAATTATAATATCCTTTCCATGGTAATGATGTTGTACCTTTATTTGTTTCATTTACTGGAGAACATAAATATGCTGCTGCTTGTTCATTTGTATTCCATATAACTTTTTTAGTTTCTGCATTAGGATCTTCAAATTCAGATTCTCCCCTCGTTTTTATATCACTATCTAACTTTTTTCCTTTTGCCCAATCTGGATTCATTGTTCTTATCTTTGTATTTACTGAATCATATGATGCATAATCGTTTAATTTATAACTTGTACTACTAAAATCTGCTTTTAAATAAATTGTATTATATCCATCTTTAAAATCATTATCTTTATCAACATAGAATATTCTATAGGTATTGGTATCACTATCACTTACCTTATAATTTGTTACTTTCTTTCCATAATATGCTTGTGGATTTGCTCTAATTTTAGCTATTATTTCTGGAATTTTTTCTACTCCTCCATTGCTATTTATTTCTATATCATATCCATTTAATGTTACTGTTACTGGTAACTCTTTTACTATATTTTCTCCTCCAAAATTACTTTCACCAATCTTTAAACCAGCAATATTCCCTAAATTTTTATTTAATTGGTCTTTATCAATTGTTCCATCTAGCCCATAGCTACCTGCCACTTCAACTTGTACTCTTTCGATTGATTCGGCCTCTGTGGTTTTATCTTTTGCCTTTCCTGCTTGATTTAATATTCCGTTATCTCCAGTTAATGTCGCAATTGTTACTCCCGCAAGGATTAGAAGCACAATGATTGTAATTACCAATGCTATTAATGTAATACCTTTTGCATTTTTAAATTTTGTTTTCATTTGAGTTTTTCCCCTTTTTATTTTCTTTTGTAGTAATATTTTTTATATACTTTCAAAAAATTTATACTTCCATTTATATATTATATTCTTTTTTATGCTGTGTCAATACAGTTTATTGATTTGTAATATAATTGTAATATTGATTTGCTTTTCTGTATTTATATTATATCTTAATTATATGATTTTTCAAAACTGAAAGATTAAGGCTTTACGGGGGTAAAGTCTCCAGGATGTGAAAATAGTACTAACCATTTACCTTGATAATCCTCTAACTTAATATTTCCAAATGTAGTTACCGCTTCAAAATCCGGTGCTTTTTGACCAATTTTTACATTTCCATTCATCATTAACTCATAATCCATAAAAAACAAACTCCTCTCATATTTTTTCTATATTTTATGAAAAAAGTTTGTTTTTGTTACTTTATTCTATTGTTTTAATCTTAAATATCCCAGTTCATTCCATACATTATAAGCCAAATTTAATCTAAATACCAAAGTTGGTTTAGCACCTGCTCTATTTTTGTCTACAACACAAGCATAATATCTGACATCCGGATCATCATATTTCTTCAAATCATAAAATTTTGTATCTACTTCCTTTAATGAATACTCATAGTTTTTTAAAGTATCTCTATTAATTTGTTTAATTAAACATAATGTGTCTAATACTTCTTTTACTGTTCTACTAACAGCCAAATCATTTACATCTAAATTAACTGGTAAAGTATCACTTTCAGCTAATTGTAAAGTTGAACATATATATAAATTAAAATTTTGTGCTAGGTTTGAAAGAATTGTAGCTGTTCTTTTTATTTCTTCAGGTACACCAATATTTGCAGTATCTGTTTTTAATGTATCATAAAATACATATTCTATTTGTTCTTTATAATAATAATTCATTATAACTTTTTTTAGCTCATCATTTGTATGGTCTGTTATATTAATAAAATATATTGAGTTTTTAATTTCTTTATTTGCCCAATCTGTAATAGCTACAGTATTTTTAAACTCTGTTGATTCTTTCATTAATCTATTTACAAAGTCTCCTTGCTTTTCATCTTTTTTTCTGATAATAAATCCTTTTTCGTCCACATCTACTTTTTTAGGGTCATCTGCTCTAAATTTAAATTCAAGTAATTCTCCTTCTGTTTTACTTATTTCATATCCATGTAGTTTTTGAATTTCTGGATTATTTATTATAGTTGTAATTAGACAAAGTTTCATTTTTTCTTCTGACATCTCATTTGAAATAATAAGAACTTTCTTTTTATGTACTAATGCTGTATGTGCTGCTAAGTCTATAGTAAATCTACTCTTACCACAGTTTGATGGCATCGCAAATGCCATTGTTTCTCCTTTTCTTATTCCTTTAAATACACTTGTTAATATTGGAAAAGGTAAAGATAATCCATTTCTTAAATTATTGTCTCCCATTTCTAAAAAGCTAGTAAGATTTCTATTTAATACAGATCTTTTAAATTTTTCTGTATCATTTACCTGTATAATTGCACTTTTTACTTCTTCTACAGACATTTTATCATATAAAATATAATCAGTTATTTCTACCACTTTATCTTGAATTGATCTTATTGGTATTGCCAAATAATTTTTTCTTAAAACAAATAATTTCTTTAAATCTAAGTATATTTTTTCCATATTATATGTTTTATTCGCAACTTCTGCCTTTAACTGATTTTTCAATTTATACACTTGTTCTGAATCTCTGGAAAAATTGAATCCTTGTTTAGCTATTTCAGGTGTATAGGCACCTCCTTCAGTAAATAATACACTTTTATATATGTTTAAAATCGATTCATCTTCAAAATAACAATCTTCAAAAAGAAAGTAATATTTTACAATAAGTTTAGGATCTGATAATAAAATTCCCATATATGTACGCTCTAATGGTATATTACTTAATTTATTAGGATAAATTGAACCTGTTTCCTCTTCTTCCTGTTTATATCTTTCTTCTACTTTATTATCATTTTTTTGTTCTTTACTCAATATTTCTAGTTTTTTTAAAGCTCCTATATAATCCTGGTTTAATAAACTTTCTCTAATTTTTTGTATTGTATCAAAATTATCTACAGTTACTGGTATATTATTTAATATCTCATATATCTTTTTTATTCTCTCTTCTTCCATATTCTTCCCCTTTCTTCTTACTCTCATCTTTATTATATACTTATAATTTTTTTTTAGCAATAGCTTTTTTGTTAAATTTATGATATGATAATTTAAATTAAAAGTAAAAAAGGAGTATTATAGAAATGGCATTTGACGGCATTGTAACAAAAGCAATTGCTTCAGAATTGCAACAATTATCTGGAGCTAGAGTTGATAAAATCTTTCAACCTAATTCAAATAATGTTATTATAGGTTGTTATATAAATGGTAAAAATTATGCATTAAATATATGTACAAATTCCAACAATTATCGAATTCATCTAACAACACATCCTAAACCCAACCCACAAATTGCACCTAATTTTTGTATGGTATTACGAAAACATTTAACTGGTTTGCATATAAAAAATATAATAACAGCTAATTTAGAAAGAATTATAACTATTGAGTTTGAAGGTTTTGATGAAGTTGATGATATTATTAATAAGAAATTAATTATTGAGCTTATGGGTAAACATTGTAACATTATATTGTTAAACGAGGAAAATATAATAATTGATAGTTTAAGACATATTAACAATTCTGATAGTACTCATGTTGTTATTCCTCATACCAAATATACTTATCCATCAACAGAAAAACTAAATTTCTTAAATTGTAATGATTTTGAAGATTTTAAAAAACATTTATCAAATGTTGACACTGAATCACTTCCATGGTGTATCAGTAACACTTTTAACGGTATTAGTAAAAAATTTATTAATTTTATTATATCTGATCTAAATATAAAAGATTTGAAAGAAATCTTTTATTATCTAAAACAAATTATACAAGATACTGATTCATTAAATTTGAAATTTAAAACAATAAATAATGATTACTTTTTAGTGCAAAATCCAAATAATAATGAACTGTTTTCTCTGAACTTTTTTATTGATGATTTTTATTATCAAAAAGAACTTTCAGAGGATTTAAAAAATTACCGAAATAGCATGTTAAAGTTAATTTTAGACACGTTAAAAAAATATAAAAAAAGATTGCAAAATATTAATGAAAAATTAGAAGAATGTAAAAATATGAACACCTATAGATTATATGGAGAACTTATTACTGCAAATTTGTATAAGATTAAAAATGTTAATATATCGCAAATAAAATTAGAAAATTATTATGATAATAACAATTTAATTAATATACCTCTGGATTCTAAATATTCTCCTAGTATTAATGCTAAAAAATTTTTCAAAAAATATACTAAACTAAAAAATGCATCAGAAATTGTTTCCATTCAGAAAAAAGAAACTTTAGAAGAACTTAATTATATTGAAAGCATTGTATATGAACTAGAATCTGCTTCTTCTATTGAAGAATTAGCCAATATCTTTGATGAAATATCAGAAAACAATATTTTTAAAGATAAAACAAATAAAACTAAAAACATCAAATCGTCTAAAATAAAAAAGTCTAATCTAACCAAAAATAAAAATGTATCTTTTAATCCAATTAAATACACCATAGATAATTTTACCTTTTTAGTTGGAAGAAATAATAAGGAAAATGATTATCTTTCTTTAAAATATGCTAAAAAAACTGACTTGTGGTTTCATACAAAAGACATTCATGGAAGTCATGGAATTTTAATATTAGATGGAAAGCAACCCAAAGAAGAAATCTTAATAAGATGTGCCGAAATTACCGCTTATCATAGTAAAGCCCGACTTTCTTCAAATGTTCCTGTAGATTTTTGTGAAGTCAAATATGTAAAAAAGCCAAATGGTTCTAAGCCTGGTATGGTTATTTATACAAATAACTCTACTTTATATGTTAATCCTAAAATAAAATAAAAAATAAGCAAATGTTTTTTATATCATTTGCTTATTTTTATTTACCAGAATATTAGTAAAGTTATTGCCGTTAATACAATAATTTCTGGTTTCGTCATTTCTTTAGGAATTAGTTCTATTTCTCCTTCTTCTTTATGGTCCACAATTGAAACCTCATATGATGTTACGTCTTTCAATTCAAAATACATACTAAAATCCTGTGTTGTATTATTTTGTGTTGTTGTGATATCAATATATTTTTTTCCAACTAAGACATTTCTTTTAGAATATAAATCAATTTTTAAGTATTTGCCTGTCAAATAATCTTTATCTGAATTTTTTATTGTTCCTTTTATTCTTCCATTTACCAGTGTAGCTTGTGCTTGTTTTATTTGAACTTGCTCTATACTATCTCTTCTCTCTATGTTTTTATATGAAGAATTTAGTCCTACATTTATAATAAAATTAGAAAAAAAGAAAAAAAGTACAAACCATATTATATATTTTAAAAACGTTTTCATTCTATCCATATTGCTACTCCTTATCTTATAATATCTATATTATACACTAATTTTGGCTATTTGTAAATAACAACGGACTTACAATTGTAAGTCCGCTTAATTCGGAAATTCTCTTAACTTTTCCAGAAACTCTTTACCCTTTATTCCCAAAGGTATTATTTCTTCTCGCTTTTCAATATTTATTAAACCATACCTTTCGTTTTTCTCCACAATGGCAATGTTTCCATCTACCTCAATTATGTTATCATAACGCGATAGAAAATCCCACAACCCTTTTGGATACTTAACAGGTGCAATTTCTATACCTTTAGAATTAATAATTCCTTCGCATTCATTCTTTCCTACAATAGTGAAGTTACCATGGAATTCATATACATATTCATATGGCAACTCCTTAAGTTTTCCTGTATCATCTAACCGAATAGCTAATTTGGTTATTTGAATGATTTCTGGCATTTTATTCCCTTCTTTATTGTTAAAATTTGTCAATCTAGACATATTCATATTATAACACCATATTTGCATTTATGTCAATCGATTTTTCTATTTAATTTTCCTAAATTTCAATTGCTTGTCCTAAACAAGTAGAATAAATATATTTTTTAGAGACCTTTTTATTAAATGATTGTTCTAATGCCTCTTGATATAATTCTAATTGTTTTTTATATTTATTTACTAATTCATATTTTTTATTTTTTTCTATATAATCTGTTTTATAATCAACCAAAATAAGTTCATTATTTTTATTAACATAATACAAATCTATAACACCTTGTACTAAAATAGTTTCTTCTATTTCCTCATTATATATAGTATTCGCTGGAATATTTAAATAAAATGGTTTCTCTCTTTCAATTAGTTTTGCTGTCTTTAATTCTCTCCAAATCTCAGACTTTGTAAATTCTAATATTTTAAAAGGATTTATATTATCCGCTTCTATTTTGGTTATAATTTGCTTTTCTACTAAACTATTAATTAACTCTTTTACTTTAATTAAATTATAATCTACTTTTTCATCTAAATTTTGCATACACAAATGTATTAAAGTTCCCTTTTGAGCTCCTGTCAATTTGTTTTTTTCTTCTAGTTTCAAGAATTGTGGCTTTGGAAATTCTATTACATCTTCTATTTTATCTTCTAAATTTCTCTGTTTGCCTATTAATTCTTCTATACCGATA
>OIDA01000331.1_pt1 | contig 18359 bp, 16 predicted proteins | sample 1581451 | NCBI WGS metagenome assembly OIDA01 (sample SAMEA3882552, study PRJEB24775) | human gut metagenome | biome: human-associated habitat; feature: intestine environment; material: feces | place: Netherlands | collected 2009/2010
CCATTTTGTCCCCGTGAAATATTTCTGCACATACTTGAGTGCCGTATGGCAGCTTTTGTTCATGCGGAAGCCGTGGGAGTGGTCGCTGAAGGTTGGCTCATAGATACTCTCCAGAATGAGCCGCACCACCTCCTGTATCAGTTTGTCATCGAATGACGGTATTCCCAAGGGGCGCATTTTTCCGTTGGATTTCGGAATGTATGTTCTCCTTGCGGGGTTGGGCTGGTAGCTGGAATTCCGCATTTTTTCAATGAGGGCGTTGATTCTCGCCATTCCCATGCCGTCAATCGTCTTGCCGTCTGTTCCGGCAGTCATATTGCCTGGTTTTGCCTGTATCCGCTGGTATGCCAGCAGATAGAATTGTGGATTGTACAGATTGCGGTATAACCGCTCGTACTTGTAACTCTTGTTACACGCCTTGGATTTTAGGCTTTCCAACACATTTTCAGGACTTCTCATAATGCCTCACGCACCTTTCCTTTTTATGAATTGGTTGACATCCTGCCTCCCTTCGCCATGTAGACGGCTTTCCCGTCCTCGGACTACTACGAAGGCTCCGTTGCCATGCCGGATATTCAGCGTCATCTTTCTTGGGTTTTTACCCCTTGAAATTTATCGCCTTGCGGCATTACGCATAGCCGGATAGTTCCGGCGTTCCGGTTTAGGCAATCTCCAGTTAGACACTTTGGGAAAAGCGTATTGTGATGTCGGAGTGGGTTTTCGTCCTTTTCCGCTTACTGCGGCTGGCTGTCATAAGTATCCTGCGGTCTGTGTATACCTGTCACATTCCGCTATGACATACGGCGAATACAACCATCCTGCGCCGTCGGGTCGAGTATCCCGCCTCGGACTGCCCTTAAAGCAGTTTAGCCTTGTTCCTCATTCATATCATTTCATCTTGCCGTTCAGTAGTGGAATGATAGCTTTCCAACTTACGACGTTGCCAGCATGCTACACTCCCCATCAGGTTTCCCCTCCGGATAAGCTGGCTGATGATAGGCTATTATTTCACCTGCCTTTCTGGATCACCTTTTCCTACCGCCATGCAATAGGCGGAATTTCCATCTATCCGTGTGCTTTGGCTTATGCCTCCGCACTTCCGGACGCACTATACATCTTAAAAAAGCGCCCGTAGACGCTCAAGATCATTACAAAAGACAGGACCCAAATAAGAAGCCCACCGATCAGTGTCACCGCCCACAGGGGGATGCTCTCAAAAAAGCCGCAATCCTCAACGGCTGTTACGATCTCCGCGGGCAAAACAGTGGACGATGGCGCGCCGAAGCCCGCCGCGTTCATAATGGAGGACACCACACCCTGGATGATGTCCAGAAGGGCCAGCATCAGCTCCATGCCATAGGTGATCAGGGCCTTTGCCAGAACAAAGCGGACAAACAGCTTCAGCGCGTGTTCCGGCTTTTTGACCTCCACAAAGCTGCCGCAGGTCTTGACCACGCCCACCACAAAGAACAACACCAGCAGGGCGTAGCCGATGGCCTGGAGCGCACCGTGAATGTCCGCTATCACGGCCCAGATCGCGCCGCCCTTGAAGTCCTGGGGGGATTGGGTGATAAGCTGCCAGATCTCGCTCAACTTGCCATTCCAGACCTCCAGCGCATTTTCCAGGTTTTGCACGACCCAATTATCCGACACGCAAAGCACCTCCTTTGGGGGCAGGCTTTTGGGGCCTGCCCCCTGTGTTCGGATAACTTGGCATCATCAGCCGGTGATAAGGGTCAGAATTTCTTTGGAAAAGGTTATAACAATGCCGCCAGCCAGGGTGAGGAAGCCGTTGGACCGCTGGGAGGGGTCATGGCTCTGGAGGGAGAGGCCCACCTGAACGATGCCCCAGCCCAGCAGGATCAGGCCCACCGCCCGGATCAAACCAAAAATGAACTCCGACAAATTGTTGACCACCTCCAGGGGGTCATCGGCGGCAAAGGCCGTCATGGAGCAGCAGCCCAGCAGGGCCGCGGCCATTACCAGCGTGCAGTAGCAGCGAAAGCCCTTTTTTACCTTACCGGGCATGGGGAGCCGCTTATTTTCCTTTTTGTTGTTCAGCATTTTCTTGTTCCTCCAGTTCAATGAATTTTTGTTCCAACTCCTCCTCCGTGAGAAGAATGAAACGATGTTTCGGCGCGTCCTGACCATCCTTTTCCGCTGCCTGCTTCAACAGCTCCTTGTCAAAGCGGATAGACACGATGCTGTGGACATCCTCACCGTGCCGGTATGGTTCCGCCCCGCCGTCTGTGGTGAGTTTGATATTGGGATGTTTAAGGATGTCATACTTGAGGTCCCGCACGGGCCGCTCTCCGCGAATAAAAAGAAGCGCGTACTGGTTATCCAGCATACGCACTTCATCCGGCATGAGCAGTTCCCGGCCCGTGAGCTGCCAGTTGGTGGAGTAGCTGCCGCTTCTTCCTTTGGACTGGCCGTAGGTGTTCGTATCAATGGTTTCTTTGCCCAGCAGCTTGGACACATACTCATGGGTGGATTGCTCGTTGCCGCCCATATACAGAAATTCATCGCAATTTCCCACAAGGCTCTCCCACTGCTTTTCAAAAAGGGCCTTGAGCTGGGCGAGGTTCTGGATAATGATGCTCACGGAGATTTCACGGCTCCGCATGGTGGCAAGCAGTTTGTCAAACTCATCAGGCAGTGCGACATTGGCGAACTCGTCCATGACGAAATGCACATGGACGGGCAGCCTGCCGCCGTGTACCACATCCGCCTGATAGTAGAGCTGTTGGAACAGTTGGGTGTAGAGTAGGCCGACAATGAAGTTAAAACTGGAGTCATTGTCGGGGATCACGGCAAAGATGGCCGTCTTTTTTTCACCTAAACTCCACAATTCCATCTCGTCCGTCTGCGTCATGCCGGCCAGCGATTCCAGATTGAACTTCTCCAGCCGGGACACCAGCGTGATCTGGATGGACTTCAGGGTCTTGCCGCTGCCGGAGCGGTAATTGTGGTAATATTTCAGGGCGATATGCTCCGGGTCCCGCATTTCCAGGCGGTCAAAGAGTTCATCCAACGGGGATTGGTAGGTGTCATCATCCTCCCGGACCTCGCCAGCCCGGATCATTTCCATGACCATGGAGAAGTTCCGTTCTTCGGGCGGGGCTTCGTAGTGGAGATAGAACACCAGAGCCAGCAAGAGCATCTGCGCCGCCTGATCCCAGAAGGGGTCCTGTGACTGTGCGCCTTTGGGCGTGGTGTTCTTGAACAGGTTGGTCACAAGCCGCTGGATGTCGTTGTCGTTGCGGAGATAGGCAAAAGGGTTGTAGCAGTGGCTTTTCTCCATATTGATTAGGTCAAGCACCTTGATGTCGTAGCCGTTTGCTTCAAGCAGTCCCCCGGTGTCGCGCAAGATTTCACCTTTGCAGTCCAGTATGATCAGGCTGGTGTTGGCGTTCATAATGTTGGGCTTGGCGTAGAACCTGGTCTTGCCCGCGCCGCTGCCTCCCACCACCAGGACATTCAGATTGCGCCGGTGTCTGCGGCCATCCAGCCCAATGGCGACATTCTGTGTGAGAATTTTGTTCGCGGTCAGCTCCTTATCCGCATATTTCCTGTTGATTCCTTTTGGATCGCCCCACTTGGCGCTGCCGTGTTCCTCCCGCCTGCGGTAGTTGCGGTCGGTGGAGAGGTAGACGCCAATCCCCAGCCCATAGCAGAGCAGAAAAATGAGGACAGTTTTCAAGCTGTCCTCACACCATACAATGTGAAACGGATGGTCCAGCGCGGCCCCGCCGTACCGCACCAGCCCCACCAGTCCGCCGCCCATATAGGGGGCCAGCAGCAGGGCCAGCCAGACCACAGGAATGACGCCGCAGGCGTAGAGGGTCAGGTAGGCTTTGGAGAACTTATCTTGCCTCACGGTCAGCCCTCCGTTTCTCCCGTTTCGTGGGCGCGTCTATGATTTTGAGAATGAGATCGTCCACATCTTCGGTGGGTTTGCCGTCCCGGAGCGCATCGTTGCGGAAGTCAGTCAGGCCCCGCACCATAAGCCGCTGTTCGTAGTCATTCAGCGTGACCACACGCTTCTCATCACGCATAGAGCGCCCTCCTTATCTCGCCTCGTCATCTCGGTTCTTCTGCGCCTTTTCCTGGGCGGCAAAGAGTCGGTTCATATCGGCGGAGATACTGCCCGCCACATCCCGCATGACGCCCGCCTCGGCTCGGAGCGCCTTGGCATCCATCCCGGCATAGCTCTCCGGCAGGCGTTCAAAGGAAAAGCCCTCTACCGGCACGCCATTTCTTTTGCACAGCATATAAGACACGCTGTACGCCGTAAAATCGGGGCTTTCACAGGTAATCCCATCACGGTCCATGTGGGCGCGGGCAAGCTCCTGGGCCAGCCCCCGGAAGATGGTAGGGGCGTCCAACCCCTGGCGGACATAGACGGTATGCTCCTGGGGATGATAGGCCACATTGACGTCCTCCGGCAGTTCGTTGGAGATAGCAAACCGGCAGGGGGCATCGTTCATCAGGGCCTTCAGCAGCAGGCGTTCATCCCGGACCGGGGTGGGGGCGGGGCGCTGGGCGGCCCTGGTCTGGGAAATGTCAAAGACCTTCCGCACATTGTAGGACACGCCCACGCTGCCATCGTCCCGCTGGTACTCCTTACCCGGTTCCAGAATGGTGATAGCATCCGCTCCTCGCCGGACATACACGCCGTTGGCTTTCCAGCTATCGAAGTCGGCCAGTTTGGTGGCCTCCGGGCACTGGGCCGCGATCAGGATGGCGTTGCTCACGGAGTAGAGGTCAAACCGGGCCTGCACATCCAGGTAGGCTTGGAACAGCCCGCCCTCTCTGCCCATATCCTGCACATAGCTGTCGATCATGGCGTAGACGCCCTCGCGCTCCGCCTGCTTTCGCGCCGCCCAAACCGTCTTGTCAAAGGGCTTCTCCTCCTGCTGGGTGGGCTGGCCGGTAAACAGATCATCATAGTTCGGCATACATTACCGCTCCTTCTGTTTTTTGATTTTCTTTTTCGGGGGTGCTTTGTGCTGGAGGGGCTTCTGCCGCCCAGCGTTCTCTCTGGCTTTCTCCTCCACCCGCTGCTTCTGCTCCGCCCGTATCTCCTTCAATGCCTGACGGACAGAGGGACGGGGACGCTCCAGCGGATCAGGGATACCCGGCTCGGCGGCCTCTTTGGGCTTTGAGGTAGGCTCGGACAGACGGGATTTCTCGGTCCGGCCCACGGTGGGGTTTTCGGTCCTGCCCTCCTCTCTGGCAGAGGACGCGCCCCGCGCCGCCTTCAAAAACTCATCCAGGTCCCGGTCCGGATCGTCGCGCTCCGGAACAACCGGGCCATGTTCCGGGGCCGGGGCAAGCATGGCGTCCAGAAATCCATCCATCTCCCGCTCAGTCATCGGCTCCTGGGGAGTGTCCACCCCGGCTGCCGGTTCCGCCGCAGGTGTTTCCGGGGCGTCCATCCGCCGCTCCACCCGGCTCTGTTCGATCTCCTGCTTGACCTGGGCCATATCTACGGTGGCGAGGCCGAACCGCTCAATGATGCGGTTGATCTTGCCGGCGTCCTCCGCCCTCGCCATGATGTCGGTCAGTCCATCCGTGGCGTCCCGGTCCTTCAATACACAGTAGAGGACGCCGTACTTTTTTGCCTCCCGGCAAAAGAGCTTGAGATCGCTGTCCTTGACGGCAAACACCTTCAGCTCCTTGCCGCTGCGGAGCATATTGGTCAGACGGGCCTTGCCCGCTGTCTTTTTCTGCTCCCGCAGGATGGCATAGATCAAAACGGCAAGCTGTTTGGCCCCGGAGCCGGCCAGTCTGACCGCAACCTCACCTGTTTCCAGCGACATCCTCACGACTTGCTCCGCCGCGTCGCCTGAATAACTCATTCTTTAACTGCTCCTTTCGCTCAATTTCCTTTTGCTTCACCAGCCGTCCCAGGTTCCCCCGGACCTGCCCGGAACGCTGGGCGATGCCGTCACATAGGACCACCTCCTTTCGCGCCGCCCTGATCCTGCCGGACAGGGAACGGATATTCTGTTTCACCTCGTCAATACCCGCGGAGTCGCCCCGCCTGGTGAGCCGGCGCAGGTCCTTTCGGAGTTCCTGCCGCTGGGCGGTCAGGGTGTCCACCTCCATCAACGCCGCTTCCCGGTGGGCAGTCAATTCCTCCATCGTTCCGATGTGGTGTTTCCCCAAAAAACGGGTTTCGGCGTCCAGCCGGTCCAGCTTGGCGATGTCCTCCCGTAATAAAAAAGACACCCGCTTGACGGATGCCGGACGCTTGACGATGATGTGGAGTTCGTAGCAGTAGCGGAAGTACAGCGCCCGCAGGCCGGTGACTTTCTTCTGGGGCTTTCCCCGTACCCGGCAACGCCGGGGCGGGTGATGGACAAGCTCCGGGAACGGGGGCTGCTTGTGAATGTTGCGTAGAATACGCGATCTGATCTCCTCCAGCGTGTAGCCCTCGCCCAGCTTGTGGAAACGGAAATAGCCCTTTGCGTCCGGTGGCTTCAATGCGGGATATTTCAGGGGCTTTCCGTCCTTCCCGTGGGTCTTGACCTGATAGCCCATTTCGTCCAGCACCCGCAGGAAGTCGCGCTCAGTAGTGGAAGCGCGGATAGCCCGGTCGATGTCGGCCCGGATAGTGCCCCGGTGGGTGGTTTTTCCATCACGCTCGGCCCGCCATTCGGCATAGTCCTTTGTCTGTCTGCCAGGGTTCTCGATCACGGAAATGGCGTATTCCCGGCACAGATGGTCCGATACCTCCCGCATTCGGGCGTAGTCGGCGGGAGAATTGTAGAATTTGTAGCCGTCCATAAAGGACACGGAGTTGATGACAAAGTGGTTGTGATAGTGTCCGGTATTGCAGTGGGTCGCCACTACAACTTCAAAACGCCCGCCCCACAGCTCCTCCGCCAGCCTGACGCCGATCTCATGGGCTGTCTCCGCCGTGACCTCATCCGCTTTGAAGGACTGATACCCGTGGTAGCATACCCGGCCCCCAGACTTGCCCCACAGCCGCTTCGTTTCCATGAACTGTGCGGCAGCGGTGTCCTCCCGGCAGTTCAGGCAGGACACATAGGACCGGCGCTCCGTTTTCATCTCGTCGGCGGCATACTCCACCACATCCTCAACGGCATGGAGGGACGCCAGCTCCGGCAAGCCGGCCTCAGTGGTCTTTTCCGGGTTCCGGACGTAGTCGATTACCTTGTCCACGCGCCCATGAATGGGCCAGATGGAGGTCACAGCCATGTCAGTCGGAAGGCACGGTATAGGTGTCCGCGATCAGCTTCTCCACAGCCCGGTTATCCTCCAGTGCCTTGCGGAGCTGGGGCACATCCAGCAGGCCGAGGGCGTTGGCCCGCTTCATGATCTGATTCAGGTTATTCCCCACGCGCCGCACCTCCTGGATCAGCACAGGTACATCGGCGGGCGGGGCCTCCTTCACCTCCGTGCCGTTCAGGACGCGGCGGCAGTAACCCTCGCGGGACAGGCCGGACTTGCGGGCCTTCTTGGTAAGGGCATCCAGTTCCGTTTTGGTAAAACGGACCTTCATTTCAAGTGTTCTTTTCAAAACAATCATCCTTTCTCAATGCAGGGTCATAGGGGCGGCAAGCCCCTGTCAAGCGGAATTGTGGCCCCACAATTCGTTGCTTGCTAAGACAATACCGCCATCCTCCGCGCCTGCGGCGCGTGAGTGCGTGCGGGCTTGGCCTCTCCGTTATCGCTCATGCTCTTTTTCGATTCGCATGAGGGCCTTCGCCCGCTCCACTTCATCGGACATCATATAGCACCGCTCAATTTGCCAGCCGTTCTTGCCGCCGTACTCCGATGCCATGTACTGTTCCAGACGGACACAGGGATCGGAGCCATCCAGGGACGAAGCATAGATGGAATATCCGCCCATATTAGGCCGAAACGCCTTGTTATCGCTGGACACCGCATAGGTACGGCTTTCCACGGAATACTCCTTGTCAAAGCTGGCCGGAGAGAACACAATGAAGCCGGACAAATGCTGGCGGGCACGTTCTGCTGCGCGAAAATAACTTCGCATGGTTGCATAGGTCATATTGACCTCACAAAGGGCCTTTTCACTCATGGAGTGACAACCTCCTATTATGATTTTTGCGGCATCATAGGTGATGCCATGCCCCTCGACGGGCGGGAAAAAGCGGCATCACAAGCGATGCCGCTAAAAACTGTTCAAGAAGTCAAACACGGCGTTTAGGTCCTCCGTGCTGGCTTCTGCCTGCGCCGCTGGCCGGTCATAGCCGTTCTTTGTGGTTCGCTCCAATTCTTCAGATACGGTCTGACGGATCAACTCTTTCAACACATCGGTTTGCTCTTTTGCGTTGATCCTGGCGATGATCTCCTGATTGATGGATCGGGCGTCCATGCGGTGCAGGGCTTCCCACGCCCTGCGATCATTCTCCCGGTCAAGGTTAAATCGGAGCGAAAACCGTTTGAGTTTCATCCGCTCACACCCCTGTGCAAAGCCTGCTCACACAGGAACTCATAGCCCTTGGCGGTGGCGCAGATGTCCTCGTAGATGGTCACGCGGTCGGCGTCATACGCCCCGAAGTTGCGGACCAGGCAGCTTCCGCCGCCCAGCACATGGAGCCGCATGAGAGCTGGGTTGTACTCATGCTCCCGCAGGATGCGGAAGATCTCGCCTACATATTCCGCGGCAGTTTCCCGGATGGTGGTCAGATAGTCCTCCCGAATATCCGCTGTGCCGAACCGCAGCACCCGGTTGATGATCGACTCGTCCACCGTGGCGTGGTGGGTCCGCATAACATTCTCCCGGACGGCCAGCATACATTGATGGGTGCCGTACTTCTCTGTAAACATCCGGTCCACAACAGGCTTGCGGTCGTTGATGAACATGATGTTCATGGTGCCGTTGCCAATGTCACAGAGCATATTCACGCCCTGGAAGTCCCTGATCTGGCCGGCCACCGCCGCGAAGCCCTGGGGAAACACATCCACCCCGGCGATCTCCACCCGGTAGGCTTTCCCCCGGAAGGTAAAGGCCAGTTCCCGGTTCCGCGTGAGGTAGGCTTTGAAATCCTCCCGCTGCCGGCTCACCCAGGTGAGGGGCAATCCCACTGCAAGATATACCGTGGCGTCTGTCAGGCCATATACATTCAGCTCACGGGCGATAGCGGCCAGGGTGAGGATATAGTAGTCATCGTCCCCGGTCTTGTCCGCCTTAAACTCCTTGTGGCCTGTCCCAATCAGGTAGTAGCGTCCGTCATAGACCAGCAGATCGTCTTTGAATACCGGCTCTGCGTCATGGGCGGTCAGCCCCGCGGGAAAACAGCAGTTTGCGGTCTTGATGTTGCCGTAGCCATTGTCTATCCCGATGATCTTCATGCCCTGATGGTCTTTCACCGGCTCCATTCCTCCTTCCTCTTTGCCTGCCCCAACCTCCGCTGGAGCAGCAGATCGTTTACATCCTTGCCGCTGGGCGGCGGCCTGTCCAATACCTCGTATCTGTTCCCCAGGCCGGCCATGATACCCGCTGCCGCGTCCCGGCCCACCTCGTCATTGTCCAGGTGGAGGCAGAGCGTGTGGACGCCGGGGTGGTCCTGAAGGTACTGGCTGAGAGCCATGGGGATGACAAACTCTTGTTTCTGCTTGAACACCCCGCCCAGGGAGAGCATGGCGTCCTGCCGCCAGTCCCGGCCCTTCATTTTCAGCAGGGTGGCGTAGCTCAACAGGTCGATGGCCGATTCAAACAGGTGGACGCTGGGTGCAGCGGGGTCCTCCGCGATGGCAAAGGAATACCGCTTGTCGCTGCCGGGGGCCTCGCCCTTGAAGTCCCCTATGATACCCCGCAGGGCGGCGTAACGGGGCTGGCCCTGCCGGTCCCGGCCCACGAATACGGCGTTGTGATAGGGCAGACTTTCATACAAGCGCCCGGTCTGGATGCAGTAGTCGATCATATCATAGTCAATGCCCCGCCCATGAAGATAGCTGACAACATGGGTGGCGCACCGGCTGGCTTGGGGAAGGACCAGCTTCCGGGGTTCCTGCTCCTTCGGCCTGGCTTGAGGCGCCGGAGACGGGGGAGAGAAGTTCGGTCCCGTCAGGGCCTCCACTGCCTCGGTAAAGGAAAAGCCCTGGACTTTAATGAGATAGTCCAGGGCTGTTTTCCCGCCGATTTTGCGGGAGAACCAGTTCCATTTTCCGTTGCTGATCTTCAAGCTGTCATGCTCACGAGTGCAGTAGGTACTTCCGCCCACATGGACGAGCTGGTGCGGGTCATACCGCTGGAGGTAGGTCAGCAGGTCCCATTCCTTGGCCTGAGCGATCTGCTCCGGGGTGACATAGCCCATCCTACCGTTCCTCCCGCTGGCCCTTTTCCTTTTCAGCCCGTATAACGGTATCTGCGCGGGCCTCGATCACATCCCGCACATCGTCCATGTGGTGGGTTTCCGCCCGCTCCCACGCCCGGTAAACATCCGCCAGCGGGGTCCGGGACCGCAGCAGAGCCGCGGCCTGGGCGTCTGTCAGTTCCAGTACCTCCATCTCCATCACAATATCCTCTCGGACCGTGTATTTGCAGGCATTGTCCAGGATCACATTGGGGGGCTGCTCCAGAAGCCACGCCTTATACTTCTGCTGCTCGGCTGCCATCCGTTCATAAAGTTGGCGCATCATTTCTTCGTTGGTCATGCTGTATCACTCCTTATAAAATAGTGATAGCCGGGAGATCTCCAGATGAAAACCTCCCGGCTATGTAAAACGGCAAGGCCGCAGACACGGCCTTGCCAAAAAGGTATGTGATTGCTTTATCGGACGTCCCGGTCTTTCCCGGCTTTGTGTTTTGCTGGCAGAGGTCCATCTTTCGCCTGCTCTAATTTTTCCAGAGCGAAATCCAGTATCTTCGCCTTCCGCTCCGCCAGCATGGTCAGATAAAATTGCCGCTGCAAATCACTGAGGAATGGGGTGTCATAAATCAACTTCCCGATTTTATCCATGTCGATCCGGGGGACGATTCGCCGCAAAGCGCGGTTGCACCCTTCATCCCGCAGCGAGGAAATAAAATCGAAATACCGGATTTTCTTTCCTTCCAGCGTAATCGCGGAGGTCGGTATCTCATAAATTCGATGGTCGCGGTCACCCTTATTGGTGAGGACAGACCGCATGATCTCGTCATCCGCCTGGGGATAGAGGCAACTCCCGCAATCGTAGACCGGGGCCAGTTCTACGGCGTCGCTGGCGGCATCATAGAGGAAGCCCCAGTTCCCGTTGTGCCGGTCCCAGTTCCCAATCAGGGCGTCTACGATGAACATATCCCAAAAGCGGTCCAGCAGTTGAGCGGCGTCTATGGCCGTCTGTGCCGTAATCGTATGGAGGATGTCGGACAGTTCGGTGCCATACCCGTTGCGCTCTGAGTCGATGATCTGGTTTTTCAGGGAGGCAAAGTCCTGAAGCACGAGCCCAGGCCGGGTAAAGTCGCCGCAGGCAACAACGATCTTCTCTGTGCCATTCACCGTGAATGTGCCCAGCAGGGTCTTTTGTACGGGGATGCCGGCGATCTCGAATATCTGGCAGCCGAGGTATTCAGAAAAACAACTGTTGCTGTAACTCATGTCCGGGTTTTTCTTCGCCATAGAGGGAAATTTCAGCATATATTGCTCTCCGTCATAGAGGACGGAGATCTTCTTGCCGTTTGCGCCGGCGTATGCCTTATTCCGTTTTTGCATATCTGTAAAGTCAATGACGCCCATGCGGTCACTCCCTTTCCATCCGCAGATACTTTTCCCGGAGATACCACGCCTGTTCCGAGCTGATGACCTGATTGACCTCCGCGTTGTTGATGTCTGCCTGCAAGTTGCAGTAGTCGCAGTCCCAGCGCAGGTCCTTCTCACCCCGGTCCAGCCGGTCCCAGGCTGCCTGCATCTGGGCTATGGATTCCATCAAAAAATCAGGCAGGCCGCACTCCAGATAACTCTTATCTGTTGGCAGTCCGGTATCGCTCTCATAGGCCGGGGACAGTTCCATGATGTCCTCCATGGTGCAGTCCAGCGCCTTGGCAAGCTGCTGGACAGTCTTGGCGGCACACCGTCCGATCTCGCTCCTTCCGGCGCAGATGTCAACGATGGTAGTATTGGGGACGCCGCTGATTTGCGCCAGACGGTATTTACTTATGCCCCGCTGATCCAGATACCCTTGCAGGTCCATACCCTGTGCCTTCCTTTCAATATTTGCCTCCATTATATCGGCATACCGATTGTTTGTCAATCGCTTATGCTCCCTATGCCCAGGGAAATAGAATAACGATGCTTATAAACGAATAAACATCGTGTCAAAGTCCTCGAACATGAATTGTATTTTGTCGATCTGTTTCCGGGTATGGTAGTGGCCGCAGTACCATTTTTTGTAGTTCAGCTGGTCCTCTATGCTGTCCAACCAGTCCTCGGTACTCTTGTCTACGGAGCTTTGGTCAAGGCTGGAGAGAAATACTTCGGTCGGCTCATATTTGCGGGGGCAGGTGTGGCTCAAAACAATGTCGATGTTCCAGTGTAAGGCGGCAAGCCGCGCTTCAACCGTGGCTTTGATCTCCTTGTCCGGCTGCTCATCCGGCCACCAATGCCACCCGTGCGCCAGCCGGTAGTGCTTATCCACACTGTACGCGCCCCCGATCACGATGCACTTGTATCCATCGAAATTGTAAACCTCGCCGTCAACAGCAAAGAGGATATTCGGAAATGCTTCCTCATAGAGAATTTTTCCGCCGCAGTATTCTCCTTCCATATAGGATGGGATGCGCTGGGGCCTGGCTTCATGGTTGCCGTGGATACTGAAGAATTTGACCGGAATGGCGCTGGCATACTCTTTTGCGCGGGTGTCGCGGTCATTCAGGTAATAATTGAAACCAGCATCACCAAGGATGATTATGGTATCGGATTTTGTTGTTTCCATTGCGCGGCAAAAGGTGTCCACGCGGAGAAAGTTCCCATGTGTGTCACCTGTGAGATAGGTTGCCATAGCATTCAACTCCATTCTATCATGAATTTTGATACCGTATACAGGTGGGCGTGGGACACCCATCCGCGGAAATGATACAACAAACTATGTACGGGGGCAAGTCTGCGGCTTGCTCCCGTATCATGTTTTTGAGGGTCAGACATTTCTCACTCTTTCAGCGTTCGCGGTCGGGACTGCAACGAGCGGGGGCGGTGACTTCATCCCCTACATCTCCATCCACGATCTCGCTCTCCCGCTTGTCCATGTTCAGCAGGATGTTCAACTCGTCCAGACGGGCGGATTTTGTTTTCAGTTCGTCCTCATGGGGGAAGGGCTTATCCACCTCCAGTTTGGCGTTTTCGAGCTGCATCCTGGTATTTTCCAACTGTTCCCGGCAGGTGCTGATCCGCTCCTCCATGCTTTCCAGCAGATTGTCCAGGCGGAGAATGTTGCCAAAAACATCTGTGCCGAGGTTCGTGGTGTAGTACAGCGCCCCTTTCAGCGTGACCTTGAACTCCCTGGTCAGGCTTGCAAAGGACAGGTCCATAGAAAAGCCCCGGTACTGGCCCAGGGGGACAGGTTCGGGGCTGGTCATGGCTTTGCAGGCGGCGAGGATGGCGCTGCCTGCGGCTTTTTTGTCGGTGTAGACGGTCCCCTCCACCTCCATGGGGGAGAAGCCGTCCTCATTGGGGTGGGTGTTCTCCTTCAGCCGGTCCATATCGGAAAGATAGCCCTCAATAGACTGCTCATACTTGGCAATCTGCTGAGGCAGCGTCTTAATGATCTGATCCTCCAGAGCGTACCGCTGGCTGAGGTGGTTGGCTTTCAGGAGCCGGAGACGCTGCACATCAATGTCCAGGTCCATCTTCTCCTTGATGTGGGGATTGCCGGTGCAGAGCGCCTTGATTTCCGCGTATGACAGGGCGGTTTCATCTATATCCTCGCAGGACCGGACCGGGGATTTGCTGGTCATGATCTGCCCGATGAACTTCTGCTTGCCCTCCACCAGCTGATAGAGGTAGCTGTCAAAGGTGTTCTCGGTAACATAGGTATAGATGTCCACCTCATTGTTCTCGTTGCCCTGCCGGATGATCCGGCCCTCCCGTTGCTGAAGGTCGCTGGGGCGCCAGGGACAGTCCAGATGGTGGAGCGCCACGAGTTTCTTCTGGACATTGGTGCCCGCGCCCATCTTCTGGGTGGAGCCGATCAGCACCCGGACCTGCCCGGAGCGCACCTTGCCGAACAGCTCCTTTTTCTGCGCCTCCGTGTTGGCGGTGTGGATATAGGCTATTTCTTCGGCTGGTATGCCCCTGGCAATCAGCTTATTCCGCAGGTCATCATAGACATTCTGAAATTCCGCCATCTCGTAGCCGCCCTGCTCGTTTGGGACCATTTCAATGGGCCGGTTCTTGCCAGGGGTGGAGAGGTCGCAGAATACCATCTGCGCGGAACGCTGGTCCGCTGTGCGCTGCCATATATCAAACACATCCCCAACACAAGCGTTGATTTTGCTGGTGTCGCTGTCCGGGAGCAAGGGGTTGAGGAGCCGTTGGTCCAGGGCCAGCTTGCGCCCGTCGTTGGTGATAAGCAGCATATTGTCCTCGGTGCTGTCCACCATCCTATTGCGGACCTTCTCCGCCCGCTGCCCCAGCGCCGCCACCATCTCCTTCTGCTGTTCCGAGGGTTTTAGCACGATGTTGTGGTAGTTGGCCTTGGGGACGGGGAGGTTGAGCATATCCGCCGTCTGGATGTCCGCCACTTCTTTGAACATAGACATGAGTTCCGGGAGGTTGTAGAACCGGGAGAACCGGGTCTTGGCCCGGTAGCCGGTGCCCTCCGGGGCCAGTTCAATAGCGGTGACGGTTTCCCCGAAGGTAGACGCCCAGGCGTCAAAATTGAGCAGGCCGTGTTCTTCCAGGGTGTGGTACTGCAAATACTTTTGCATGGTATACATCTCCACCATGGTGTTGGAGATGGGGGTGCCTGTGGCGAACACAACGCCCCGGCCCCCGGTCAGCTCATCCAGATAGCGGCATTTCATATAGAGGTCGCTGGACTTCTGTGCCTCCGTCTGGCTGATGCCGCCCACATTCCGCATTTTGGAAAAGGCGGCGAGGTTTTTGTAGTAGTGTGCTTCATCGACAAAGAGGCGGTCAATGCCCAGTTCTTCAAATGTGACCACATCATCCTTACGGCTCTGGTCGTTCAACTTTGCTAACTTGGCGTCAATGGACTTTTTTGTGCGCTCCATCTGCTTGATGGAGAATCGTTCCCCGTGGTTGGCTTTCAGTTCCGCGATGCCGTTCAGGACCTCACTCCGCTGCTGTTCCAGGAGATACCGCTGGCGCTCCACACTCACCGGGATTTTCTCAAACTGGCTGTGTCCGATGATGATGGCGTCATAGTCGCCGGTGGCGATCCTGCCGCAGAACCGCTTGCGGTTCTTGGTTTCAAAGTCCTTCCTGGTCGCCACCAGAATATTGGCAGAGGGGTAGAGCTGCAAATACTCCGACGCCCACTGCTCCGTCAGGTGGTTGGGCACCACGAACAGGCTTTTTTGGCACAGTCCCAGCCGCTTGCTCTCCTGGGCGGCAGCTACCATTTCAAATGTTTTCCCTGCTCCCACCACATGGGCCAGCAGGGTGTTCCCTCCGTAGAGGATGTGGGCGATGGCGTTCACCTGATGGGGCCGCAGGGTGATTTCCGGGTTGATGCCTACAAATTTCAGATGACTTCCATCGTACTCACGGGGCCGTATGCTGTTGAATTTGTCGTTGTAGAGCCGCGTCAGCCGCTCCCTCCGGGCTGGGTCTTTCCATATCCAGTCCTGGAACGCTTGCTTGATAAGCTGCTGCTTGCCCTGGGCGATAGCCGTTTCCTTCTTGTTCAGGATGGGAACGCGGTTGCCGTGTTCGTCCTCCACATAGTCAAAAATACGCAAATCCCGGAGATTCAGGGTTTCCTCAATGATTTTGTAGCCATTGACACGGGTGGTGCCGTAGGTGTTCTCCGCCTTGACATTGCCCCTGTCGGCAAATTTACTTTCGATATTCCATGCGCCGGTGTGCTGGGAGTAATGGCTGCGTATCATCCGCTGACTGCGGGGGGAAGTCCCGAACAGTTCATAGATAAATTGGTCAATGACCTCTGTGGGCAGCCAGGTGGCCCCCAGCCGGACGGCGATCTCGCTGGCGGTCAGGTCCACCGGCTGCACCCGTTCCAAAGCCTGGACATGGGCGGTGTAGTCCTCCGGGTACAGTTCGGCGCTTCGTTTTGCCCATTCCAGCTTCTCCCGCACATTCCCGGAGAGGTATTCGTCCGCAGTGAGGTACTTTTCCTCGGAGCCACCGCCATACCCGTGCATGGGGTTCAGAAAAATCACGCCGGTCAGATCAGCGTAGATCTCCTGCTCGGTCTTGCCGGTCAGCTCCGCCATATAGTCCATGTCCACCTTTGCCTTTTCAGCCAGTGACACGGCCAGGGCCTCGGACGCGGTATCTACATGGGTGATCGTGATCCTCTGCTTGATGGTGCGCTTGGTGAACATATCCGCCTTGCGGACAAAGTTGCGCTCATCGTCCAGCACCTCCAGGGAGGTCAGGAGGAAGTAGGCGCTGTCCATGCTGAACACGGAGCTGTTGGCGCGGGAGTTGATCCGCCCGTACTTGTCCACAAAGGCATCGTAGAGGGTGTTCAGCTTCCGCTGCTGGGCCTGAATGTCCTGGTCGGGCCAGTCCTCGGTTTGGTACTCAATGAGCGTCCGCACACAGTCCCGTATGCCGATCAGCCCCTTGATGCGGTTGGCCGCTGTCACGGACACCTCTATCGGGTTCATGCGGCTGTTTTCCCGGTAGTACACCTTGCCGTCCACGATGGTATAGCTGAAATTCCGTACCTCCGGGTCCGCGGGGATGGACTTGTCCTCGCCCTCGGTTTCCGGATCGTCCATGACATACTCGGTGATGGAGCCTTGGATACTCTGAATAGCAACGGCAAGCTGGTCCTCCAGGTCCCGCCCCTCAATGGGCAGGCAGGCGGTTTCCGGCCCATAGGGGCCGCTGATCTCCCGCATTTCGCCCATGACCATCTCCGAGTGGTCAATAAAATACTGGTTCATTTTTAGCCCGTTGGCGTCGGTGTTCAGGTGTACCCAATCCGGTTCCTCGCTGGAGAGGGCGTCCCGCTTCTGCAAAAAGAGGATGTCGCTGGTCACATCCGTTCCCGCGGCGTCCTTGAAAGTGTTGTTGGGCAGGCGGATGGCCCCCAGCAGGTCGGCGCGCTGGGCAAGGTACTTCCGCACAGTGGGGGTGTCCTTGTCCATCGTGCCCTTGCTGGTGACAAAGGCGATGACACCGCCCGGCCTGACCTTATCCAGCGTCCGGGCAAAGAAGTAGTCGTGAATGAGGAAATTGTATCGGTCATACCGCTTGTCGATCACCTTGAAGGAGCCGAAGGGCACATTCCCGATGGCGGCGTCAAAAAAACTGTCCGGGAGGTCTGTTTTCTCAAACCCCTGGACAGCAATGGACGATTGTTGATAAAGCTGCTGAGCGATGCGGCCGGAGATACTGTCCAGCTCCACGCCGTAGAGTTTGGAGTCTGCCAGGGCCTCCGGTCGCATACCGATAAAGTTGCCGATGCCACAAGACGGCTCCAAGATGTTCCCGGTCTGGAAGCCCATGCTTGTGAGCGCCTGATAGATGGATCGGATGACCACGGGCGGGGTGTAAAAGGCCGTCAGGGTGGACTCCCTGGCCGCGGCATATTCCTCCTCGGTGAGCAGGGCTTTCAGCTCGGCGTACTTGCTGTGGCGCTCGTCAAAGCAGTCTGCCAAACCGCCCCAGCCCACATACCGCGCCAATACCTCCTGTTCCTCTGGGGTGGCAAGCCGGTCCTCGGCCTCCAGCCTTTTCAGCAGGCGGATGGCCCGGACATTGTTGTTGAACCGCTCCCCAGGGGTTCCCCCGCCCAGGGCGTCATCGGTGATGCGGTACTCATGCCGGTCTGCGTTGGGAACTTCAGGATGGAGGACAAAGGGGGAAACCCTGGCCCTGCGCTGGGGCTGGGGTGGGGCCAGAGTTGGCTCCTTACCGCCCTGGTCGTGCCCATCTGCTGAACTTTCCGCGCCCTTTCCCGGTCCCGCTGTCTTTTCAGCCGGTCCCATCAGACGCCGAATGACGGAAATATGCTCCACACGCTCTATGGGGAAGCCCGCAGCCCCCTCAAAGGTGAGGTCACGCAGAGAGGCCCGGCCATTCTCGTCAACCTTTTCTACAAGAAACCGCCGGCCCTCCAGCGTCACCTCTTTGCCGTTCAGGTCACGGTCCGCAGCAGCCGTTTCCGTATCCTCCCGCGGGGGCAGAGGTTGTTCCTCTTTTGCGGCGGGAGGTTCCGGTGTGGGG
>OIDA01000342.1_pt1 | contig 17912 bp, 11 predicted proteins | sample 1581451 | NCBI WGS metagenome assembly OIDA01 (sample SAMEA3882552, study PRJEB24775) | human gut metagenome | biome: human-associated habitat; feature: intestine environment; material: feces | place: Netherlands | collected 2009/2010
ACTACTACGGAGGTTCTGTTGCCATACCGAATATTCAGAGCCATTGCTCATAGCCCTCATAGCCGATTTTCGGCATTTTACCTTAGGCAATCCCCGTTTAGAACTGTAATAACATAAGCCTGTTATGATTTCGGATGTGACGTTCGTCGTTTTCCATTATCCTATGGCTGATTTACTCTGGGTATCTTGTGGATACGCATGGCCGACTCATATCCACCAGAGTACATGCGAGTATAACTTCCTTACGCATGGAGCAACATTTTGCCCAATCTCCGACTGTCATTCAGGCAGTTTAGCTTTCATCCTTATTCATAACTTTTCGCCACTACCACGCAAACACTTTGGAAGTTTCCGTGTTTCGTGCCCTCCGACATGCTACACTCCCCATCGGGTTTCCCCTTTTGGATAAGTCGGGTGACGATAGGGTGCGGATTATTCCGCTTTGATACCTTGCCCTATTACTTGCTCAAGGTAAGATTATTACAGCCCCTTACGGGCGCACGGTCATGGAGTTGGAAACCGGCGTGCCGGTGGCAAAGATGACGCCCCGGCTGCCGGTGATCTCGTCCATGTAACGGCACTTGGCGAACATATCCGAGGATTTCTGCGCGTCCGTCGTAGAGAGGCCCGCCACGTTGCGCATTTTTGTGTAGAGAAAGAGGTTCTTGTAGTTGTGTGCCTCGTCCACGAACAGCCGGTCTACGCCCAGCTGTTCAAAGGTCACCACATCGTCCTTGCGGCCCTCCGCTTGCAGCTTTTCCAGCCGCGCCTCCAGAGACTTTTTCGTGCGTTCCAGCTGCTTGACAGTGAACCGTTCCCCGCCGCTGGCCTCCACCTCGGCGATGCCCTCGGTGATTTCCCAAATCTGCTCGTGCAGCAGTCGCTCCTGGCGTTCCTTGCTGATGGGGATTTTCTCGAACTGGGAGTGACCCATGATGATGGCGTCATAGTCGCCGGTGGCGATGCGGGCGCAGAACTTCTTGCGGTTGTGCTTCTCAAAATCCTTTTTGGTTGTCACCAGGATATTGGCCGAAGGGTACAGCCGCAGAAACTCCGAAGCCCACTGCTCGGTCAGGTGGTTCGGGACCACGAAAAGGGATTTCTGGCACAGCCCCAGGCGTTTGGCCTCCATCGCAGCGGCCACCATCTCAAAGGTCTTTCCCGCGCCCACCTCATGGGCCAGCAGCGTATTGCCACCGTATAGCACATGGGCGATGGCATTTTTCTGATGTTCCCGCAGGGTGATGGCCGGGTTCATGCCGCCAAAAACAATGTGGCTGCCATCATATTCGCGGGGGCGGGTGGCGTTCATCTCCTCATTGTACTGGCGCACCAGCGCCTGCCGACGTTTCGGGTCGCGCCAAATCCAGTCGCGGAAAGCATCCCGGATGGCCTGCTGCTTTTGGGCGGCCAGGGTGGTTTCCTTGGCGTTCAGCACCCGGCGTTCCTTGCCGTCCGCGTCCTCCACGGTGTCGTAGATACGCACATCCCGCAGATTGAGGGAATCTTCGAGGATTTTATAGGCGTTGGCGCGGCTGGTCCCGTAGGTCGAATAGGCGGCCACGTTGTTTTGCCCCACGACATTTTTGCCGGAGATCTGCCATTCCGCCGTAAAGGGGGTGTAGTGGACTTCAATGCTGCGCTGGAGGTAAAAAGGCGTGTCGAAGGTCTCGTACATGAATTGCTGGATGTACTCCTTGTCGATCCACGTCGCACCCAACCGCACCTCGATCTCGGAAGCGTCCAGGTCTTTGGGCTGGGCAGCGGTCAGGGCCTCCACGTTGACCGCAAAGGCCGGGTCCTGCTCCGCCGCCCGCTGGGCCTGGCGCAGCTTCCGGCGCACGTTGCCGGAGAGGTATTCATCGGCGGTCACATAATGGGGCGTTCCGTCCGGCTCAGTCTGGCCCGGTACACGGAAGATGACACCGCGCAGCTCGTCAGCCAATTCTTCGCCGGTTTTGCCGGTGAGCTGTTCCATGTAGGCCATATCCACGCAGGCTTTTTCAGAAATGGAGACCGCCAGGGCCTCGGAGGCGGTGTCTACGGTGGTGACCGCCTCATGTGGCTTGATCGTGCGTTTGGTGAACATATCTGCCTTGCGCTCCAACCGGCCATCCTCGTCCAGCACCTCCAGGGCACAGAGCAGGTAATAGCTGCTGTCATCGGCAAAGGCCAGCCGGTTCGCCCGGTCATTGATAAGTCCGTACTTGGCGGAAAAATCGTCATAGCGGCGGTTCAGTTCGGCCATCTGCGCCCGGATGTCGGCATCCGGCGCGGCGGCGTCCATCTCCAGGTCGATGAGCCGCTGCACACAATCCCGCAGCCCCACCAGCCCTTTGACGCGGGCCTCGGCGGTGGCGTTCAGGTCGGGGCGCACCATGCGGCTGTTTTCCCGGAAGTACACCGCGCCGTCCACCACCGTGTAGGAGTAGTTCTTCACATTGGGGTCAGCCGGGAGGGATTCGTCGATGTCCTCGCCCTCGCCCAGCTCCGGCAGCGCGGCCTCCTGGTAGGTGCCGCGAATGTACTTCACGGCATCGTGCAGCTGATCGGCCAGCTCCATCCCCTCGATGGGGGCCACGGTGTAATCCTGTTTGCCGTATTGGGTGCTTTCGGCGGTGGGCCGCCCCAGCACCATCTCCGGGTGATCCAGAAAATACTGGTTGACCGTGAAGCCTTCCTCGGTCCGGCCGGTTTGGGTCCAGTCCGGGGCGATGTCCAGCGGGCGGTCCCGCTTTTGCAGAAACAGGATGTCGGACACCACATCGGTCCCGGCATTGGCGCGGAAAGCGTTGTTGGGCAGGCGGATCGCCCCCAGCAGCTCGGCCCGCTGGGCCAGATACCGGCGCACGGTGGAATCCTTGGCGTCCATTGTGTAGCGGCTGGTGACAAAGGCCACCACGCCGCCGGGGCGCACCTGGTCCAGCGCCTTGGCAAAAAAGTAGTTGTGGATGTTGAAGCCCAGCTTGTTGTAGGCTTTGTCGTTCACCTGGTACTGGCCGAAAGGGACGTTACCGATGGCAAGGTCATAGAAGTCCCGCCGGTCGGTGGTCTCAAAGCCCGCCACGGTGATGTTAGCCTTGGGGTAGAGCTGCTGGGCAATCCGCCCGCTGATGGAATCCAGCTCCACGCCGTACAGCCTGCTCCCGGCCATGCTCTCCGGCAGCATCCCGAAGAAATTACCCACGCCGCAGGACGGTTCCAGAATGTTGCCGGTGCGGAAGCCCATCTGCTCCACGGCCTCATAGATGGCGCGGATGACAGTGGGGCTGGTATAGTGGGCGTTGAGGGTGGAGGCCCGCGCCGCAGCGTATTCCTCTGGGGTCAGCAGTTCTTTCAGTTCCGAATACTCGGCATCCCACGCGGGTTTGTCCGGGTCAAAGGCATCCGCCACGCCGCCCCAGCCCACATAGCGGGACAATACCTCCTGCTGTTCCGGCGTGGCCTGCCCGGTGGTCTCTTCCAGATATTTCAGCAGCTTGATCGCCGCCACATTGGCCTGGTACTTGGCCTTGGGGCCGCCCTCGCCCAGATGGTCGTCGGTGATGCGGAAGTTCTCGGCGTTGCGGCGCAGGTTGTCCCGGTACTCCTGATAGGCCGCCTGTTCGGCTGCCCTCTGGTTGGGGAAAGTCTGCCACTCACCGTTCACCGGGATGGCGACCGGGTGATCCGGCTTTTCCTCCGGCTGCGTGTCCGGCGTCGGTTCAGGCTGCGTGGGTTCCGGCCGGTCAACGTGCAGCCGTTCCACCACCACGTCATAGGGAAGTCCGTTTTTGTCACCGGGGTAGACGGCCACCGTCTCGGAGTGGAACGCCGGTGCCTCAGCGGCTTCTTCAATGGGCTTGGCGGTTTCGGCAGGTTCTTCCACGGCGGCAGGGACTTCCATATACGGTTCATCCTGCTCCTGCACAAAGCCGTCCAGCTGGCGGGCATATAGCCCGCGCAGCAGCGGTGCGACCTCATCCCAGCGGAAGAACAGCATGGCCAGTCGCTTCTCGTCCGCGTCCAGCACTTCCAGCTCGATGCCTTCGGGTATGGTTCGGTAGTCGGCGGTATCGCCGGTCTCCAGCTCCATCGTCTCGATGATGTCAGGATAGGCCCGGCTCAGCCACAGGGCGACCTCCCGGTTGCTCTTGCCGGTACGCAGCAGTTCGGAAAGCTCCGCCTTGTCCGGCGCGCCGATCAGGCCGTGGGCCAGCACGTCCCGCAGGTCCTGGTCCGCCGTGTCAGGGTTGACGGGCAGGAACTCGGTGTAGAAGTCGTTGCGGTTGTCTGCCCGCAAAAGCTGCTCGAACCGCTCCCGGCTCTCGACCCGGTAGATGGGATAGCTCATGCCGGTGGGCAGCAGCTGCACCGTATCCTCCCGCAGTTCGGTAATTTGATGGGCGCGGTCATCCAGATAGACGGTATTGCCCACATTGTAAACCGGGGCGGACGGATCGTAGGCGGTGCGCTCCGGGATGGTGCCCCGGATGGCGGCATATTCCTCGTCCGACACCGTGATGTCGATCTCATGGGTGGGTTCGCCGCTGCCGATGGTGAGGGTGTCGCCCTCGCGGGTGACGGGCTGGCCGGATAAGTCCGGCACAGGCGGCTTTGCCGCTGCCTCGGCCTGTTCCTCGGTTGCGACGGCCTCCACATCCCGCATGACCTGCCGGATGAATGGATCACTGTCCAGCTTTTCCGGGTCCACCACCTGGCCGTTCACGATGCCGCGCTCGGCCAGGGCCTCCCGGATGGCGATGGGGTCGATGTTGTCAAATCGGTCCTGCTCCGCCTCGGTGTAGAACCGATCTTCCTTGATGAGCTGGACGATCCGGCGCTGCACCTTGGGCCAGGGCACGTCGCCCGCCGCGCCGTCCACCGTCACAGGCAGGGCCGGGAGATCATCGCCGTACTCCTGCCGCAGCCAGGCGGCGGTATCCTTTTCACGGGCATGGTCCTTCATGTAGCGGACAACCGCGTGCTTACTTTCAATATTGCCGTTCCATTCCTGGATGGCGGCGTCGATCTCCGCCTGGGTCAGCGCCCGGCGCACAGGTTCCGCCTGCGCAGCGGGTTTGGGCATAGAAAAAGCAGAGGGCGTTTTCACACTCTCTGCTTCGTCGATTTTATGGATTTGTTCCGCTTCGGAGAGGAACAGGTTTAAGGTCAGCTGTTGATAAGTTCCGCCAGCAGGATCTCCTCCGCCTGGGCCTTGCAGGTGTTCATCAGGCCCACCCACTGCATGGGGTCGCTGGCTTTCAGCTGCTCCGTCGCGCCCGCTGCCTCCGCCAGCCGGGACATCATCTGCTCCAGACGGCTGTTCGCGGTCTCGTCGATCTCCCGAAGGTGCGGGTACAGCTTCTCGCTCATCAGCAGCTGGTTGTAGAGGATGGGCCGGTGTTCCTTCAGGTACGCTTTGCGCATCCTGCCGTACTTGCCCAGGGGCTTCTCCGGCTGTTCGGACAGCTTCAGGTCGGGGATCAGGTAATCGCCGTTCCTCGTGTAAGTCAGGTTGTTTTCCATGTGTGGCACTCCTTTCCGCGCCCTTGGCGCGCTCATAGTTCTGGATGGTGACGCCGATCTGCCGCAGTACCTGCTGGTTTATCTGGCTGACCGCCGTGCCCAGCGCCCCCACGGTGGCGGGGGTGTTGAAGTCGAAGATCGCCATGAAATCCTCATGGCTGAAATACTGCTCCGGCTCCAGCCCACAGCGGGACATCAGGGCATAGGTGATGCTGACAGCGGCGGTGGATTTGAACTGGACTTCGATGTTGTACTCATCGTACTCCTCCAAAAAGGAACCGTCAACGATAGGGAGAATATCCCGCCGGTGGTCGGCCCAGTATTCCTCCGCCAGCTTGGCGGCCACATCGGCCAGCTGCTGGGCCAGGTCGCCGCCGCTCACATCATAGTTGCGTTCCAGCATCGCCATGACCGGCGCGGTGTGTTCCTCGTTCATCGTCCACAGCCAGGGGGTGCGGGAGTGTTCACGGGTGCCGGTGTCGGAAATGTCGAATACATACCGCAGTCGGGGCCGGTCCCCGGAATCATCCACCAGGGCGATGCCCTTGGACCCGCGCCGCACATACCGGCCCATGCGGTTGTTCCACAGGTCGTACTCGGCGCAGGCGGTAGCGTCCGGGCGCTGGGCGTAGATCATCAGCTGTTCATGGAACGGATATTTGTAGAGGCGGGCGGCGGTGGTGAGAAAGCCCGCCCACTCCTGCCAGCTGCCGGTGAGCTGCCGCGCCACCTGGTCGGCCATCTGCGCGTATTGTTCTGCTTTGGTTGGCATGGGATTCTGTCCTCCTTCCTGGTCTTATATAAAAGCAGGGCGGCACGGTGGCCGCCCTGCGGGTCAAAACAGTGTGTTATTCATCAAAATCCGGGTACAGCTCCAGCTCGTCAAACTCGGCGTCAGTCATGGCGCGCAGCTTGGCGAGGGTACTGTCGGTCAGGGCCAGCAGCTCGTCCTCGTCCGCCTGCAAGTGGCCGCGCATCTCGGTCAGGGCCTCGATGGCCCCCTGGCGGGTGCCGGGGTTGTAGATGCACAGCAGGTTGGTTTCCTCAAAAGTCAAAGCGTTCATATCAGATCTCCCTTTCCGCGCTCTTTTTGGGCGCTGTCTTTTTATGTTCGGGTTTGGGCTGGCTTTTCAGCTGCTCCACAACGGACTTCCGTTTTTCCGGCAACTCCCGTTGGGGCGGCTGCCGCTGGCCGTTGTTGAGAATGCCGTCGATCATGCCGTAGTCATCCTCCACGGCCATTTCCGCATTTTTCAGCGGGTTGTCCGGCAGGAAGCCGGGAACCTCGGCAAAGCCGAAGCTGTCGCAGTAGTGACAGGATACCTTGCCGTCCCGCTTGATGGCAACGATGTCGCTGACGCTCATGGACGGGTGACGGTAGTCGGCGGGGTGTTCATTGTTGAAGCGGTAAAAAAGCTGTTCGGCAGTATCGCCCTTCAAATCGGAGGGTAGCAGCGGCGCGGTGTAGACCAGATCGTAGTTGTCCCGCTGCGCCGTCTGCCCGATGGACTTGAGCCATTCCAGCCCCTCATAGCGGATGTCCCGCAACTCGTCGGTGTGCTTCACCTGATAAATAGCGAAGCAGTCGCCCTTGTGATCGAGGAACGCCTGCTCCCGTTCCTGCTGGTGGTCCATGCGCTCCTTGACCTGGGCATCGAAAGCCGGGCTTTCCTCCCATTCCTCGCGGGTGACGGCGAAGATCCCGTCGTAGGCGTCCAGGTCGGTGGTATCAAAAGCCATCGCCGGATTCTCACCCTGCTGGACGATATAAACGGTCAGGTCGCGCTCCATCAGCTCATAGGCCCGCTCTTTGGAGAGGGGCAGAAGGTCCCCGTCCAGATAGCCGCACTTTTCCAAATCGTCCTGGGTCAGCGTGGGGTCCGGCATGGGGTACTCGTCCAGGTGCTGCTCCGGGGCGTCCGGCAGCATGGTAGTTTCCGGGGCGGCGGCCTGGGCCGCTGCCTGCATCTGCTGGACAGCCGCCTCCTGCAAAGTTTCGATCATGGACAGCGGCGCATACTGAATGGATTGGCCGCCCATGTCGTGCATCTCGCAGATTTTCAGCGCGGCGGTGGACAGGGGCAGCTCCGGGGCGTCCAGCTGGCCGCCGTCCAATGCCCGCATTGTGCCCTTGTCGTAGATAGTGTAGTCATAACCGCCGTCACAGGGCTGGACGTGGAGGTACAGCCGTCCGTCCAACTCATAGAGCTTTTCCGCCTGCGCCTGGGCCTTGACCTGCTCAGCCGTCATACTGCCATCTTGAAGGGCGTTGTGCAGTTTTACACACTCGTCATAGGTTCCCGCATAAAGTACCTCTCCGGGGATAAGGGATAAATCATCCGCAACGGTATATTCCTGGATATAGGTACTGTCTGCCGGTGAGGTACGCTCAAAATTGCTGTGGAGCTTGTAAGCATGGCGGGCGGGAGCCTGCATGGGGACCTCCGCCTCCGATGCGGCTTCCTGCTGCGGCACTGTCTGTTCCGACTGGGCGGCCAGGTCAATACCGCGCTCCTTGCAGATAACCTTATAGTGCCGGTCAATGTCCGCGATCAGTTCCCCGGCCGCCTTGTTGATGGTCTCCAGACTGGCCCGCAGCTCCGGTAGCTCCTTACCCTGGCTCCAGTTGGCGATGTAGCCGAAGCTGTTCTCGCCGGTCTGGATACCGTAATACTGGCAGACGGCATAGGAAATGCTCTCGGCCTCCACCTCCTCGGTGTTGCGGTCTTTCTTCTTGGGCGGCTCCTTATCACCGGCCCTGGCCGCTTCCTCCTGGGCCTTGGCGTAGTTGTGCAGCTTGCTGTGGGCGATCTCATGGACGGCGGCGGAAACGGTCTGCACCTCGCTCATGCCTGCCCGGATGGCGATGCGCTGCTGGTCCGGCGAGAAATACCCGTCCATGTTGGCAGCCATCGGCTCCACGGAGAGCGGCACCGGCGCGGACCGGCGCAGGGCCTCCATGAAAGCCTCGTAGTTCTGGACATTCCCGGACAGGGAGGACGCCAGCTCCGGCAGGGGCTTGCCGTCCGTCTGGCTCACATCAAACACCTTCACCGGGCGGAACATGGGGATCTCAACTTCCCGTTCCTCCATGATGACCTTGCCATCCTGATCCAGCATAGGTGCCTTGGTGTCCGGGTCCAGCTTCTGTTCCTCGATCTTTTTCTTGAACGGCGTGGGCGCGATGATGGTGATACCGTGTTCACCGCGCTTCACATGGCGCTCAAACTGATTTTTCCACTTGTTGTACCCGGCCACCAGCGTGGCGTCCGGCTTCTGCATATAGATGAGCATGGTGTTGTTGACAGAGTAGCGGTGGAACCGGGACATCACGGACAGGTAGCGCATATACTTTTCGCTCTCGAACAGCTCTTTAATGCCCTGCTCGATGCCTGCCGTGATCTGTTGCAGCCGTTCCCGGTTGGTGGGTTTGTCAGCCATGATTTTCACTCTCCTTTCTATGGCCGAAAGTTCAGTGGTGTGTTCTGCGATCCACTGGTCCTGTTCCTCGGTACTGCTGTCGAGAAAAGTGTCCAGCAGATAGCCCATGTACTCTTTTTTCTGAACAGCCTCCAAAAAGCGCGGGTGCGGGTCCTCGTCCGGCGTCCTGGGGGAATAGTCGGTCTCCCATTTTCGGAGCAGGTGGTAGTAATCCGCCAGAACGCGCCAGGCGTGTTCCCGATTTTCTTTCCTTGCCTGCGCCTCGGATTTCTGCCGGACATGGTTTCGCCGGACCGGGGCCTTGCTGTCGTAAGCCAGGCCAAAATCCTGGGCCAGCTTCTCGGCGGCCTCCTTGGGGGACAGGTCATAGAGACGGGCGGTGAAGTCGATCACATCGCCGGTGGCCCCGCAGCCAAAGCAGTAGAAGTAGTCCTCGTTCAGCTTCAGACTGGGGTGCCGGTCATCGTGGAAGGGGCAGCAGGCCATGCCGCCGCGCCCCACCGCGATGCCGTACATTTCAGCCGCCTCCCGGACGGTGACGGACTGCTTCACGACTTCAAAAAGGTTTTCGCCCATGCTCACTTACCGCCCGCTTTGGGGACGGGCGGCCTATACCCGGCGGCTTTGGCCCGCTCGCTGGCAGCCTTGCGGCGCTCGGCGCTGTACGGCTCCCGCACCGACACGCAGCGTTTGGGCACTGTGAAGGTCTGGCGGTTCTTTTTCACGATCTGGTCCGGGTATTTTTCCGCCAGCCGCCGCAGCTTTTCCAGCAGGCGCGGGTCGTGGGAATAGACCTCGGCGGTGGCCTCGGCCTGGTTGTAGAGGATAATCGTTTCCTGTTCATACAAACTCAGTTTCATTTGCCGCCGCCTTTCTGCCGGTCAAACTCCAGCTTGAAGTTGACGTACTGGCCGGTATCCTCCAGCACCACGGTGGCGTCGTAGGTCTTGCCGCTTTTCTCGGAGTACAGCCCGGTCACATGGGCGCGGCCATCTTTCAGCAGCGCCGCCACAATGGCCTTGGTGGGTTGTTTGCGCTTCGCTGCCCACCAGTTGTTGTTCTTCCAGATCGCAAATTTGCAAGATTGGTCCTGACAGAAGAAGCCTTTTTTGCATTTCTGCAATTTCACCGCCGCAGCGGGGGCATTTGCCCACCACCTCGCGGGGCGGGGCAAACAGGTACTCGCTGCCCTTGATGACCTGATAAGTTCCCACCAGCTCCTTCAGCATGGCGGTGATCTCAGCCATGAAGTCCTCCGGGGCCAGCTCGCCGCGCTCGATCTCGCCCAGCCGGTACTCCCACTCAGCGGTCAGCAGCGGGGATTGCAGTTGCTCCGGCAGGACGGTAATCAGGGAAATGGCATCGTGGGACGGCAAAAGCTGCACGGTTTTCTTGCTCTTTTTGCGTTCCAGGAAGCCGGTGGACACCAATTTCTCTAAAATTCCGGCGCGGGTGGCGGGGGTGCCCAGCCCCTTGCGCTCGGCGTCCTCCGGCATATCGTCTTTTCCGGCAGTCTCCATCGCAGAGAGTAAGGTATCCTCAGTGAAGTGCTTGGGCGGGGTGGTCTTGCCCTCCTTGACGGCGGCACCGGCAACCGGCAGCGCCTGGCCCTCGGTTAGTTCCGGCAGGGCCTTGTCCTCGGAATTGCCGTCCTGTTCCGGCGCACTTTTCATGCTGGCCCGGTAGGCGGCATCCAGCGCCCGCCAGCCGGGCTGCTTCACCGTGCGGCCTTTGGCGGTAAACTCCGCACCAGCGCAGTCCACAACAACGGCGGTTTCTGCAAAGTTATAGGGCGGGGCCACCGCGCACAGCAGCCGCAGGGCCACCAGCTCCAAAATCGCCCGTTCGCCCACCGGCAGCGCGGTCAGATCCGCCTCCCGGATGTTCCGGGTGGGGATCACCGCATGGTGGTCGGTCACTTTCTTGTCGTGGATGACCGCCGCCGCATCGCAGGAAATGGCGATGCCTTTGCGAAACGGCATGGCGTTGGCGACCAAATTCACCAGCACCGGCAGGCCCTCGGCCATGTCGGAGGTCAGGTAGCGGCTGTCCGTCCGGGGATAGGTGCAGAGCTTCTTTTCATAGAGGTTTTGCAGGTAGTCCAGTGTCTGCTGCGCCGTGAACCCCAGCAGGCGGTTGGCGTCCCGCTGGAGAGTGGTGAGGTCATAGAGGGCGGGCGGCTTCTCGGATTTGTCCCTGCGCTCCACCTGCTTGACCGTCACCGTACCGCCCTGGCAGGCAGTTTTCAGCTGTTCGGCATCGGCTTTTTTGTCCATGCGGGCGCTGGCAGCGGTAAAACCGGGCAGGTCCAGAGCCACAGAATAGAACGGCACCGGCTTGAAGGCGTCGATCTCTGCCTCCCGCTGGACGATGAGGGCCAGCGTCGGGGACATGACCCGCCCGATATTGAGGGTGCGGTGGTACAGCACCGAGAACAGTCGGGTGGCGTTGATACCCACCAGCCAGTCGGCCTTGGCCCGGCAGAGGGCCGCCTGGTGCAGCCCGTCATAGTCCGCGCCGGGGCGCAGGTTGGCAAAGCCCTCCCGGATGGCGGAATCCTCCATGCTGGAAATCCACAGCCGTTTCATGGGCTTCTGGCAGCCCGCCAGGCAGTAGACCGTGCGGAAAATCAGCTCGCCCTCGCGCCCGGCGTCGCAGGCGTTGACTACCTCGGTCACGTCCTCCCGCCGCAGCAGGGTGCGCAGCACATCGAACTGATCCCGCTTGTCTTTGGCGATGGTGAAGCGCCAGGACTCCGGCAAAATGGGCAGGTCATCATAGCGCCACTTGGCGTAGTCGGGGTTGTAGGTGGCGGCGTCCGCCAGCCCGGCCAGGTGCCCCAGGCACCAGCTCACCAGCCAGCCGCCGCCCTCCAGGTAGCCGTCTTTGCGGGTAGCAGCGCCCAGCACGGCGGCCAGGGATTTTGCCACAGAGGGCTTCTCAGCGATCACCAATCGCATCTTCCTCTACCTCCATTTCTTCGTTGGATTTTTTCAGTTTTCTGGAAACGCTGTTGCCATCGTCCAGAAGGCAGTCATAACCGACGTTGTAATCATAGCGGTACAGCTTTCCCAGCAGGTCGTTGATGATGACACGGCAGGCCAGCAGCACCCGCGTCTTATCCACCTGCATGAGCCGGTAACGGCGGTAATCGCTGAAATATTCCTCGCGCAGATGTGTCCGGGCGGCGGTTTCCTCCATCAGAATGTCGATCACGTCCTTGTCGCCGTCCTCTTTCGCGCCCTCGGCATAGTTCAGCATCTCCATCACCATCGGGAAGCTCTGCTCATCCATCGGGGCTTCCTCTTTGAGATAGCCGATCAAGGCGCAGAACAGGAACCGGGCCGCTGTCTGCTCCGGCTCGGTCAGAGCGGAAAGCGTCTCCTGCCCGCTGGGCAGAAGTTTGTTGCAGACAAAATCGTGGACCTCGCCGCGGAACAAGTGGCGGATGGCGTCGATGGACAGCGCCGGTTTGGAGGTGTCTGTATCGTCCTCCACTTTGTAGATTTCAAATTCTTCTTCGTCTGTCTTTTTGCGCACCTTGGCGAGCGCCGTGCAAACGATGTCGCCGCCAAAGTAGACGCCGAAGCAGATCAGGTCGAACACAATGAGAAATTGGATAAAATAATTCATTTTGCTTTTCTCCTTTCGCGCAGCCACGCAGTCAGTTCTTTGTGGCAGAAGCCCACGCAGGGCTGGCCGGGGCGGTAGGTTCCGCAGCCATAGCAGGGGTGGCCGGGAGATAAAGAGGGAGGACGGGAAGCTGCCTTCCCGCCCTCCGGCCTGCGCGTCATCATGGGTTCATAAGGGCTGTCGGTGAACCGGGTCATTTGGCCGGGTTCTCGCTTTCCTCATCGCCGCCCCCGCCGGCGTCCTCCGGCTCGTCAGATTCCTCGGTCTCCCAAGGGTCCTCGTCCTCCTGTTCGGTATCGTCCTCGCCGTAGTCGTAATCATCCAGGTTGTCGCTGCCCTTGGTCTTGGGCTTCTGCTTGATGAATTTGAAGTAGACCAGCGCACCGATGCCGCCCAGCACAGCCAGCACCACCAGCAGCATCGCCGGGTTCAGCCCTGCCGGTTCCTGTTCCGGCTCCGGCTCTGTTTCCGGGTCAGGGGTGGGTTCCGGCTCCTGGCCCGTACACTCTGCCATATTCACGGCGCACACCGGGCAGGCCGTATTCACCGCACCGGCGGCGCACTTTTCCGTGCAGTTGCAGACGGCGGGCGTTTCCTCCGCCGTCTCGCCGTCCTCCATCAGCGCCTCCAGGTCGGCCTCGTCCACCTGGTTCAAGAAGTGGACGGCGGTCTCCTTGTCCTCGTTGGCGCGGTCAATGAGGATGTAAAAATAGTTACCCGCCTTGGTGGTGACGGTGATGAGCTGCTTGTTGCCGCCAAAGTCATCCACCAGGGCGGCGTTGCCCTCCGGGGTCAGGGCGGGGCTGTCCTCGGTTTCCTCCACCACCACGTTGCTGTCGTTGGTGGCGTCCGCCGCCGGTGTGGCCGTGGGCGCAGGGTCAGTGCCCTGGGCAAAGGCGGTCACAGAGAAGCCGCCCATCAGCATCAGGCAGGTGCAAAGGGCGGCAAAGGTTCTGAAAATCTTTTTATTCTTCATGGGTCATTTCCTCCTGTTCGGGATTGGCAGAACCCACCGCCCGGCCGGGCACCATGCCGCCAGACAGCATGGCGGACAGCTGGGCCGGGGTCATACGCAGGGCGCGCACCATCTGGACGATCTCCAGGTTCTCCGCCTCGGTTTTCTGCGCCTCCAGGGTTTTCAGCTTGTCCTGGTACTCCGCGATCTTCTCGCGGACCTTGGCAATCTCCTGGTCAATGCGCTGGATTTTGTTCTTAGCCATTTCAATCACTCCTCGTATAGTATCTTTAGATACCATTATTCTTATATAAAATTTAATAGTTACTTTGTTCAATAGGCTTCATTAAACCCATGATATAATTGTCCCAGTGTCAATCAGGCAAAAGTTCTAGTCACTCCTGTTGAACTCCCAGAGAGTTACTTCACCAAAAGTCTGTTCCCCTGACATGGAAGTTAGCTTCAAACCGCTGGCTGTTTGCTTAAGTGATTGGACAACCATCTTGCAGTGTGGTTTCGCATCTGTCCATCTTAAGCTGGATTCTTATATGCGAGGGTGTTGATGCTCCATGGTCATGGGTTTACCAAGCCGATTGAACACTTTAATCCCAAACGAAAGAAGGTGATTTTATGAACCCACTTTACGTCGGTATTGATGTGAGCAGCAAAAACAATGTCATTTATCTGATGCTCCCTAATGGTGACAAGCATAGTTCTTTTTCACTTGCAAACTCACATGATGGATCTACTCAACTTGTAAAACGAATTTTTACAGCAATGACTTCTAACAACATCGACTCCGTTCTGATTGGACTGGAAGCAACTTCTGTCTATGGCGACAATCTAGTATACTTTCTAAAAGAAGATACAACTCTCGCATCCTTCGATAGAAAAATCCATGTCTTGAATCCAAAGCAGGTCAATAAATTCAAGGAATCTTATAACGACTTGCCTAAGAATGATTATGTAGATGCTTTCGTTATTGCTGATTGCTTGCGTTTTGGCAGAATTAACAAAGAGGTCTATATGGATGACTACCGCTACAAAGCCCTCCAGAACCTTACCAGAGCACGTTATTTCGCTGTTACAAACCTTACCAAAGAAAAACAACGATTTATAAACGTGCTATTTAAGAAGTATTCTACCATGACGCAGGAAAAGGTATTTTCCGATACCTTCAGCACCACCGCCCTTGCTGTCTACGAAAAATTTGAATCCGCAGAAACACTGGCAAAGATGGACTTACAAGAACTGACTGCATTTATTATGGAAAAAGGGAAGAACCGTTTCCCTGATCCGGATGCAGTAGCCAAAGCCCTCCAGAAAGCTGCCAGAAGCTCCTATCGTTTGCCTAAAACCGTGAATGATTCTGTAAATCAGGTGCTTGCTATCTCCATAACATCAATCAGAGCATTGGAATCCCAAATCAAAGCATTTGATAAAGCTATCACGAAGCAAATGGAACTTTTGCCCAATGTTTTGATATCCATTCCCGGTATTGGTCCGGTACTTTCTGCTGGAATTATGGCTGAGATCGGAGACATCAACCGTTTTCAAAATCAGGCTGCCCTTGCTAAATATGCAGGTCTTGCATGGCAGCAGCACCAATCAGGCGACTTTGAAGCCCAGACAACAAGAATGATTCATTCCGGCAACCGATTCTTAAAGTATTATTTGTGTGAAGCAGCATTTTCTCTTGTAAGATGCGACAAGGAATACAGCCGCTTTTACCACCTCAAATATAAAGAAGTAAACAGATTTCAACACAAACGTGCCCTCGCATTAACTGCTCGTAAATTTGTGCGGTTAGTCTTTGCACTGCTCAAAGACAATCGTTTATATCGTCCGGCAGAATAGATTTTTCTATCTGTCGATACACGAACCCTGCTCATTTTTCAAAAATACGATTTGCAGGGCTTAGGTGGGTGTTTTTGTCTTTTTGAAACATAGCTGAAAGTATATCTTTCAATATTGTTTTTATCTTGACATATCACCGCTGGACTTTTCTCATAAATCGGCCTTACCAGTTCATCAGGCCGTAGCCCTTGATGCACTCGTAGGTTAGGGAATAACTCTTGATCTTGCAAGCGTCGCCGGAATTGCCCTCCACGGTGTAGACCCGGCTGCCGTCGGTGCCCACCACGATGCCCACATGGTCGGCGCTCCCATCCAGGTCCCAGTCGAAGAAGATGGCGTCGCCGGGGGCGATGTTGGCGTAATCCCGCCCGCCCCATTGTCCATGTGACTGGAACCAGGGGATGCCCTGGGACTGGCAGGCCGCAAAGCGCGGCTCAGAAAGGCCCATCTGGCCGTAACACCAGGACACAAAGCAGGCGCACCATTCCACGCGGGAAGTAAAACCGTACCAGCTCCAATAGGGCTGACCGCCCACGTTGCCCACCTGGCTTTTGGCGATGTCCACCACCGCCTGATTGCCGGGCCGGGTGCCGTTGACAAATTCCACACCGGCCAAACTCTCGGAATCGCTGGTGTCGGCGGACCCGCCGCCGAAGATCAGGGGCTTGTTGCCCAGCGTCTGCCGGTACACCTGGTACATCTCCAGCTGGTCCGGCGTCAGCAGTTCTGACGCCACAGAGGAGATGGGCTTGCTGGTGAGGGTCACATTTAAGATGTAGTAGTTATAGGGCACCTCAACGTCATACTCGTTGCCCTCGCTGTCCGTCCGGGTCTCGGTACGGTAGCGCACCTCCACTTCCTCGGTCAGCGTCAGCAGGTATTGGGCTGCGAAGATGCGTTCCAGCTCCGCCTGGGCGCTTGCCCGCGTGTAGCCTTGCAGCACAGCGGACAGGTAGGCCGCCAGCTCATGCGGGTCGTGGCCGATCATGTCCAGGTCATAGCGGTACTCGTCGTAGCCGGGGTGGCTGCTCTCGATGTTGTCGATCTCGGCTTGCAGCGCGGCCTCCTTGGCGGCGTAGTCGGCCTCCACCGCCACCAGCTCCGGGTCATCGGAGGGGTAGGTGGTGCCGGAGATCGCCGAACCGATGCTCTGCGCCATCATGGAACAGGAGGACATGGTGTTGAGCAGCAGGCAGACCAGCAGGAAAATCGCCAGCACGATGCCAAAGCCCTTTTTGTGGCGCATCACATAGGCCCCGGCCTGCTGGGCTTTCTCCTTGACCGTCTTGGCCGCCTTGCCGGTCTTTTGGGCGGCACCGGCGGCGTTCCCGCCGGACTGTGCGGCCCGTTTGGCGGCGGCGTACTGTTTCTTGATTTGCTGTTTCTGCTGCCAGCGGGACAGTGGATTACTGGCTGCCGCAGGGTTTTCATAGACGGATTTCTGGAACAGCGCCTCGATGTTGGCCTTTTCCAGCTTCCGCTCGGCCTGGGCGGCCTTGCGGTAAGGTTTCAGTTTGTGGCTGCGGTAGCCCTCCCGGACCAGATGCACGCCGGTCTCTACGGCTTCCTCGGACTTGTGGGCGCTCTCCACGCCCACGTTATCGTCCTCGGTCTTGCGGATCTCCTGATGGAGCTTACCCGCCACCGCGTTGCCCGGCGCGTCCCGCACCGTATGGGACAGTTTGGAGGGCGGCCGGGGCTTATCCTCCAGCACCAGCTTGGTCGTGACCTTGCCGGTCTTGGGGTCCACCTCGGCCCGCTTGACCTGCTTTTTCGGGATTTTTGCCTGCGCCTTATCCGCTTTGGCGGCGGCCTTTTCCGCCTTGCGGATGGGCTTCTCCAGCGCCGGGTCCGCCCGTTCTTCCTCCGTAAAGCGCAGGCGCGGTTCCTTAATCAAACCATTCCCCCAGCATGAGGGAGGCCGCCATGCTGGAAAGCTCCGCATAGGCCGCCAGCCCCAGCGGACCCACAAAGCGGCACTCGGTCAGGCAGGCGTAGAGCTGGGCCACCACGTCGGCCAAAATCTGGACCTCGGTGCCCTCCAGCACGGCACATCCGGCCTGCCCGCGCTGGACCTTGGCGGCGCACAGAATCTCCACCAGCCGCAGCAGGCCAATTTCTCCGGTTTCAGTCAGTTCAGCGGCCTGGTCCGCCGCCGTGCGGCACTCGGAAACGGCGTTCGCCATCGCCGTCAGCAGCGCGGTGCGCTGGGTTTCCAGCGCCCGGTCCAGAAACATCATGTGGTCGTTATGCAGAATTTCGGGTTTCATCGTCCATCAGCCTCCTTCATTTCCTGGGGTTTGGTCGTCATAATGCGATACAGTTCGGTATTCTTGGGGAAGTGGTCCACAAAGGGCAGGATGGTGGAGCCGTAGAACAGCAGCCCCTCGCCCTCGCCGGAGTGGGTCACATAGGACAGCTGGTGCGGGGAAATACCCAGCTGCCGGGCCAAAATCTGCCGGTCACCGCCCGCCTGGTTGAGCATATACACGAAGTCGGAGTTTTCAAAGATGTTCTC
>OIDA01000344.1_pt1 | contig 17871 bp, 14 predicted proteins | sample 1581451 | NCBI WGS metagenome assembly OIDA01 (sample SAMEA3882552, study PRJEB24775) | human gut metagenome | biome: human-associated habitat; feature: intestine environment; material: feces | place: Netherlands | collected 2009/2010
AGGCTCGAACTCGCTACCTCCACCTTGGCAAGGTGGCGCTCTACCAGATGAGCTACGGCCGCATACTCCATGTGGCGTGCCGGGGTTTCGTTCCCGGCGACGTTGGTTATTATACCGCACCGCCGCCCCTTTGTCAACCACAAATTTTCAAAAACTCTTACTTTTTGCAAAACCGACCCAACATCGTAAAACAAATTCTGCACACCCGTTCCCGCCTCTTGGGAAAGTTTCAGCTCTCAGGGCCGAGACACAAGCAAAATTCAATTGCATTCCTATATAAAAAAGGTTATAATAAAAAGGTCAAAAGCTGCATGTTTTTCGCGTCTGCTGCGCCTCGCGGGCGGGCAGACGCATTTTCATGCCAAGATTCTGCCAGAAAAAGGAGCTAACGCAATGTACAAGATCACTGAAAAAGTCGCGCTGAACCCCACCGTGACGAAGATGGTCATTGAAGCCCCGCTCATCGCCAAAAAGGCAAAGCCGGGCCAGTTTATCATTGTGCGCCCGTTTGAGGACAGCGAGCGCATTCCCCTGACCGTGGCCGGTTACGACCGCGAGAAAGGCACCGTGGACATCATCTTCCAGATCGTCGGCGGCACCACCATGGAGCTGAACAGCCTGAACGCGGGCGACAGCGTCCACGATTTCGTCGGCCCGCTGGGCCGCGCCACCGAGACCGAGGGCCTGAAGAAGGTCTGCGTCGTGGGCGGCGGCGTCGGCTGCGCCATTGCGCTGCCCATTGCCCGCGAACTGCACGAGCAGGGCTGCACCGTCCACAGCGTCATCGGCTTCCGCAATAAAGATCTGCTCATCCTTGAGGACGAGTTCAACGCTTGCAGCGACGAGCTGCGCATCATGACCGACGACGGCAGCTACGGCACCAAGGGCGTCGTCACCGCTGCGCTGGACGAGCTGGTGGCCGCCGGCAACCAGTACGACCTCGTCATCACCATCGGCCCGCTGATCATGATGAAGTTCGTCGTCAAGACCTGCCAGAAGCACGGCCTGAAGAGCATCGTTTCCATGAACCCCATCATGATTGACGGCACCGGCATGTGCGGCGGCTGCCGCCTGACCGTGGGCGGCGAGACCAAGTTCGCCTGTGTGGACGGCCCCGACTTCGACGGCGACCTCGTGGATTTCGACGAGGCCATGGCCCGCGGCACCATGTACCGCCCCTTTGAGGCCAAGGCCCGCGAAGCGGCCTGCAATCTGTTCAAGACTCAGGAGGGAAAATAAGATGGCTTTCAATATGGACCCGAAAAAGTGCCCCATGCCCACGCAGGACCCCAACGTCCGCAACAAGAACTTTGAGGAAGTGGCACTTGGCTATACCGCCGAAATGGCCGTGAACGAAGCAAAGCGCTGCGTCCACTGCAAGAACAAGCCCTGCCAGACCGGCTGCCCGGTCGGCATCGACATCCCGGAGTTCATCGGCCATGTGGCCGAGGGCGACTTCGAAGCCGCCTATCAGGTCATCAACCGCTCCTCTTCCCTGCCCGCTGTCTGCGGCCGTGTCTGCCCGCAGGAGAGCCAGTGCGAGGGCAAGTGCACCCGCGGCATCAAGAACGAGCCCGTCGGCATCGGCCGTCTGGAGCGCTTCGTGGCCGACTGGCATCGTGAAAACGTCCACACTGCCCCCGTCGTGCCTGAATCCAACGGCCACAAGGTCGCCATCATCGGCGCGGGTCCTGCCGGCCTGACCGCTGCGGGCGATCTGGCAAAGCTGGGCTACAAGGTCACCGTGTACGAGGCGCTGCATGTGGCGGGCGGCGTGCTGATGTACGGCATCCCCGAATTCCGTCTGCCCAAGGCCATCGTCCAGCAGGAGATCGACGGCCTGAAGAAGATGGGCGTCGATTTCGAGTGCAACATGGTCATCGGCAAGGTGCTGACCATCGACGAGCTGATGGGCGAGTACGGCTACGAGGCCGTCTTCGTGGGTTCCGGTGCCGGTCTGCCCCGCTTCATGGGCATCCCCGGCGAGAGCCTGAAGGGCGTTTACTCCGCCAACGAGTTCCTGACCCGCTCCAACCTGATGAAGGCTTACCTGCCCACCAGCAAGACCCCCATCCGCACCGGCAAGAAGGTCGCCGTTGTGGGCGGCGGCAATGTGGCCATGGACGCTGCCCGCAGCGCCCTGCGTCTGGGTGCCGAGACCGTCTACATCGTCTACCGCCGCGGCATGGCCGAACTGCCCGCCCGTAAGGAGGAAGTGGAGCACGCCGAGGAAGAGGGCATCATCTTCAAGACCCTGTGCAACCCGGTGGAGATCCTGCCCGATGACGACGGCTTCGTCAAGGCCATCACCTGCGTGGAGATGGAGCTGGGCGAGCCCGACGCCTCCGGCCGCCGCCGCCCCATCGAGAAGAAGGGCAGCGAGTTCACCATGGATGTGGACACCGTCATCATGAGCTTGGGCACCAGCCCGAACCCCCTCATCCGCTCCACCACCCCCGGTCTGGAGACCAACAAACACGGCTGCATCGTCACCGAAGGTGACGAGGGCAAGACCAGCCGCGAGGGCGTTTATGCGGGCGGCGACGCCGTGACCGGTGCCGCTACCGTCATCAAGGCCATGGGTGCCGGTAAGGCAGCCGCGAAGGCCATTGATGAGTACATTCAGAACAAGTAAGTTTCCCGTGTAGAAGAAAGCCGGTGCACCTCAGAGGTGCACCGGCTTTTTCTCTTCATATCAGGCCGTTTTCTACACAATACCAATAGATGCCGTCTTCCTTCACATCACGGCAATGGGCGGTGGCGGCGGCTTGCAGTCGGGCAGAGGCGTTGGCCATAGCGACGCCGGTGCCGACGGCTCTGAACATTTCGATATCGTTGTTGCCGTCACCGAAGGCCATGCTGTCGGACTTGTCGATGCCGTAGAATTCCAGCATCTTTTCCACGGCGATGCCCTTGCCGCCGCTGGCCGGGATGATATCCACGGCGCGGTCCCACCATGCGGCGATCTTCGCGTTCTCCACGTCCTTCAGGATGGCTGGGTACTCCGCTTCCCTGCCACTCATCAGCACCTGAAAGATCTCGCCCTGCGCCATAGCATCAAAATCGTCGGCGATCACCAGCTCGACCCCGCCGATGGCAAAATACTCCGCCAGATCAGGGTCGGAGCCGTTAGCGGCCAGCCGGTCCTTGGTGGCCAACGCCATGGGCCGCCCCAACGCTTCGGCGTTCCGGCGGAGCAGGGCAATGTCCGCTTTCGGGATGAGATTTTTGAAAACATCGCGCTCCGGCGTGAAGCAATAGGAGCCGTTGTAGGTCAGGAACGCATCGAAAGTGACCCCTTCGAACTTCGGCACTTCCATGGGAGCGCGGCCGGTGGCGATGCAGAGCTTGATGCCGTTCTGCCGCAGTTTTTGCAGCGCCTCCACCGTTCTGGGGCGGATGCCCTCCTTGAGCGGCACCAGAGTGCCGTCGATGTCAAAAAAGATGATCTTGGGCTTTGTCATAGCGTTCCTCCTGCATTTTTCTTATATCATAGCACACTTGCTGCCGTTTGCCAAATGTATCCCAGTTGTTGTGCAACCTGCTCAATTTTCCGAGGTGATTTTTGTTGGCTATTTCTGGCGCATTGTGATTGATTTTGACTGAAATCTTGCTATAATAAGGACAGGAAGCTTCATAAAGCTTCAAGTTCAATCACAAAACACCAAAGGAGTGACCTTTCCTCATGTTGGCAGAAGAACGCTTCGCCCTCATCCTTGACCTACTGGCCCACCAGCGCACTGCCACCGTGCAGGAGCTGTGCGAGGCGCTGAGCGCCAGCGAGTCCACCATCCGGCGCGATCTGAACGAGCTGGACAAACTGGGCAAGCTGAACAAAGTCCACGGCGGAGCCACGCTGCCGGACAGCCCCTTCCGCACCGACGAACCCACCATGGCCGCCAAGGAAACGCTGGCCGTGGACCAAAAACAGAGCATCGCACAGGCGGCAGCTTCCCTCATCCAGCCGGAGGACTTCATCTTTTTGGATGCCGGTTCCACCACCCTTGCGGTGGCCCGGCTGCTCAGCGGCCCGGCGCTCAAGGCCAGCTATGTGACCAACGGCGTGGCCCACGCGCGGCTGCTGGCCCAGAAGGGCTGCCGGGTGTTCCTGCCCGGCGGGCTGCTCCGCCCCCAGACCGAAGCCATCATCGGGGCGGCGGCGCTGACGGCTTTGCAGCAGTACAACTTCACCAAAGCCTTCATGGGGGCCAACGGCGTGGCGCTGGAGGCCGGGTTCACCACCCCGGACCCGGAGGAAGCCGCCGTCAAGGCTGCTGCCGTCCGCCGGGCGCGGGAGGCATGGTTCCTTGTGGACGATTCCAAGTTCGCGCAGGTCTACCCCGCCGTCATCACCGACCTGCACAGCGGAGCCATTCTGACCAACCGCTGCCCCAACCCCAAATACCGAGAATTTACTTTGATAAAGGAGACGGAATTATGATCTACACTGTAACCTTCAACCCTGCCATTGATTATGTCGTCCGTCTGGACAAGGCGCTGGAAGTCGGCGAAGTGAACCGCGCCGTCGGCGAAGACTGCGTGCTGGGCGGCAAAGGCATCAATGTGTCCGGTGTGCTCCGGGAGCTGGGCTGCGAGAGCGTGGCGCTGGGCTTTGTGGCGGGCGAGACCGGCGCGTGGCTGGAACGCGGGCTGGCCGCACAGGGGCTGTGCACCGACTTCATCCACCTCGACCACGGCATGACCCGCATCAACGTGAAGATCAAGGCCAGTGAAGAGACCGAGCTGAACGGCGCGGGCCCCGCCATCCCGGCGTCGGCCTTGCAGCAGCTGGAAGAAAAGCTCGATGCGCTGACCGAAAACGATGTACTCATCCTCGCGGGCAGCATCCCGTCCAGTATGCCGCAGGACACCTACGAGCGGCTGCTGGCCCGGCTGGACGGCAAGGGCGTGCGCTGCGTTGTGGACGCTACCCGCGCCCTACTGGCCAACGTCCTGCCCTTCCATCCCTTCCTCATCAAGCCCAACAATCACGAACTGGGCGAACTGGTGGGCAGGGAACTGACCGGCGACGCCGAGATCACCGCCGCAGCCCGCACCTTGCAGGAGAAGGGTGCCCGGAACGTTCTGGTCAGCATGGCGGGCGACGGAGCCCTGCTGGTGGACGAAGCGGGCGGCGTGCATCGCATCGGCTGCCCCAAGGGCAAGGTCGTGAATAGCGTGGGCGCGGGCGACAGCATGGTGGCCGGGTTCGTGGCCGGGTATCTCAAGACCGGCCGCTACGACGACGCCCTGCGGCTCGGCACCGCCTGCGGCAGCGCCACGGCCTTCAGCCTTGGGCTTGCCAAACGGAGTGAGATCGAAACGCTGCTTGCAGCGCTTTAAGATCAGGAGAAAAGTGGAAAAGCTCCGCACCGCCAAGACGCCGAAGGAATTCCTCGACTGCATCGACCAGCAGGAGCAGGACCAGCCCCAGAGTTGAATTTCTCCCAACCATAGGAAAAGCCACCCGTTCGGGTGGCTTTTCTTCGTTGTATCACGCTTTCGGCCCACAGACATGTTTCTCTTCCAATTCCAACCCAAGGTCGCCCTCGATCTCCACAAAGCATTCCAGCAGGATGGGGTTGAAGGCACCGCACTCGCCGTTCAGGATCATGTCCACAGCCTTCCGGTGGGGGTACGCCTTTTTGTAGCAGCGCTCACTGGTCAGCGCGTCGTAGACGTCCGCCAGCGCAACGACCTGCGCTTCGATGGGGATCTCGTCCCCCTTCAGCCCGTCCGGGTAGCCGCAGCCGTCCCACCGCTCGTGGTGCCAGCGGGCAATGCTGTAAGCCGTCTGGAGCAGAGGCTCGGTGTTGAAGTTCTCCAGCTTGCTCAGCATCTCCGCGCCGATGGTGGTGTGGGTCTTGATGACCTCGAACTCCTCCTTGGTCAGGCGGCCGGGTTTGTTCAGGATCTTCTCGTCGATGGCGATCTTGCCGATGTCGTGCAGGGCTGCAGCCAGCGGGATATTATCCTGCATTTCGGAGGTAATGTGGTAGCGGTTGGGCCGTTCCAGCAGCTTTTCCAGCACCCGTTCGGTCAGGCGCTGGATGTGCTGGACATGCAGCCCGCTCTCGCCGTTGCGGAACTCGACCATCTGGCTCAGAACGCCCACCAGCATGGTGGTGTTCTTCTCCCGCTCACGGATCTGCTCCGACAGCAAAGTGCTCAGCCGCCGCTGTTTTGCGTACAATTTAATGGTATTGAACACCCGGCGGTAGACCACACGGGAGTCGAACGGGCGGGAGACGTAATCCGAAACGCCCATTTCGTAGGCACGGCGGACGGAGGCTTCGCTGTCCTCGCTGGAGATCATGATAACGGGCAGGTCCTCAATGGTGTGGTTGCGGTTCATGAAGTCCAGCACCTCGAAGCCGTCCATCTTGGGCATCACGAGATCCAGCAGCACCAAGGCGATATCCCCCATGTGCTGATGCAGCTTTTCAAGGCACTCCTCGCCGTCGGCAGCTTCCAGAATGCGGTAGTCCCCCCGCAGGATCTCCGAAAGGATGGCGCGGTTCATCTCGGAATCGTCCACAATGAGCACCTGCTGCTTTTGTTCCCGCTTGGAGTTTGCTTCATCGGGCAGGTCCTCCGCACCGGCCATCACGACGCTGTTCTTGCGGAGCTTGGCCTGATACATCAGCCGGTCGGCCTGACGCACCACGGCATCCATGGAGCCGCCGGGCATCTGGATGATGCCGCCTATGCTGGCCGAAAGCCGCATGTGGCTGTAGCCGGGCACGATGGCATCGTGGATCTTTTCGCGGATCAGCTCCAGCTTGACTTTGAAGTAATCCTCCGGGATGCCGGGCAGCACCAGCAGAAATTCGTCGCCGCCGAAGCGCACCAGTGCATCGGTCTGGCGGATGCAGCTCCGCACGATGTTGACGGCGGTCTTCAGCGCCATATCACCGGCGTGGTGGCCGTAGGTATCGTTGTAGACCTTGAAGTCGTCCAGATCCATCAGCGCCACGCCGGTGGGGCCCTTCATCCCCCGGACGATCTCCTCATAGTAGCGGCGATTGTACACATCGGTCAGGACATCGTGGTAAAGCTTGGTGTTGTAGCCGGAGATCGCGCTGAACAGGGCCTCGGTGTCGTCCGGGTCAATGATGGTATCGCTGTGCATCCGCTGCAGCAGTTCCAGCACGAAGGGATCCCCGTCCACTTCCAGATATCTGGCCGTCACCTGTACGATATCCGGTGCAAAGTATTCCAGTTTTACACGCTGATCGTGGTTCTCATAGGCGCTTTTCACGGCACAGTGGCGGCAGCGGCGGCTCTTGTGGCGGCAGGCATAGCACAGATCTTCGCCGTTGGGGTCGGAGCGCGCTCCCTCCTCGATCCGTGCAATGGCGTCCCTGTCCAGCAGCCGCACATCGGTGTACAATTGCTGTAAGTCGCGGAGCATTGCCTGAACTTCCTGCATCGTCTTCATCTTTGCCGCTCCCCATGCCTTTCTATGCTGCTTTGCCAAAACGCAAAGCAAATCTCTGGTATTTTTATGCTGTATACTCATTATAAACGGTTTTCCGGCAAATGGAAGGGCTTTCTTGAAACTTTTCCGCAAAAGAGAGGGATTTCGTTGGGTTTTTCGGAAAAAAGGCCAATTTTTTCGGTGCAAACAGTAGCCCCGCAGAGGAAAAGGTGCTATAATGGCCTATATATCACCGTTGACGATACAGGGGGATTTTTGTACATGACGCTCGAAGAATGCTACACCGCCATGGGCGCGAATTATCAGGATGTGCTCAAGCGGTTCTATAAGTCGGATATGATCCGCCGCTTTGTCAAAATGTTTTTGCAGGACGACAGTTTCCGTCTGCTGACCGACGCCATGGCCAAGCAGGACGTGAAAGAGGCGTTCCGTGCCGCGCACACCCTGAAGGGCGTCTGCCTCAACCTCGGCTTCGACAACCTCAGCTCCCCGGCGGTAGCCCTGACGGAGATCCTCCGCGCAGGAACCTTTGAGGGCGCTGCGGAGCAGTATGCTATCGTGAAAACCGAATACGACCGCACCATCAAGGCCATCAAGGCCCTTGATTAAGGTGCGCATTCTGAGCCGCGGGGTCACCGGGGCTCTTTTTTACGGGGTCCGGGCCGGAGATGCCCGCCCCGCGCAGGGGAAGGAAACCGTATGAAACTTCACTTTCGTTCTTTGGTCAGCATCGCACTGAGTGCTGCGCTCTTGCTGGGCTGTGTGGGTTGCGGCGGCGCCCCCAAGGCAGCCACCACCATTACCGTCTGGACCTACTACAGCGGCGACCAGCTCACCAGCTTCAACGAGCTGGTGGACGAATTCAATTCCACCGTCGGGCAGGAAAAGCACATCGTGGTCAAAAGCTCCAGCCAAGGCAGCGTGACCGATCTTGAGACCAATGTGCTGGCCGCTGCCAAGGGCGAAGTGGGCGCTGCCGCCCTGCCCAACATCTACTCCGGCTATGCGGATATGGCCTACGACCTCGACCAGCTCGGCGAGGTCGTGGATCTGGCCCCCTACCTGACGGATAAGGAAAAGGCCGCCTATGTGGACGGCTTTCTGAAAGAGGGCGACCTGATGAATAACGGCGAGCTGAAGGTCTTCCCCGTGGCGAAATCCACCGAGCTGTTCTACCTGAACGCGACCGACTGGGCTCCCTTCGCCGCTGCCACCGGCGTGACCTATGACGACCTTGCCACCGTAGAGGGCGTGACCGAAGCAGCCCACAAATATTACGACTGGACCGACGCCCAGACCGACACCCCCAACGACGGCAAGGCTTTCTTCGGCCGTGACGCGCTGGCGAACTACCTGTTCTGCGGCGCGCAGGAGCTGGGCGTGACCATCTTTGATGCCGAGAACGGCGTCATGACCCTGAACCTTGACAAAGACGTGATGCGTAAGCTGTGGGACAACTACTATGTTCCCTTCCTCAAGGGCTGGTTCGGGGCCAGCGGCCGCTTCCGCAGCGATGACGTGAAGACCGGCAACCTGCTTTCCTACGTAGGTTCCTCGTCCAGTTCCACCTTCTTTCCCAAGCAGGTGCTGACCAGTGACACCGAGAGCCACGACATTGAGATGGCGGTCCTGCCCTGCCCCAGCTTCTCTGGCTGCGCCCCCGTTGCCGCCCAGCAGGGTGCCGGCATGATCGTGACCAAAGGCACCGATGCTCAGATCGAAGCCAGCGTGGAATTTTTGAAGTGGTTCACCCAGCCGGAAAATAATGTCGCCTTCTCGGTCAGCTCCGGTTACCTGCCCGTGACCCACGCCGCCGCCAGTCTCGACGCCATCCGGTCCAGCGGGCTGGAGCTGTCCGACTCCATCACCACGGTGCTGGGTCTCTCGCTGAATGCCGTAGAGAATGACGGCTTGTACACCACCCACGCCTTCCCGAAGGGTTCCACGGCCCGCAATCAATTGCAGTCCGCCATGGAGGACGCCGCCGAAGCCGACCGCGCCACGGTCGAGGAGCGGATCGCCGCCGGGCAGACCCCCGAAGAAGCCGAGGCTGAATTCTTGACCGATGACTATTTTGACCAGTGGTACGAGGCCACCCGCACCACGCTGGAAGCCTTTGCAGGCTGAACGGATCATTTGATTTGAAAGGAGCACCCGCCCTATGGGGATCTCATCCCAGCGCACCCCGCCGAAGAAACGCCGCGAGCGTTCCATCTTCGGCTCCATCTTCAACGCCCTGATGCTGGTGGTGCTCGTCGAAGTTCTGCTGCTGGTCGCATCCATCTACCTCATGCAGGTGGGGCCGCAGCTGAACCAGAACGCCGAGGATATCCTTGCCATGCAGGTAGAGACCCGCAGCGGCTACATCCAGTCCCAGTTGAACGATGCGCAGGAGCTTTCTTCACTGACCAGCCGGGTCAACACCCTGACGCAGGAACTGCTGGACAGTGGTGCCATCGACCTTGCCACGCTGGACAGCAGCAGCGACGCGGCTTACCCCCTGCTGGCGGCCGTCACCCCCAAGCTGATCTCTACCCTGCGCTCCAAGTCGGTGACGGGCATCTACCTCATCCTGAACACCCACGACCTGAACGAGCGGGCCAACGGCGACCGGCTGCCCTCCGTCTACCTGCGGGATCTTGACCCCGACTCTCCGCCGCCGGAAAACAACTCGGACCTGATGTTCGAGCGGGCCCCCGCCAGACTGGTGCAGACCCAGAACATCGCCACGGATAAGGCGTGGAAGCCCGCCATCACCTACCGCTCCCTCGGCACAGGGGGGCTGCTCTACCCGGCGTTCCAGACCGCCTATGACGCGGAAACCAAGCTGGATGCCACTGCCTACGGCCACTGGACGACCAGCCTCTATGTCGTCAACGGCGATGACCGTCAGGCCATCGCCTACAGCCTCCCCCTCATCCTGCCGGACGGCACCGTTTACGGCGTGGTGGGCGTAGAGCTTCTGACCAGCTATCTGACCGAAAAAATACCCTACAACGAGCTGCACACATCCAATTCCGGCAGTTACGCCCTGTGCTATTCGGGCACCACCCTCAATGCGGACACCCTCACGCTCACAGCGTTTCCGGTGATGAACAGCGGCGGGCTGGATCTCAGCACCGGCCTCCAACTGACGCGGGGCGATGCGGACTGCTTCCGCTTTTCCAAGAACAACTTCTCTTACATCGCTTCCCTCGTTCCGCTGGAGGTTTACAGCCGAAACGCCCCCTTCTACGGGGAGCACTGGTGTCTGGTGGGCATCGTGCCCTCTTCCGCCCTCTTCGCCTTTGCCCAGCGGGTGCAGCAGCTGCTGTTTTTGACCGTGCTGCTCACCCTCATCGCGGGCTTTGCGGCCAGTTGGCTGGTCAGTGAGCGGATGTCCAAGCCCGTGGCCCAGCTCTCGGCGGAAGTGGCCAAGGCGCAAAACGCGGCGGCGCTGCCCCAGCTTTCCACCACCGGCATCGCCGAGGTGGACCAGTTTGCTTCCGCCATCAGCCAGCTTTCTTCGGATATGCTGGCCTCCTCCACCCGCTTTCTGCGGATCATGGAGATGGCCAGTGTGGAGCTGGCGGGCTATGAGCTGCGCAGCGACAGCGTTTATGTCACCGACAACTTCTTCCGGATGCTCGGCGTCCAAACGCCTGACCCCCTGACCCCCTCTTCCTTCCGCGCCGCCCTCTCAGCGGTGGCCCACAGCAGCCTGTACCGCACCACTCCCATCGGCAGTTCCGTTTTCACCATTGCGCAGCCGGACGGCAATGTGCAGTACATCGTCCTCCGCGTCACCCGCATTGTGGCACAGACGCCCTCGGAGGTGGGTCTGCTGGAGGATGTCACCTCCGCCATTCTGGAGCAGCAGCGCATCGAGCGTGAGCGCGATTACGACATCCTGACCGGCCTGTACAGCCGTCAGGCCTTCAACCGGGTCTGCGCCGATCTCTTCGCCCATCCCGACCGGCTGCGCTGCGCAGCCCTGCTGATGATGGACCTCGACAACCTCAAGCACATCAACGACACCTACGGCCACGACTGGGGCGACCAGTACATCCGCCAGACCGGTCAGTGCTTCGCCGCCAGCACCCCCAAGGGCACCGTCTGCTCCCGCCTGTCCGGCGACGAGTTCCTGCTGCTGTTCTACGGGTACGACTCGCAGGACGCCATCCGCAAAGAGTTGAGCACCCTGAACGGGGCCCTGCGGGCCAGTTGTGCCACCCTGCCCAACGGCAAGACGCTGAACATCAGCATTTCCGGCGGCGTGGCGTGGTTCCCGGAGGACGGCACCGACTTCAAGACCTTGAAGAAGTACGCCGACTTTGCGATGTATCAGGTCAAGCAGTCCCACAAGGGCCACACCGGCGACTTCGACATCGGCGTGTACCACCGGGAGGAGTACGCCGCCCAGACCCAGCGCGAGTTCGAACAGCTGCTGCGGGAGGAACTGGTGACCTACTATTTCCAGCCCATCTTCTCGGCCCACAGCGGGCGGGTCGCCGCCTACGAGGCGCTGATGCGGGTGAACATGCCCACCATCACCTCCCCCTCGCAGGTCATGACGCTGGCCCACGAGCTGGACCGGCTGTACGACATCGAGCGGATCACCCTGTTCAAATCCGGCGAGACCTACGAGCAATTGCAGCAGAAGGGTCTGCTCCAGAATGGGGCCTTCCTCTTCGTCAACTCCATCGCCAATGTCAGCCTGACCCCCGCAGATGTGGCCAAGTATCAGCGCCGTTTCCCCGAACTGCTCAAGTATCTGGTGGTGGAGATCACAGAACAAGAGGATCTGGACCGGGATTCTCTGGAGCGGAAGCGGAGCGTGCCGGGCTTCTCCGGCTCCTTCGCGCTGGATGATTACGGCAGCGGCTACAGCAACGAGCTGAACCTTCTGGCGCTGGCTCCCCGGTACATCAAGATCGACATTTCCATCGTCCGCGGCATCGACACCGACCGCGACAAACAGCAGATCGTTTCCAATATCGTAGACTATGCCCACGCCCGCAGTATGCAGCTGATTGCGGAGGGCATTGAGAACGACGCCGAACTGCGCAAGGTCATCGACCTCGGCGTGGACCTGCTGCAGGGCTTCTACCTCAGCCGCCCCGCTGCAGTGCCTGCCCCCCTCGCGCAGCCCGCACTGGATACCATCCGCAGGATCCACACCCGGAATTCCAGTGCCGGGTGATCGGCAGCAGCTTCCTCAGTGCTTCCCCAGCTGCCAGAACGCAACGGCGCTGGCGGCGGCGACATTCAGCGAATCGACGCCGTGGGACATGGGGATCTTGACCGTGTAATCACAGGCGGCAATGGTGGAGTGGGCCAGCCCGTCGCCCTCGGTGCCCAGCACGATGGCCAGCTTCGGCTCGGCGGCAAGGGCGGCATCGTCAATGGAAACGGAAAGGTCGGTCAGCGCCATGGCGGCGGTCTTGAAGCCGAGAGCGTGCAGCTGCTGCATACCCTGCTCCGGCCAGTCGGCGGCGGTGGAGCCGATCTGGGTCCAGGGCACCTGGAACACGGTGCCCATGCTGACCCGCACGGCCCGGCGGCACAAGGGATCGCAGCAGGAGGGAGTGACGAGCACGGCATCCATGTTCAGGGCGGCAGCACTGCGGAAGATGGCCCCGATGTTGGTGGAATCCACAATGCCTTCCAGCACGGCCACCCGGCGGGCATTGCGGCAAACTTCCTCCACCGTGGGCAGCAGGGGACGGTGCATCGCGCACAGCACGCCGCGGGTCAGCTCGAAGCCGGTCAGCTGGGCCAGCATGGCGCGGTCAGCGGTATACACCGGGGCGTTCCCGCAGCGGGCCAGAACCTCGCTGGCCGGGCCGGTGATCTGCTTGCGCTCCATTAAAAAGGAGATAGGCTGATACCCGGCGTCCAGTGCGCGGGCAATCACCTTGGGGCTTTCGGCAATAAAAATGCCTTTTTCCGGTTCCAGGCGGCTGCGCAGCTGAGCCTGGGTCAGCCGGGCGTAAACGTCCAGCTCCGGGGCGGCAAAATCAGTAATTTCAATCACGTTCGGCATACAAAAAGGCGCTCCTTTGCAAAGCTTTGCCTTTATTGTAGCACACCGCAGAAAATCTGGCAAAAAGCATTGACAGGACTAGATAGATGCAGTATCATCCAAATGGTTGATAGTACATCCAACTTGAAAAGGAGGCCAAACATGCAGGCAGAACAGAACAAGGACCCGACCGAGCGGCAGATGACCAAAATTGCGCGGGAAGCGGCCAAGTTTACCGTACAGATGATGAAAGCCGATGGCATTGGCACGGCAGAGTTTGATTTTATTCATCTGGTACGCCACAACCCCGGCATGACCCAGGCGGATGTGCGTGCGGCCCTGAAGATTGATAAGGGGGCGGCCGCCCGCCGTGCGGCCAGCCTGGAAGCCAAGGGCTACCTGGTGCGCAAACCGAACCCGGACGATGGCCGCAGCCAGCTGCTGTATGCCACGCCCAAGGCCGAGAAACTGAAAAACTCCAAAGCTGCGATTGAAACCGTATTTTATGCCTGGCTGGTGGAGGAACTGCCGGAGGCTGAACGGGAAGCTTTTTGCAAAACGCTGGAAACTCTGTATTGGCGCAGCAAAAACCAGCGGCGGGCAGGGTTCCCGGATGTGACGGCGCGGGTGCAGCAGATGAATGGGGAGGAATTGCAGGATGAAGAACATGGAAAGCGCCCCGGTGCGCCAGCCGGACCGGGTGCTGAGCTACTTCGAAAACCAGAGGCCGGTGCTGGCGGTGGTAACGGTATCGGGCCTGATCTATAACCTGGGTCTGGTGGTCGGCCCCTGGTTTGAGGGCCAGCTGGCCCAATGCCTGCTGGGCATTTTGAACGGGAACGAAACCTTTGCCGCCATGGAGGCGCTGTGTGCGGGCTATTTGATCGCCATTGCGGTGGTGCAGGGGTCGCGGTTCATCAAGCGGCTGTATGTGCGCAAGTTTGCCAACAACATCAACCGCAGCATGAAACAGGTGCTGCACGCCAATCTGGTGCGGAAAGGCAAGGTTGAACTGGAACAGGCCGGCACCGGCACCCTGATGACCAAAGCTATTTCCGATGTGGACGCCTGTGCCGAGGGCATGCGCAAGTTCACCACGGAAATTTTTGATACCGGCATTGCCCTGCTGGCCTATGCCGTGATGCTGCTGGGGTACGACTGGCGGCTGGCGCTGCTCTGCCTGGTGTTTGCGCCGATCTCCTATTATATTGCCGAGCAGATGAAAACCCTGGTGCAGCGCACCGGCGCTGCCAACAAGGAGAGCACAGGCTGCCTGAGCGCCGCCACACTGGACCGGGTGTCCGGCGCGCTGACCTACCGCGTGTATGGCTGTGAGCCGCAGCGCGATGCCGCGTATGAAGCCTGCCTGCAGGATTACGAGCGTACCGCCGTCAAAGCCGGGCTGCCGGTGGCCGCCATGCCGCCGCTGTACGGGGTCATCTCGATGACCGGCGTTCTGTTCATCTTTACCTTTGGCGCGCGCAATGTGTCGGGCACCGGCTGGGCCGCCTGGGATATTGCAGCGTTCACCACGTTCTTGTCCTGCTTTGGCAAATTGGCGGTCAAATCCTCCCACGCGGCAAAGCTGTTCAACGCGGTGCAGAAAGCCCAGGTATCCTGGGGACGCATCAAACCGCTGATGCGCCAGCCGGACCCCCTGCCGGAAGAGATCCCGGCCAAGCCGGAAACCCTGACCGTGAACAAGCTGGGCTTTGCCTACCGGGGCGGGGCACCGGTTTTGCAGGATGTTACCTTTACCGCGCAGCCGGGCCGGATTTTTGGCATTACCGGCGCGGTGGCCTGCGGCAAATCCACACTGGGCAAAGCGTTTTTGTGTGAGCTGCCCTATACCGGTTCCATCCAGTACGGCGGGCGTGAGATGGCCGGCATGACGGACGCGGAGCGCTGCGGCGTGGTTGGCTACCTGGGGCATGACCCCGAGCTGCTGAGCGACAGCATCCGCAACAACATCCTGCTGGGCAGAGATGATGACGCCTGGAAGTACCTGCGGGCTGTCTGCCTGGAGGATGAAGTAAAAGCCATGTCCAACGGCCTGGATACCCGCGTGGGCGATGGCGGCGTGCGCCTGTCCGGCGGGCAGCAGCAGCGTGTGGCTTTCATTCGGATGCTTTGTCAGCCGGCGGATTTTATGTTGCTGGACGAGCCGATGAGTCACCTCGACGAGCGGAATGCTGCGGTCATGGCCGGAATTCTTCTGGAAGAGGTGCGGACGAACGGCACGGGGGTCATCGTCACCTCGGTAGGCAAGCGTTTCGAGATCGAGTACGATAAAGTCTTTTCGTTATGAAACTGATCTGGCAATTACTCCGTCAGCACGTCAGCGTGTTGCAGTTGGCGGGCTTTCTGGTGACCAATCTGGTCGGCGTGGCGATCGTGCTTACGGCCGTACAGCTTTACCGGGATGTGACGCCTGCGCTCCAGGCGCCCGATTCGTTCCTGGACAACGATTTCATCATTCTTACCAAAGAGGTCGAAGGGGCCGGCATCGGAAAGACCTCCTTCACGCAGACGGAGCTGGCCGAACTTGCGGAGCAGCCCTTCACGGAGGCGCTGGGCGAGTTTACGCCGGCACGTTACAGCGTGATGGGCGGGATTTCGTTGGCGGGGATCGGCATGCGGACCTACCTGTTTTTCGAGAGCGTACCCGACCGTTTCCTCGATGTCCGGAGCGACGAGTGGGGTTTCGAGGAGGGGAGCGAGTTCGTGCCGATCATTCTGCCTCGCAATTATCTGAATCTTTATAATTTCGGATTCGCTTCGACGCGCGGATTGCCGCAGGTGAGCGAAGATCTCGTGCGGGGTATTACCCTCGATCTGGATCTTTCGGGACGGGGGCAGTTCCGAAATCTCAAGGGGCGTGTCGTGGCTTTTTCCAACCGCCTGAATACGATCCTCGTTCCGGAGGAGTTCATCCGCTGGTCGAACCGTCGGTTCGCCGATAAACCTGCGGCCGATCCTTCGCGGATCATTCTGGAGGTGCGGAACGCTGCGGACGACCGGATCCATGAATACCTTGCGCTCCACCGCTACCAGATCGAAGGAGGTGCCGGCGACGAAGGCCGGGCGAGCTACTTTCTGCGCATGGCGACGGGAGTGGTGGTCGGCGTGGGGCTGTTGATTACCGTACTCTCCTTCTTCATTCTGTTGTTGAGTATTTTCCTGATGCTGCAAAAGAACCTGAAGAAGCTCGAAGACCTGTTGATGCTCGGCTATACGCCTGCGCAGGTGGCACGGCCCTATCAGTTGCTGGCGCTGGGGCTGAACGTGTCGGTGCTGGCGTGCGCCGTGCCGGTGGTCGTTTGGGTGCGGTCGAAATACCTCCCGATGGTACGAATGCTCGGTGAGGATTATGCGGTGCCCGGGATCTGGGGAATGCTTCTGGCCGGGATCGTCGTGGTCGGGGCGGTAGTGTTGATCGATATGCTGGTGATCCGTCATAAGGTGAACGGACTTTGGACACAGCGGTAGCGTTGCGATGCGATAATGATAAAAAGAGCAGCCCCGGAAAGGCTCTTTTTCATATTCGCTAATGCGCCCAGGATTCGAAATTCCAGGTCAGTTCGAGCCGGTCGAGTCCGGCCATCGTGCAACGGATGTTGCCGTGCGAGCCTTCCGAAGACGGGTTGATGTTGGCGAAAGCGTTCCAGCCCGCGACGAAGGAGCAGTCGCTGTAATAGTAGGAGGTCGTGGCGCCGGTTACTTCGAAAGGACGGTCGGCATACTGATAATAGACGAAGGCTTTGGAGGCCGAGGAGCCTTCGCCCGACCAGTCGGAGCGAAAGATACGTCCGACTTTTTCATCGCCCCGGTAAGCGATGAAATCCCCGAGGGTCGCCACGAGTGCTGCCGGGTCGCTTGCGGTGCCGGGCCAGTATCCGGCCATGTTACCGCCGCGCCGGTCCGCGACCTGCAACTGTTCGGCAGGAAATTCGAGGGGAAGTGCCAACGTTGCCGCTCCGTTCTCGTACGGTGCCTCGACCGTGGCGATGATACTCCAATCTACACCCGTGATTTGGACCGCGATCCGGTCGAAAGTCGTCTTCGGGGGAAGATTTCGGATGTCGGTAATTACCAGCGGATAAGTTTTCGGCTCCGGTTTCGGTTCGGGCAACGGGATCGTGGGATCCGGTGCCCCTTCATTTTCCTGGGTGTCGTTGCATCCGGCTGTCAGGAGTACCGGGGCCAGCAGTGCGAGTAATAGGGAGCAGAGGCTTATTTTTCGGTACGGGATAATTCTGGTTATCATAGGTGTAGGTCTTTCTTGGTTGTCAGAGGCGGCGGTTCGTGCGGATTTCGGTCAGCCGGGTTCTGTGCGGTGCCGATTCCGGGAACAACCATAAGGCATACCATCGGAAGTGTCGGCGACATAGATGGCTTATGGCTCTTGCAGATAGGCGAACCAGTA
>OIDA01000345.1_pt1 | contig 17848 bp, 16 predicted proteins | sample 1581451 | NCBI WGS metagenome assembly OIDA01 (sample SAMEA3882552, study PRJEB24775) | human gut metagenome | biome: human-associated habitat; feature: intestine environment; material: feces | place: Netherlands | collected 2009/2010
GTTATGCCATCCTCCAGAAGCACCCGGAGATTTGCTTTTCCACCATGCCGCTCCGATTTGAAAGCAGAGAAGAAGTCCTCGCATGGATCTGCAAGAATCAGTTGGGGCGGCGTAACCTCACCCCGGAGCAGAAGCTGTTCCTCATCGGGAAGCAATATGAAGCGGAAAAATCCTCTCATGGCGAAGCCCGCAAAGAATCGCATGATGAAAATGGCCGATTTCACCGGAGTTCTCAAACTGATAACTCCGGTGAAGCCATGAAAACCTGCGAACGAATCGCAGAGGAAAATGGTGTAAGCAAGGCAACTGTACTTCGCGCATCGAAGTACATGAAAGGTGTTGAAATTGCTGAATCCCTGATTCCCGGTATGCGGGAGAAGATTCTGAACAAACAGGTAAAAGTCAGCAAGTCTGATATGCACCGCCTTGCACGAGCCAACTATGATGCCCGCGCACAGACCTTGCAGGAAATCCTGCACCCGGAACTGAAAGTTGAACCGAAACCGGATGCCGATGGCATCATCCGGGAACCGGGAAAGGCACCTGTAATGCCGTTTCAGAAAATCGAATCGGTCTATGACAGCGATGCTTACCCGGAAGAAGTGCGGCATGATTATGTCGCACTGGAACACGTTACAACACGTTTCCGCACAGAGTTTGACTATCTTCTGAGAACTATGCCAGACACAGCACAGCGAGAAGTCATTCTCGAAATCATCCACAAGCACAAGGAGTACCTTGCTTCTCTGGAATCTGCGCTCGCAGAGGATGAGCAGACAGCATAACAACAGGCACATTGTATGCTGTCAACAGAAGTCCAAAGGAGTGTGCGTTTGAACAAAAAGAAAAAGTCCACAAATATTTCCCCTTACCCCGATGAAGCCATCGAACGTCTGGCACGGGCATTTTACCCGGCGATCCTTGCCTGCTGGAACAGCGAGGAAGGTCAGCGGTCACTTGTCGGGGCGGAGGCCCCTCCATCTTGCTGCGCAAGACCGTTCGGTCGCTTAAAAGCCCCACTGGGGCTTTCATTGCTGCGCTGCGCTGCGCAAACGCGAGCTTGCCTATGGCAGGCGGAACAGGCTCATCACACCACTAGTAAAGAAAAACAGAGCGTTCCCGACGGGGAACGCCCTGTTATACATATCGCTATCGCATGTGGATTTTTCAGGGTGCGTCCTATTCAGGGGCGCACCCTGTTTTTGTTTTGCCTTATTTCCCCTTATTCCGCAGTTCTTTTTTCGTTGCCCACAGACTGTAAGCGTAGGCCACTACTTCCGACACCCAGAACGCAAACCACGCTTTTTCGATGCCCATGGTGCGGATAAGGAGCCACAGGCAGGGCACCAGCACCACCAGTTGCCGCAAGGCAGCGCCGATCATATTAACCACGCCGTTGCCAAGGCCGGAGGCAAAGTAGCCGCACAATATGGTGATGACCGCAAACAGGAAAGTTACCGAAATGATGCGCAGGGCAGGCACACCGAAAGCCAGCATCTCGTCACTGGCAGAGAACAGCCCCAGCAGCTGCGCCGGGAACAGCAGAAACACCGCCGTGCCGCACAGGGCAAACACCACGCCGGTGGGCAGCAGCACCTTCCATGTCCGCTTTACCCGGTCGGACTGCCCACTGCCATAGTTGAAGCCCACCACCGGGATGGCTGCCTGTCCCAGACCATTCACCGGCATCATCAGGAAGTTTTGCAGCTTATAGTAGATGCCGAAGAACGCTACCGCCGTGGAGGACGCCCCCAGCAGAATGCCGTTGACCGCAAAGGTCATCACGCTGCCGATGGCCTGCATCACGATGGTAGGCAGCCCCACCCGGTAGATGTCGGCCACATCCTGCCACAAAAAGCAATAGCCCTTCAGTCGGACATGGATGACCGGGTTTTTGACCCGATTGAACCATAGCGCCGCCGCTGCGCCGATGAGCTGCCCGATGACGGTGGCAATGGCTGCACCCCGGATGCCCATGGCCGGGCAGCCCAGCAGACCGAAGATCATAATGGGGTCGAGAATAATGTTGACTACTGCGCCGATGATGAGGGAGACCATAGACAGCACCGTGTCCCCCACGGCCTGCAAAAGCCGCTGCCCGTAGGTCTGCAAAAAGATGCCCCAGCAGAACACGAGGTTCACCGAGAGGTATTCCCGGCAGAGCTGCTGCAATTCGGGATCGTTGGTCAGGGCGGCAGCGATCTGGTTCGAGAACAGCAGCCCCACCAGCGTAAACACCAGCGAAGTGCCCAGCATCAGAAACAGCCCGGTGGTGGCGGCACGGCAGGCTTCCTCCGGCTTTTTCTGCCCCAGCTTGCGAGAGAGCAGGGCGTTCAGACCAACGGCGGTGCCCACACCAATGGCGATCATCAAAAACTGGATAGCATATACAAGAGAGGCGGCGGTCAGGGCTGTCTCCGATAGTTGTGCCACAAAAATACTATCCACGATGTTGTACAGCGATTGGATGAGCAGCGACAGCATCAGCGGCACTGCCATCGTGTACAGCAGGGGGCGGACGGGCATTTCTGCCAGTTTGTTTTTCGGGTTCATAGATCCTCCTTTTTCGGGCAAACAAAAAAGCGTGAAATCGTTGAGGGATAGCAAATCCTCAGGATTTCACGCTTTGTAAGCCGGCTTTTTGTATTCTTAACGGAAGGTATTATACCGGAGTTTTTTCAAAATTGCAAGAAGAATTTTGAAAAAATCACAGCAGTGCGTTTTCCAGATCGCTCAGCATTTCGCTCAGTGCCTGAATGCCGCCCTCTGCGGTGTACCAGACATTCGGGTGTGCCAGATAAACGACGTGGCCGTTCTTGTAAGCATCCGTGCCCTTGACCAGCTCGTTTTCCATGATCTCCTGTGCCAGCTGTGCGCCATCGGTGCCAATGGCTGCATCGCGGTCCATTGCGAAGATGTAGTCGGGGTTCTTGTCCACAATGAACTCGAAGGAAGCCTCGTTGCCGTGGGTCGAGGTGCCGATATTGGCATCTACGCCGATGTTCTCAAAGCCGATCTCCTTGCCGATGATGGAGCAGCGGCCATCGTTGCCCAGAACATTGAAGCTGCCGCTGGTGGTCATGCCGACGATGGCAGTCTTGCCCTCTGCAAAGGCTTTCAGGGCGTCAATGCGGCTGTCAAAATCCGCCATCAAAGCTTCCACGTGGTCTTCCAGACCAAAGATAGAAGCGATGGTCATGGCGTTTTCACGGGTGCTTTCCACAACGCCCTTTTCGGCGTCAGTCGAAAGGAAAACAACGGGTGCGATCTCGCACAGAGCATCATAGGATTTTGACAGGCGTCCGCCGATAAAGATGATGTCCGGCCCGCAAGCCATGACTGCTTCCATATCGGCTTCCTTGATGTTGCCAAGGTTCGCAATGCTGTCATTGGTGACATAGCTCTGAAGATAATCCAGAGAGGTGGATGCCGTGCCGACCACACGGTCGCCAACGCCCAGTTCATCCAGAATGTCCAGAGAAGCAAGTTCGAGGATCGCAATGCGCTGCGGGTCAAAGGGCACTTCCACATCTACCAGTTCCTTTGCACCATTGAACGCCTTGATGGTCACAGATTCCGGTGCAGCTTCCGAAGAGGCTGCGGTTTCGCTGGATGCTGCCACAGAGGACACCACGGAGCTTGCCGTGGAGGAGGAAGCGCCGCAGGCGGCGAGAACACCCGCTGCACTCACAGCGGCCATAGCGGTCAAAAACGAACGACGAGAAATTTTCTTCATAAGAATGCTCCTTTTAAAAAGTACTGAAATCAATAATATATCGACAAAGGCTTGCCTTCGATCTGCATGATCTCAAAGTCCACCTTGTAGATATCGGACAGGTTTTCTTTGGTTATCACTTCCTGCACGGTGCCAAACTTTGCGATTTTTCCATCCACAAAGGCGCAGATGTAGTCGGAATAAAACGCAGCATAGTTGATCTCGTGCAGAACAAGGATCACCGTTTTGCCCAGCTCATCGCACAGGCGGCGGACGATGCGCATGAGGTTGGTTGCGTGGTAAATATCCAGATTGTTGGTCGGTTCATCCAGCAGGATATATTCCGTGTCCTGCGCAATGACCATGGCTATATAGGCGCGCTGCCGCTGACCGCCGGACAGTTCATCGATGAACTGCTCCTCAAAATCGCCCAGCTCCATGTAGGCGATAGCGCGGTCAATGATCTCGTTGTCCTCTTGGGTCAGCCGTCCGCCGGAGTACGGAAAGCGGCCAAATGCAACCAGTTCCCGGACAGTCAGCTTCATCTGGACATTGTTGGCTTGGGTCAGGATGGCGAGCCGCTTGCTCAGCTCCCGGCTTTTCCAGCGCGTGATCTCCGTCCCCTCAAAATCCACAAGACCGCTGTCCCGTGCGATCAGGCGGGACAGCATTCCCATCACGGTGGATTTTCCTGCGCCGTTCGGGCCGATAAGGGAAAGGACTTTGCCTTTCGGAATCTCAAAACTCACGCCATCGACAACGGCTTTGCCATCGTAGCGTTTGGTGATCTCTTTTACAAACATGGTGTTATGCCTTTCTCTGGGTGAGCAGCAGATACAGGAAATACACGCCGCCGCCCACGGTGATGAACACGCTGACCGGAACCGAGTAAACGAACACCCGCTCCACCAGAAGCTGTCCGCCGATCAGAACAGCCATACCGAACAAAACAGAGCCGGTGATGAGCTGGCTGTGCCGGTAGGTACGCAGGAACTGCCGGGAAAGGTTGGCAATGATAAGTCCCAGAAATGCCAGCGGTCCGACCATAGCGGTGGCTGTTGCAATGTACAGTGTGACCCCCAGCAGCAGACGGCGAATACAGCGGTCATAATCTACGCCCAGATTGATTGCCTGATCTTTGCCCAGTGTCAGAACGTCCAGCAGCGCAAGCTCTTTCCGGAAGGCAAAGGCGACCAGCGCCAGAACCGCAACGGACAGTACCAGAATCGCCGAATTGACATTGGAAAAGCTGGCGACCAGATCCGCCAGCAGCGTGTCGTACTCGTTGGGGTCCATCACACGGGTCAAGGTCGTCTGGATGCTGGAAAAGAACGAGGTCAGCACCGTGCCGATGAGCAGGACGTACAGAACATTGTGGTTCGTTTTCCGGAACAGATAGCTGTAAATTACAGTGGCAACAGCGCCCATAATGGCAAGGTCTACCGCAAAGGCTGCGTTGGCATTGACCGCCAGAAAGCTGCCCGAACCCGCCACAAAGAACACCGCCGTGTGGATCAGCGAATAAAGCTGGTCCATCCCCAGCAGACAGGGCGTGACGATGGTGTTGTTGATGATGGACTGGAACACGATGGAAGCGCTTCCGATGGCAAAGGCCGTGATGAGCATGGCAATTAACTTGGGCGTGCGGATGCGCATGGCGTAGGCAAATAATTTTGGGTTTTCAAAGTGGACTCCGACCGTCATATAGCCCGCACAGGCCAGCAGAACAAAAAGCAGAAGGATCAGCAGGCGCAGATGATTTTTGTGCGTTTTCATGCTACACTTCCGGTTTTCTTGGCAGCTTTGTCCAACCGGACTGCCTTGCGTCCATGCCGAAGCCGATACAGCAGCAGACCCACAAACAGGATACTGCCGATGATGCCAACGATCAGCTCGATGGGCAGCTCGTAGGGATAGATCACAACCCGCCCGATCATATCGCAGACCAGCACGAACGCTGCACCAAACAGAGCGGTATCCACCAGCGTTCCGCGGATCTGGTCACCCTTAAACATTGCTACGATATTGGGCACGATGAGGCCGATGTAGGAGATCGAGCCGACCACGACAACAACGGATGCCGTGATCATGGCAGCAATGGTCAGCCCCATAAACAGCACCAGATCATACGGAACGCCGAGATTCTGAGAAAAATCTTTTCCCATGCCCACGATATTGAAGTGGTTGGCAAATACAAATGCCAGGATCACCAGCGGTACCGTCAGCCAGACAAGCTCATACCGCCCACGAATGACGGTGGAAAAATGACCGACCAGCCAGCTGGAAAGAGCCTGTGTCATTTCATATTTGTAGGCAAGATAATTGGTAACGCCCATTACGATGTTGGAGAACATGATGCCGACCAGCGGGACCATGACAACATCCTTGAACTGGATACGCTGGATGAACCAGACAAAGACCCATGTACCCAGAACGGCACAAACGAAGGAAAAAGCAGCACGTCCCCACAGGGTAGAACCCGGTGCAAACAGCAAAGCCAGCAGAATGCCAAACTGTGCAGAAGAGATCGTTGCGCCTGTGGTGGGCGAAACAAACTTGTTCATGCAGAGCTGTTGCATGATAAGCCCCGCCACGCTCATGCCAATGCCTGTGCAGAGGATGGCAAGCAGACGCGGCAGACGGGAGATCAGAAAGATCTCCCATGTTTTCACGCTGCCTGTAAGCAGGTCAAAAAACCGGATATCCAGCACCCCGACAAACAGAGAGCCGACCGAAAGGATCAGCAGTAAAATGCCAAGAAAAATAGTGGAACGACCGTTACGAATGAGAAGCCCTCCCTTAAATTAGTTTGAACTAACTTTGTTGAAATAAAAAAAGAGAGCGCCTGTGTGTGAAGAAACTGGTCTTACGTGTTCACACACAGCGCGTTCTGCTGAAGGGATTATATCATAGGGCATCGATTGGTTTCAAGTGGCAAACTCTCACGAAGGTTTTACATAGCAAACTACCCTTCTTTGTTGATTCCTACAAAGTTGCTCCGATTTATATCCGCACCAAAAAGTATAGGATTGGATTTTAAAATATACGATGATAGAATAATTTAAACGTTTCCCGATCCTTTTGACCAGTGGTAGATCTGCCGGACGCAAAAGGCCGCCTCCGTTTTTTTGAACGGAAGCGGTCTTTTCGTTGCGGAAATCAGTTGAGATAAAAATTACCATGCGGCTTCAGCGCAAAACCTCCAGCAGCCGCCTGCCGGCTTCCTGCTGCGATTCCCCAAACGCCACCGCCAGCTCCTCCCGCAGGACACGCTCTACCATCTGGTAGAAGTAGGTATCCATGGCGTTGATCTTTCGGCCGCGGCTTTGCTGCTGGGTCTGCTTTTGCCCCAGCTCCTTGAACAGGGTCAGGTACTGGTAAAAATCATTGGTGTGGAGCAGTGCCTGATAATGTTCTGCCAGCGCTGTCTGTACCCCCGCCGGGATAGGCAGCTTCTCCGCTTTGATGCGTGCAAGGTCGGCTTCCGCCTGCTGTGCCGTGGTCACCGGGCGCAGCGCCGCTTCCTTTTCCGTGGGGATATAGCTGCGGTCGTGGGAATCCGAAAAATAGGGCCGGAGGGTGTAATACTCTCTGGCGGACTCATCGCCAAAGCGCCGCAGCCCAACGCCTTCCACCTCATGCACTCCCAGATTTCCGTAAACCACCAGCGCTCCCGCTTGAAACCGTGACATGGTATTGCCTCTTTCCCTTGTATGGAAAGGCTGCAAAAACAGACTTTCCAGCGTAATTTTACTCTTTACTTTATTGTACCACGGTAGGTTGACGGGCTTCAAAGGGCATCTTCCACAAAGTTTTCCTCGTGCAATCTGCGCAGAATGCCCAGTACAATTCTTGTGCAAAAATGCCTTTGCAAATTCCAGACAGGCAGGCTATAATGATTTCGTACAACGAGTAGCACTCATGCGTAAAACCGGTTGCATGAGAGCTGCCCGTTGTTTTTTTGTCCTCAAAATGGAAAGGTAAGGTGAATCCCATGGAAAATTCCAATCAATTTCTTGGCACGGAACGCATCGGCAAGCTGATGCAAAAGTATGCGATCCCGTGCATTATTTCGCTGCTGGTGGGTGCGCTGTACAACATCGTGGACCAGATCTTTATTGCAAACGCCAGCTATCTGGGCTCCTACGGCAACGCCGCCAACACCGTCGTGTTCCCCTTGACGGTGGTAGCGCTGGCCATTGCCGTGATGATCGGTGACGGCTGCTGCGCCTTCGTCAGCATCAGCCTTGGGCAGAACGAGGTTCCCAAGGCAAAGCGGAGCGTCGGCAATGCGGTGGTGATGTGTCTGGTCAGCAGCATTGTGCTGGCCGCGCTCTATCTGATTTTTGCGGACACCATTCTTGCCATGTTCGGCGGAACGGTGAACGCCGAGACATATCATCACTCGCAGGAATATTTCTTTTATATCACGCTGGGCGTACCCTTTTATATGTTCGGGCAGGCTATGAACCCCATCATCCGCGCGGACGGCAGCCCCCGGTTTGCCATGGTGTCCACCCTTGCGGGTGCGGCGCTGAACATCATTCTGGACCCCATCTTCATTTTCGGCTTCCGCTGGGGCATGATGGGCGCAGCGGTGGCTACCGTCATCGGTCAGCTGGTCACGGCAGCGCTGGCAGTGTGGTATCTGCTGCACATGAAGATCATTCGCCCTGAAAAGGGTGACTACCGGCTGAAGGGCTCTATCTGCGTCCGCACCCTGACCCTTGGCATGACCAGCTTTCTGTCTCAGATCAGCCTTGTGGCGGCAATGGCAGCCATCAACAACATGATCCGCAAATACGGCGCACTGGATGCCGTGTTCGGGCAGGAACAGTACGCCCAGATCCCTATGGCGGTGGTGGGCATCGTGATGAAGTTCTTCCAGATCGTTATCTCCATCGTGGTGGGCATGGCGGCTGGCTGCATCCCTGTGGTGGGCTTCAACATGGGCGCTAAAAAGCCCACCCGTGTGAAGGAGCTGTTCACGAAACTGCTGCTGGCAGAGGCCGCAGTGGGTGCCGTTGCACTGGTGCTGGTGGAGCTGCTTCCCCGGCAGCTCATCGCCCTGTTTGGTGCCGCCAACGAGAGCGTTTACTACACGGATTTTGCCGTGAAGTCCTTCCGCATCTACCTGTGCATGATCATTCTGGCCTGTGTCAACAAGGCGTGCTTCATCTTTTTGCAGGCCATGGGCAAGGCGGTGGAATCCACCGCCCTGTCCATGGTGCGTGAGGTGGTGTTCGGCGTGGGCTTTGCCCTGCTGCTGCCCCGGTTCTTCGGGCTGGACGGTGTGCTGTACTCCATGCCCATGTCGGATATCCTCACCTTCCTGATTGCAGGCTATCTGATCTGCAAAACCTACCGTGAACTGAGCACGAAAGGAGAAGTCTAATGGAAAAACGCATCATCACCATCAGCCGCGAGTTTGGCAGCGGCGGCAGAACCATCGGCAAACTGGTGGCAGAGCATCTGGGCATCCGGTGCTACGACGCCGAACTGATTCAGAAGCTGGCTGCCGAAAGCGGCTTTGATGAAAACTACATCAAGGAGGCCGGAGAGTATACCCCCGGCGGCTTCCTCGCCTCCGCCTTCACTGACCGCAGCTTCGGTCCCACCAACGAGGACCTGCTTTGGAAGCTGCAATACCGGATCATCCGGGAACTGGCAGAAAAAGAGCCCTGCGTCATCGTGGGGCGCTGCGCCGACTTCATCCTGCAGGACCGCACCGACTGCCTGAAGGTCTTTGTCCACGCGGACATGAAGTTCCGGGCAGACCGCATCGTGCGGGTCTATGGCGAGCGGGAGAAATCTCCCGAAGCCCGGCTGAAGGAGAAAGATAAGCGCCGTGCCGCCTACTACCGCTTCTACACCGATATGAACTGGGGCAATGCCGCCAACTATCATATTGCGCTGGACAGTGGAGTCATCGGCATTGAAAAATGTGCAGAGATCATTGAAAGCCTTTCATAAGCTGTAACTTCCGGCACAGCCCCTGAGCCGATAGCGCAAAACGCCGCCCATCTGCGTTCCGTTACGCAGGTGAGCGGCAGTTTTTGTCAATGGCGGTTTTATGGGAAAATCAATCTTCTAACCCATGGTATCCGGTTACGTTTTTCAAATATTTCTCCGGGTCACCGTTCAGAATCAAATCCGCATAGCCCAGCGGGTCATTGTAGATGAGGTAGTCCAATTCCGTCCTCTGCGCCATGGTCACGCCCAATTCATCCTCGACCCCAGTGCAGTCAATGGAGATCATTCTCCCATCCCGGAGCAGCAGCTCCACGCACCCGGTGTCCATGTTGAATTTGCAGGCTCTTTCATCGTACTTCATGTTTGTGTCCTTTCTGCCTTACGGCACTCTTACCGTGGTCTGTCGTGCTTTCTTATGATAAGGTCTAGGACGTTTTTCGATGGAAGCAAGGGATTCGTTCTGTTTTCCAAAGAAAACAAAAAATCCAAACCCTTCTCCTATTGGAAAAAAGTTCGGATTTTGTTGTTGTGGTGCACCTCCAGGGACTCGAACCCTGGGCCCACTGATTAAGAGAGCAAGCCGCCGGTTCGTCTCAATTTATGGAAGTTTCGAGTCATCGTTATTTTTAATCAAAGCAATGTGATTTTTTACCCGGTAATTTCTGCACCCTTTGTCCGATTTTGCAACGATTTGCACCCTTTGCACGTTTTGAAACCGTGCAAAAACCGTGCAGAAACCGTGCACTTACTCCCAGACAAACTAAAATCCACTTCATCCGACAACGACTTGACGGCATTGGTTTGGGTGGCCATTCTCTTATTTTTAGTACTTGCTACATCACAAGCCGATTGGAAAGCATCTGACCTGATTCTCAGTATAACCCGTCGTTTTGTGTTAGAAAAAAGCAACACAGCACGATATGGTCTGTATGGCCTTGTAGTGGTATCCTTTTGCCAACAAGAAAACAACATAAAACGAAAGGAAAAACAAATGATGAAACGTATCTTTACCCTGATTACCTCTATTGTTCTGGCCACCAGTCTACTGGCTGTCCCCTGCTTTGCCGCTGAGCCTGAAGACTTGCCCACGCCGCAGCCTGGTGTGACCGAAACGGAACAGCCTGACGGTTCTGATCAGCCTGAGAATCCGGACAGACCTTCTATCCAGCCATGTGATGCTATGCCAGGAGATGGCAACTTAGCTTAAAGTAAGATCCAGATATTCTTTAGCTTCTTTTTTAACTATTTCCAATCCAACCTGATATTCAATAACTTTGCAGAGATAATACGATTGATAGTACAATTCTTTGCTGATTTCGTCATCGCCCATAAAATGTCGGCATTCCGCTTCAATTTCCAGACATCGGGGCAATACTTGGTAATGTCCATATTGAATACAGGCTTCTCGTCCTTCTTTAGCGAGTGCAGCTCCTTCCTCATAGCGACCGCACAAATCCAGTACCCGAGCATAATTATAAAGGACCAAAGGCAACACCCCTATAGATGTTATGGTTTCCTTAAAATGCTTACGCACATACTTAAGCAGCTGATAGTAGATTTCAGCTGCTTTTTTATTTTGGCCAGCATCAGAGTAAGCAAGCCCAATCTGATTGATAATTGTGATTTCATCTCTTGTATAAAGGAAACTTTCTATACTCTCTAGGTCAAAGCGGGGCACAGTCAGCTGAATTGCCTGCATTAGCAGATCGATTTGTTCCAGCGGCGTGTAGCGTCCATCTAAGCGTCCCAGAAGTACCCTTGAACGCAGGGCAAATTGCTGCGCAATTTGATCATCCGGATCTGCCAGCTTTTCAAATTGTGCAAGCTTCTCAAAGCCCTCCGGCACCTTTTCGGTCACATTGCAGGCAACAATTTCTTTCTGAAGAGCTTCCATCTCCAGTTCATTTTTACTCAGCAGAGCAAAATAGCGGTCATCCGGCAGGCCCAGACGCTGCAAAAGGGCATTGATCCGGTTGCGGCTGGGGGTCTGTTTCCCATTTTCCAGCCGGGAAAGAGTCATAGGCTCACAGATTCCATAGCAGAGCTGCTCCTGGGTCAAACCCAGATCCAGCCGCCGCTGCTTGACGTACTCGCCAAGAAAGACATTCTTCATCCCTAAACCCTCCTATAGAAGTAATATCTCTATTATTATAAAGGATGGCACAGCGGATTTCCAGTGAACGGTTCAACTTTTACTGAAAACTTATCGTTTTGTGTTATTTTCAAGTAACTCGGCACGATATGTTCAGAAGTGCGTCGTGCTGCTACAATATAGTCACAGCGATGAACCAAACATCCAGAGCTGAAAAAAGAAAGGCGAAACAGAAAATGTATACCGTAACTTTTTCCAATGAAGAGCTGGAAGAGATGAAGGCAAACGACGCGGTTGTTATCGTTAGCTGCGATGATGACAACGGGCACCGCCTCTACTGATCAGTGACGGTTTCCCAAGGAGCAAATGTTTGCTTCTTGGGATTTTTCTGTATAATGGAACCATGTTTTATGAATTGAAAAACGGAACGCTTGTGGAAACCAAAGACGCACAGGGGAATTTTGATCTGACACAGGTCCTTGGAAATAAATATTTAGAAGATGTTGATTCCGAAAAATGTGTTATTGTTGATACGTACAGCAATAGATGTTTCCTCATCTCAAAAGATCTCCTCCACCATGGTGTGAGCGAAGAAGTATACCACAAAATGCTGGATAGCGATGAAACCGACTCAAACAAGTCAAGCGAAGAAGTCACTTTCATCTTAACAATTACGTATAAATGCAACATGCACTGTACTTACTGCTATCAGCAAAACGATAAAACCTTGGAAAAGAAACTTATCAGTGATGAAACTCTGGATAAAATTTTAAGTATCATTGCACAGTATATGGAAGCAAATCCGAACAAGACCGTTCGACTGGGTTTATTTGGTGGCGAACCCTTGCTGATCGAGAATGAGAAAGTAATTGATAAAATTCTCCAATTTTGCAAAGAGCACAAAACCACTGTTCATATCACCACAAACGGAAGTTTCCTTTCGTATTATTTGAAGAAATTTATCATCAATCGTCGCTTCATCAGCGGTATTTATCCCACAATCGACAGTATGGCGTTAAATTATATGACGCGATACGATCTTGATCCGAGCCGGAACAATACAAATGAAACTTTCAAACTCCTGTGCTGTATTAAGACACTTCTGCATTACGGCATCCATGTGGACTTAGGAACCAATATCGATAGGCACAATCATAAAGAAATCTGGAATACACTGGATGACTTGAAGAAGTTACAGCTTTTGCAGGATAAAAACTTTGCGTGGACTATTGGTCGAGTAGATGATCGTTTGTATGAAACAAATTTCCCTGACATCATGATGGAAAGTGAGATTCTCGCTGAGCTTCAAAGCAAGCCTCTCCCGGACAATGTTCACGCGGCATTTTTAAAGACCTGCTATAACTTTGCCGACAAAATGGGCCTAAAGTTGAATTTGCGGGAGCATAAACAAACACATAGTTATTGTTGGAGCACTTCGTCATCCAGTAATGTTTTTTATGTTGATATGAATCTGAAAACATATCGTTGTACTTGCACAGTTGGTAGATCTAGGTACAGCCTTTTTGATTTTTCCTATGAAAATTTAACAAATTATCGGCCCGTCGCTGTAACCTGCAATTCTTATGCGGAGTGTAAGGATTGTAAAATCGGTGGCTTCTGCGGTGGCGGATGTCAGCTGTCCCACCAAATCGATTTCAAAAAGTGCTGTACATATGAAGAAGAAGTTTTTTCTCACTTCATGAAAACACTGTTTATTCCTTATATTAAATCCAAATATAACGAGGTGAATCAAAATGAACGCAAAGCTGAAAACAGATGCACTTGACCTTACCTCTCTGCTCAATGGGCTGGTGTTTTTCTCCCCAGTCTCTCTACTGGTACGAACCACTGCAGGAATCTCTCTCAGCCAATTCTTCATTTTGCAAGCAATTATGGCTACTATGGTCCTCCTCACAGAGATTCCTCTCGGAAAGCTGACCGATCGCATTGGCTATAAATCCACGTTGGTACTATACCAGATCGCGCTGCTCATTTCGAGAACCTGCCTCTTGCTGGCTCATGTAAGCTGCAATTATAGTCTGTTTATTTTACAGGCTATCCTCGAAGGCACAGCGGCTTCCTTTTCTTCTGGGACGCAGAGCGGCTATATTTATATTATGTTTTCAAAGGAACATTACGCTGAAAAATCTGCACATGTCGCCAATTATGGAACTGTCGGATTTTTTGCCAGTACCCTAGCTTATGCGGTCCTGTACACGCTGATTGGCATCAAGGGTCTGCTTCTGGCAACGATTGCCGCAAACCTTGTTGCTGTCTTTACCTCTTTAAAAATCCCCAAGGAAACAGTGCAGCCCAGAAGTGAAACGCGCCAAAAGAAAAACATTCCCTATCCGCAGTTGTTTCAGCAGAAAAAGATATGGATGCTTCTAATGATTTTGGCAGCTTTGAACATTGGCCGCATTCTGATCAATTTCTTCTATGCGGAGAAGCTGCAGTTGTGCGGGATCAATGAAACCTGGCTCGCCGCAATTATTATGGGTTATTCTGCAATTCAGTTGCTGTCCGAACGGATTCTCGCCCGTACCAAGCCTGAACACTATAATCAAATGATGGCACTGTTTTTCATTCTGAGTGGAATAGCCCTTGGTGTGTTGGGCTTGGTCAATGTGCCGGTTTGGACTATCCTATTTATGCTGATCCTTCCGCTTTTTTTGGATATTCCATCCTATCTGCTGGGAGAAGTCCAAAACAGCATTGTAGATGCTGCCGGCAGGGAAGACAATCGCGCCGAGCTGCTTTCCGTCTTCAACATGGGCGTCAATGTTACTGAAATTTTTTATCTGTTTGGCTCATCACTACTGGTGAGCGCCGGGTCAACGGCTTGTTTTGTCATCCTCGGTGCTTTTATGACCGTAGTTGGAATTGGCATCTGTCTTTCTGTGAAGAGCGCATGGTTGCTTTCACTTCAAGAAAAAAAGAACGGCAACTAATTTTAGTCTACAATATCAAGAGGGCTTATATATGATGTCTGGATACATCTCCGATTGCCTAGGAGAAAATTTCAGTTGTATTCAACCCAAGCCAATATTACCTCAAAAATTCAATTGGGATGTCTTCATGGCCACACTGATTCCTACTGAAGGGTGTAATTTTCAGTGTTCATACTGCCACAAAAACCACCCGGCAGCCAGTATGACTCGTGACACACTGGACCGAATTGAGGAGTATATAACTGCACAAGCGCCGCGCTATAAACAGGTCATACTTGCATGGTTTGGAGGTGAACCTACTCTTTGCAAAGACACTGTGCTGGAAGTGTCCAACATTGTGCAAAATCTGCAGAAACAGTATGGCTTTCACTATGCTGCCAATATGACCACCAATGGTTATCTGCTGAATGACAAGCTATTTCGGCAGTTCTATCAGGCAGGGATCACCAGCTATCAAATTACAATTGATGGTTGGAATCACGACAAGACTCGGCCCCATGTATCCGGCAAAGGAACCCTGCAGACCATCATTAACAATCTGGCCTCTCTTTCCAAGTTGCCGCCGGCAGAGTATTCCTTTCATATCACGCTGCGCCACAATATTCTGGCCGACGATGAGGACTACAGTTGGTATGATTATCTGTACCGTCTGTTTGGGCATGACAAACGCTTCGCCGTACTTGTTCGTGCTGTTGGTGACTGGGGTGGTGAAGGCGTCCACAGTCTATCCATCCTTCATCAGGATACAAAAGATGTGTTGGTAGCAAAACATGTTGCATATCTGGATAAGATCGGGATGTCGTGTCATAACCACAGAAACGGAGCCCTTGCACAGGTGTGCTACGCTTCCTATCCACATAGCATGGTATTCCGGGCCAATGGAAAAATTGGCAAATGCACTGTGGCGCTTGACCACCCGCAAAACCAGTTAGGTTGGGTTGATCCCGAAAAAGGTATTGTGATCGACCCGGAGGTTAACTGCCGGTGGAGCTTTTCTGATCTGAAGCCCGAGTGTCGTAGCTGCCGGAATGTTTTGCGCTGCATGAATATGCAGTGCAAAAAGTCTGAAATTATTGATGGAAAGACAGTTTGCCTCTATAGAAAATCAGAATGTGTGTAATCAGTTAACTAACGCAAAACGATATGTTTATTCCTCATCCTGTGTGCTACAATTTGAATCAGAAAGAGCAAAGCACACAATCCACTGTTCATAGAGACAGATGGAACGATCACAGAAGAGGTGGAAATCATGAAGTATTATCTCAAAAAGTGCTGGCCCACTGTTACAGCGGCCTCCATCTGTATGGTTGTTGCCTATGGTTTGCAGGTCTGCACCAGTCTGGTACAGATTCAGATCACCCAGGGACTGCTGGACGGTGATCTGCGGGCTTTCACCATTCGGATCATTCTTCTTCTGCTGACCTGGCTGGCCGTGGTCCTTTGCCTGATTGCAGAGACCTTCTTCCATGGCCGGGCCGTGCGCCGGATGAACAACGCTCTGCGCCGGGATATGGCAGCGGGCCTGTTGCACAAGACCCATCAGGAGTATCATAAGCAGGAGAGCGGCGAGTACCTCTCCCAGTTTACCAACGACGTGAACCAGATTGAGCAGATGGCCTGGACTCCGTTTTTCACCATCATGGGTTCTGCGGCACAGGTGGTGTTCGGCATCGTTGCACTGGCATCCATTCATTGGCTGCTTCTGGTGATTTCTCTGGTCATCGCATTGGTTATGATCTTCGTTCCTCGTCTGTTCAGCAAACGGTTGGGAACCGTTGGCACAGCCTGTGCCGCCAGCCAGGCTGACAGCGTCAGTAAAATCAAGGATCTGCTGGCAGGTTACGATGTGCTTCGCTTCTTTGGCAAGGATGAACGGTTTACCAGCGGAGTCGATGCAGCCAGCGACAGCATGGAGCAGGCCAAGTACAAACTGACCATCAACAAGGACGGCATCGGCTGTGGTCTGGCCTATGTCAGCGCCGTCTGCCAAGTGGCCGTTGTCATCCTGCTGGGTGTCCTGATCCTCAATGATATGATTCCTCTGGCCACCTTTATGGGCACCGGTACCATCTGCGCCGGCGTGTATAATGGACTGAACCAGGTGTCCAAACTTGCAGTGTCCTTCTCGGCCAGCAAGCCCTATTTCGATAAGATTACCATCCATGCCGGCGAGGCGCAGCTTCCTGATTTCGGTCTGCCTACCCTGCAGGAAGGCATTACGGTCAAGGATGTCTCTTTCGGCTACGATGAAAAGAAGCCGATCCTGGTCCACATGAACGCGGAATTCAAGAAAGGCGGCAAATACGCCCTCACCGGTCCCTCCGGCTGCGGCAAGAGCACCCTGCTGAAGATTCTTCTGGGCTGGCTGCCCGGCTACCAGGGCAAGGTCCTTTATGACGAGAGAGACGTGCGGGATTACACGCCCGAGCAGCTCCAGCAGAAAATGAGCTACATCGAACAGAATGTGTTCCTGTTCAATACCACCATCCGTGAGAACATTACCCTGGGTGAGCACTTTACCGACGAGCAGATGGAAAAGGCACTGCGTGACAGCGCCCTGGCAGGCGACCTTGCCAATATGCCCAAGGGTCTGGATACGCCGGTGGGCGAGGAAGGCAACGCCCTCTCGGGCGGCCAGAAGCAGCGCGTGGCCATCGCCCGTGCTCTGATCCATAACCGCAGCATCCTGCTGGTGGATGAGGGCACCAGCGCCCTGGACCAGAAGAACGCCGACATCGTGGAGAAGAGCCTGCTGTCCAACCCTGACCTGACCCTGATCCTGATTAGCCATCACCTGAGCGACGAACGTAAAGCCCAGTTCGATCATGTGTACGAGTTGACGCCCGCATCTTCTATTGTCTGAAACCGGGAAGCAACGCAATAGCCGGAAGAATCCAAAGAAACCGTGCCGGGGTTTCGTGACACACGACTTTGTTTGCAAAGTCTAGTGTGTTACACCTTGGTTCCGGCTGATGCGGAAAAGGGACTGCGAGCAGCTCCGGCAAGCACCTATTCTGCGGCAGAAGGATGCGCGGATGGGGATGGCAGCTAATGGTTTCTGCCCACCCAGCGCAGGCTTGCAGAGGAACCAATGGTGTACGTTCTCCTTCCTGCCGC
>OIDA01000346.1_pt1 | contig 17829 bp, 14 predicted proteins | sample 1581451 | NCBI WGS metagenome assembly OIDA01 (sample SAMEA3882552, study PRJEB24775) | human gut metagenome | biome: human-associated habitat; feature: intestine environment; material: feces | place: Netherlands | collected 2009/2010
AAATAGTCGAAACTCAGCGTCGCGTCGCCGGAACTGACCAGCCCGAAGGTCTGCGTGAGGCTTCCGCCCACCGTGAGCGCCTTCTCCAGCCGGTTGAAGCCATCGAAATCGGGGATCACGATCTGCCGTCCGGTCGCCAGCATACCGATGTTGTCGGTGATGACGTTGGTCGAACGGTATCCCAGGCCGGCCGAGCCGCGCAGCGTGGTCGAGGGGGTGATGTTCCAGCGGATATGCCCGCGGGGCGTCACGAAGAACTTGTCATAAAACGCATTGTAGTCGCCGCGGATACCCGCCACGACCGAGAACTTGTCCTTGATCGAATAGGTATACTCGGCATAGGCACCCACTTCCTGCTCGTTGCGGTCGAAGTCGTAGAGCGTAGCCGGAGCTGCCGCAATCCACGGGGTGTTGTTGGCAAAACTCTCGCGGTAGTACTGCAAATGTCCCTGTGCACCGACGATCAGCGACGACCGGTAGGTGAAATAGTGGTTGTACATGAGGTTCAGCGAGAGCGTATTCTCATTGCCGCGGTAGTCGTTCAGCCCGAAATAGGCGTTCTCGTTGAAGTGGTCGAAATCGGCCACGAAAGCCAGGTTCGAACGCATCTCGTCCTGCTCGTCGGCATCGTAGACCGACGGGCCGACGGGCATACCTATTTTAAAATAACCGTTCGCGCCGCGGTTGCGGATCTTCGAACCGTAGAGGGGCATATCGGCGCCCGTCTCCTTCCAGTTCCAGTTCTTCTCCATCTCGCCGCGCATCGAATTCTTGTAGTCGAGCATACCGCCCAGGCGGTTCTCCTGTACGAATTTCCATCCCCAGCGGATCTGCGTACCGTTATCGGCCGCATAAAGCCACTTGTTGGCCACGTTGATCTGGTCGGAGAGCGGCAGGTCGCGGAACCCGTCGTCGTTGTGATCCATCTTACGGACGTCGGTATCCATCGAACCGTGGAGCAGGATGACGCTCGACAGTTTCTTGTCCTTCGTGACGGGGAACGCCGTCGAGATGTTGGCCTCGGGGCGCAGTTCGTCGTCCAGATAGAGGTTCACGAACAGCCTCTCGTCGTCCGTCGGCTTGCGGTGCTCGAGGTTGATCTGCCCCGTGATGGCCTCATGCCCGGCCGTCACCGACGCCACGCCCTTCGATACCTGAATCGAATTGAGCCACATGCCGGGCGTGTAGCTCAGTCCGTAGGGGGCGCTCAGCCCGCGCATGATCGGGCGGTTTTCGTCGAGGATCTGGGTATAGGTACCTGCCAGGCCGAGCATCTTGATCTGCCGTGCGCCCGAAATGGCGTCGCTGTACCCGACGGTCACCGACGCCGAGTTCTCGAAGCTCTCGGCCAGATTGCAGCAGGCCATCTTGCAGAGGCCCGCGAACGAGATCATCTCGCCCTTGACGATGCCGTCACGCTTGACGAAGTTGCCGCTCAGATTACCCTCGACCACCACGTCCTCCAACGCCACGCCTTCGGAAGCGAGCGTGAATTCGATACGCTCCGCACCGCCTGCCACACGCAGCGTGTCGTTCACATATCCCAGATACGAGGCGACCAGATTGTCGTAACCTTTTACCCGATGGAGCAGGAACGCCCCCTGGGCATCGGTGCTGGCACCGATCGTAGTACCCTCCCAGTAAACCGAAGCGCCCACCAGCGGCTGGTTGTCGGCGTCGCGGACTACACCCCGCAAATCCTGTGCGCTGAGGGTTCCGCACACGGCAAGGGAAGAAACAGATAAAATGATTTTGTTGATTTTCATTACATTCCGTTATTGGTTAAAACTATTTGCGGGCGGATGCGCGCAGCATCCGTCCCAAAAAGGTTTTAAGCCAATACGGGAGGGGCACGAAGGCCTGCGGAGCGCACGTGGCCCCGCATGACGAAAGGATCGCCGCGTTCGGGAAGCGTCTCCCCGAAGAACTTGAGGACGGCCGCGACCGGAGCCTCCGCAACCAATGCGGGCGGCAGGTCGGTGACCGTGCAGCGGATGAATCTCTCGTGGTTATCGGAAGAAGAACCCGTATAGAGTTCGATTTCGGTCGAATGGTGGTTACCGCAGCAGGGAGCCTTCAGCGACTCGCCGGCACCCGCGGCATCGGCGCTGTGCTGGCAGTGGTGGCAGCAGACATGCGACGACATCGTGACGCACTTGCACGAAAGCGACACATACGCAGGGCCGCCCCACGCCGTCAGGTAGATGGCGAGCAGCAACAGCGATATGAGTCTTTTCAATTTCATGCTACCTTTCAGGTTTTCCGCCCGTGCAGCGGACACGTGCCGCGCAGGTTACTCCAGCACGCCGCATTCGGCGAGCTTCGCAGCCCAGGCCCCGGCATCGCGCTGTGCGGTTGCTTCGTCCACGTCGTAACGCTCCAACAACAGGGCGGCTGCGTCCCCGGTGGTAAAGTCCTTGCCGCCGAGCGCCTCCCAAAGATAGAGCGACGAATCGTTGAGCGCCAGGATACGGGTCATGTCGGCACCGCAGCGGCCCGGCATGATAATCACATGCTCCCCCGCCATCTCGCGCACTTTGAATTTTTCGCTTATCTTCATTTGTCGAACGTCTAATCCGATGCAAAAGTATAAAAAATTCCGGGAAACACCTAATTTTTCCTACCTTTGTATTCATGGAAAGGCCAGCGGACAAGATATACGACGTGCTGAAACGCTACTGGGGCTTCACCGAATTCCGCCCCGTACAGGAGCGTATCATCCGTTCGGTGATGGACGGGCGCGACACCCTGGCCCTGATGCCCACGGGCGGCGGAAAGTCGCTTACCTACCAGATCCCCGGGCTTGCGCAGGAGGGGCTGTGCATCGTCGTGACGCCCCTGATCGCCCTGATGAAAGACCAGGTCGACCGCCTGCGGGCACGGCACATCCCGGCCGTGGCGATCCATTCGGGGCTCTCGCCGCGTGCAATCGACATCGCGCTGGACAACTGCGTCTACGGCGACGTCAAGTTCCTTTACGTCGCCCCCGAGCGGCTCGCAACGGAGGCCTTCCGCCTGCGCGTCGTGCGCATGAACGTATCGCTCGTGGCCGTCGACGAAGCCCACTGCATCTCACAGTGGGGCTACGACTTCCGCCCTTCGTACCTGCGCATCGCCGAGCTGCGCGAAAAACTGCCCGGCGTCCCGGTGCTGGCGCTCACGGCCTCGGCCACGAAACTCGTGGCCGAAGACATCATGCGCCACCTGCATTTCGCCGAACCGCATATCCTGCGGAGCAGCTTCGCACGTCCCAACCTTTCGTACAGCGTCCGCCACACCGACGACAAGAACGGGCAGCTGCTGCGCCTGGTACGCAACGTCCCCGGTTCGGGCATCGTCTACGTCCGTACGCGCGAAGGCACCGAGCAGGTCGCCGACATGCTGCGCAGGGAGGGTATAACGGCCGCGGCCTACCACGGGGGCATGGGGCATGCCGAACGCTCGCTACGACAGGAGGAGTGGGTCTCGGGCAGGACGCGCGTGATGGTCGCCACCAACGCCTTCGGCATGGGCATCGACAAACCCGACGTGCGCTTCGTCGCCCATTACAGCATGTGCGACTCGCTCGAGAGCTACTACCAGGAGGCCGGCCGAGCGGGCCGCGACGGCATGCGGAGCTACGCCCTGCTGCTGGTCTCGTCGGACGACGGCGAACGCATCGTGCGGCGTTTCGAGCAGGAATTCCCGCCGCTCGAAAAGATCAAGGACATCTACGAACGGGTCTGCTCCTACCTGCAGGTCGGCATCGGCGACGGTGCCCAGGCGTCGTTCCTGTTCAACATCCACGACTTCTGCGCCCGCGAGCACCTCTACTCCGGCACGGTCGTGAGCGCCCTGAAGCTCCTGCAACAAAACGGGTACATGACGCTGACCGACGCACAGGAAAACCCGGCACGGATCATGTTCTGCATAAGCCGCGACGACCTCTACAAACTCCGCGTACAGCGCGACGAGCTGGATCACTTCATCCGCACGCTGCTGCGCCTCTACAACGGGGTCTTCACCGAATTCCGGCAGATCGACGAGGGCGAGATCGCCACCTGGAGCGGCTATACCGTGCAGCGGGTCAAGGAGCTGCTCAAACGCCTCTGGCAGTTGCGCGTGATCCGCTACGTCCCCTCCAACCGCTCGCCGATCCTCTTCATGGACGAGGAGCGGCTGCCCCGCGCCGACCTCTACATCGCCCCCGAGACCTACAAACGGCGGCAGGAGCTGATGCGCGAACGCTTCGAACACATGCTCGCCTACGCCGCGAACGAGACCCGTTGCCGCAGCGCCGTCCTGGAAGGGTATTTCGGCGAGGGCGCCCCTGCGGCATGCGGCGTATGCGACATCTGCCTCGCACACAAACGTGCCGGGAAGCGGCAGGCGCAGGACGGCGCTGCGCCGTCATCCGACGGCGGGCTGCGCGAAAAACTGCTCCAAAGGTTGTCCCGCGGGGCTGCCGACCCGCACGAACTGGCCGCGGAATTCCCCGGGGAGGCACAGCAGATAGGCCGGGCGCTGCGCGAATTGCTCGACGAAGGCATCGCCGGCACGGGCAGGGATGGAAAAATCGGGTTAAAATAGGGCCACACAACCCACGGGGATGTAAAAAATCGCCCCGCATGTCGTTTTCCGGAAATAATTCCCTATTTTTGTGAGAATGTTCCACGGCATGACTACAACAAACTTTACGGATAAGATCAGCAACGAGGAGGCCGCAGCGCTTCCGGCCATCGAATTCAGGGGCGAAATACGCATCGTCGACAACGAGCGCGACATCGTCCCCGCCTGCAAATTCCTGATGAAACAACGCGTCATCGGTTTCGACACCGAGACCCGCCCGTCGTTCCGGCCCGGGGTGACGTTCCGCGTGTCGCTGCTGCAACTCTCCACGCCGCAGCTATGCTTCCTTTTCCGGCTGAACAAGATCCCGTTCGCCAAGCCGATCCTGCAGGTGCTCGAAAGCAAGGAGATCCTGAAGATCGGCGCCGACGTCGCCGGCGACCTGCGCTCGCTGCGCCAGATACGCCATTTCCGCGACGCAGGGTTCGTCGACCTGCAAACGATAGCCCCCCAGTGGGGCATCGGGGAGAAGAGCCTGCGCAAACTCTCGGCCATCGTGCTGGGGCAGCGCGTATCGAAAGCCCAGCGGCTGAGCAACTGGGAGGCCGCGACATTCACCGACAAACAAAAACTCTACGCCGCGACCGATGCGTGGGTCTGCACGGCGATCTACGACCGACTGCTTCACACACCCAAAATCAAACATCCCGAATTATGACACCCCAAGTATACCTGCGCAAAGGCAAGGAAGAATCACTCATGCGCCGCCACCCGTGGATTTTCTCGGGCGCCATCGACCACATCAAGGCTGAAGACGAATCGGAAATCACGGAAGGCGCCCTGGTCGAAATATATACCCGCACGGGCGATTTCATCGCCCTGGGACACTACCAGATCGGCTCGATCGCTGTGCGTGTGCTTACATTCGACAAGGAACCGATCGACCAGGCCTGGTGGAACCGGCGCATCGCCGTGGCCTACGACGTACGGCGCACGCTTGGACTCACGGACAACCCCGACACGGACTGTTACCGCCTCGTCCACGGCGAAGGCGACGGGCTGCCGGGGCTCGTGGTGGACATCTACGGCACGGTGGCCGTCGTCCAGTGCCACTCCGTCGGCATGTACCTCGCCCGTCAGGATATTGCGCGGGCGATCCTGGCTGCCTACGGCGACCGCATCACGGCCATCTACGACAAAAGTTCGCAAACCGTGCCCTTCAACGCCAGGCTGGGTGCCGTGGACGGATACCTGTGGGGGAGCTCCGACCATTCGGCGCACGTGGTGACGGAGAACGGCGAGAAATTCCTCGTCAACTGGGAGCAGGGGCAGAAAACCGGGTTCTTCCTCGACCAGCGCGAAAACCGGGAGCTGGTCAAACGCTACTCGAAGGGGCGCACGGTGCTCAACACCTTCTGCTACACGGGGGGCTTCTCGGTCTATGCCATGGCCGGTGGCGCCGAGAAGGTCTGCTCGGTGGACTCTTCGGAACGCGCCGTCGTGCTGGCCACGGAAAACATGAAACTCAACTTCGGCCCGCAGGCCAACTTTACGGAAACGGCCGCCGATGCCGTGGAGTACCTCAAGGACATCGAAGACAAATACGACCTGATCATCCTCGACCCACCGGCCTTCGCCAAGCACCACAAGGTGCTGGGTAATGCCATGCAGGGCTACAAGCGCCTCAACGCCCGCGCCATCTCGCAGATACGCCCCGGCGGCATCCTCTTCACGTTCTCCTGCTCGCAGGCGGTGTCGAAGGAGCTGTTCCGCACGATGATCTTCTCGGCTGCGGCCATCGCGGGCCGCAACGTGCGCATCCTGCACCAGCTGACGCAGCCCGCCGACCACCCGGTGAGCATCTACCACCCCGAAGGCGAGTACCTCAAGGGACTGGTGTTGTATGTAGAATAAGGAAAGAAAGACCGCCCCGAACGGACATGGAAAAAACCGCACACCCGACCTACGCCCACTGCCCGATCCGCCATATCGTCGACCGCTTCGGGGACAAGTGGTCGCTGCTGGTACTCTACAACCTCCATACGAGCGGGTGCCTGCGTTTTTCGGAAATCCACCGCCGGACGGCCGACATCTCGCAGAAGATGCTCACATCGACACTCCGCAAGCTGGAACAGGACGGGCTGCTGTCGCGCAAGGTCTACCCCGAGGTGCCGCCCCGCGTGGAATATGCGCTCACGCCCCGCGGCGAGTCGCTCATGCCCCACCTCACAGCGCTTATTGGATGGGCGGAGGAGAATTTCGACGCTATCCTCGAAGACCGGGAACGGGAAAAGATATAGCGACGGCCAGGGCCCGCCCGGCAAATCAAGCGGATACCCGCGGACAGCCCCCTGTCGTCAGCCGACAGCAAAACGTTGTCAGCCGACAGCAAAATAAGGACGCTCCCACAAAGAGCAACGGGAAACGCCCATCCGCGGAACCGGGCGCCCCGCAAGCAAGACAGCGGGAGCCAGTCCCCCCCCCGGGAATGCGCCCGCAAAGGCATCGGCTGGCGGCAACGAGATCGGCATCCGGCACATACCCTCAACAAAAAAAGTCCCTTCCGGGACTTTTCCTATTTTACCTTTTCATAGACATAGACTTCGTGCAGTTCGCTGTCGTACCCCGGATAGAAACCCCTGACCATTCCCAGCACGATGCGCGAACCCCGGTTCGAAAGTACCAGCAGCTCGTCCGTCGCAGGATCGACGGTCAGCCCCTCGATCTCGCCCGCGCGCCGGAAATCGGACATCATGCGGAACGGCAACACCGCAGCATAGCTTTTCCCGTCGCGCAGGTCGGCAATATAGAGGTTGTCCGGCTCGTCCAGGTCGGCATCGCCGTCGTCGGCCGAAATGAGCATCTGCCCGCCGTCCATATATATCCCTTGCTGCCACTGCGGCACCGGGCGCAGGTGGACTTTGCGCACATACTTGCCCGTCGCCAGGTCATAACCGTACAGGTAGCGCCCGTCGACCCAGTCGGCCATCCAGACCATATTCCGGTCACGGTCTACGGCCAGTCCGCACACCTCGACCTGCCCCGAGGCCGGTTCCCAGTCGATCGACCGCTTCCACGTCAGGTCGCCGGCATCGTACACGGCGACCTGGATATTCTCACCCTTGCCGTCGTCGAAAGTCTCGATGCCGGCATAAATCTCACCGTTCCAGACGTCGATATCGCCGATATGGTTAGCGGCGAGCGGCAACCCTTCGAACGGCTGTCCGTTACGGGCGACCAGCCGCCCCTGCTTGTCGTACTTGTAGAGCGCCGTACTGCCCGAAACATAATAGTAATTCGAGTCGGCGGCGATCCCCTGCCGGCCTTCGACCGGGAAAACCCGCGACAGGCGGTACTCCCCTCCCAATGTCTGCGCCCGGAGTGCAGTTCCGGCCGCCAACAGGAGCAATACAAAAAAAGTTCGTTTCATCCTCATCTGCAATACTATTTGGCAATCATATACTTGATACGCCCGGCCTCACGGCCCGGATTTTCGTTTTCCACCCTGCGCCCCTGGATTTCCGTGCTCCAAATTCCGCGCCCCGGATTCACACCCGGCTGCGCGCCCCGGCAGCTGTTATGCACCGCCCGGCTGCACCCGAAACACCGTCCTGCCCCGAGGCAACTTCGGCCTTGCTGCCCGGATTTTTTCATCCCCGGCTGCGCGCCCCGGCAACTGTTGTGCAGCGCCCCGGCTGCACCCGCGGCCCGATCCTCCCCGGAGCGCTTCCCTGAGGGGACTTCTGCCTCGCCGTCCGGCAACACCTGAAAAGGCCGCCGCCGCGTAGTCGGGATATACGATCGCAAACCCGACGGAGCAAAAACGAGGCCGGAGCCGGATACCCGCATCGCAGGAACCGCCTCCGGCCTATTCATATTCGCGTATCGTCGGGCTTCGCGGAACCGCGCGGGCCACCGGGCTTCACGCATCGGCCTGCACCGTATCCGGCAATCCCTGCCGCCGGCCCTGCGCCGGTGCGAACCGTTTACTTGCGTTTGGTACGCTGCTGCGCCTCCTGCTGGCGGAGGAGCTCCTCGTAGCGCTGCTGGAACTTCGACTTCTTACCCTTGCTCCGTTTGGCGGCATTGGCCTGCATGACGGCATGGATCTTATCGTCGTCGACCATGCGGCGGATCAGCAACGTCTGGCCGATGGTAAAGAGGTTCGACAGCAGGTAGTAGTAGCAAAGGCCGCTCGAATAGCTGTTGAACCACAACAGCATCATGATCGGCATCATGTAGACCATCATAAACTTCATACCGGCCATCTGGGGCTGGGACGAAGCCGTCTGCTGGTAGTTGAAATACGAATACCCGAACAGCGACACGGCCATCAGCAAGGCGAAAAGGCTCACATGGTCGCCGTAGAACGGGATCGAGAACGGCAGGTTCACGATGCTGTCGTACGACGAAAGGTCGTCGGCCCAGAGGAACGGCTGTTCGCGCAGCTCGATCGAAGCCGGGAAGAAGCGGAACATGGCGATCAGGATCGGCATCTGGATCAGCATGGGGATACATCCGCCCATGGGGTTGATGCCCGCTTTCTTGTAGAGCTCCATCGTCGCCTGCTGTTTTTTCATGGCGTCCTCCTTCTTGGGGTATTTCTTGTTGAGCTCGTCCACCTGCGGTTTTATCAGGCGCATCTTCGCCATCGAGACGTAACTCTTGTACGTAAGCGGAGAGATGACGAGTTTCACCAGGATCACCAGGATCAGGATGATGATGCCGAAGCTGGCGATATAATTGCGTAGGAAGTCGAAGACCGGGATGACGCACCAGCGGTTCACCCAGCCGAAGATACCCCATCCCAGCGGGATCAGGCGCTCCATGTGCAGTTCCTCACCGTCCGCAGCGGCGACCTTCTTGAGGATGGCGTATTTGTTCGGGCCGAAATAGAATGCAAAGTCATACCCTTCGGTCTGCACCGTATAGGGCACGGTCATCTGCGCCGAAAAACTCTTCAGTAATTCCGAACCGGGAGCCGCCGTATCGAACGCCAGGTTGGCGTTGGTGACATTTTGCGGGGCGATGAACGCCGACGAAAAGAACTGCTGCTTGAAAGCCACCCAGTTGACCGATGTGGAGATGCTCTTCGACTTGGATTTTTCGCTCATCCCCAGATCCTCGATCGAGCTCTCGCCCGGGAACCGGTACGAAATCGTCGTGTACATGTTCTCGTTCTGGAATCCCTTTTCGTTCTGGTAGGAATTGTTCGACCAGTCGATACCGATCGACGCCTGGTTGGCCATCTGCGGCGCCATATTCACCAGCCGCACGTTGAAGTCCACGAGGTAGTCGCGCTCGGGCACCTGCTTATTATATATAAGGTACTCATATTCGAGCCAGGCATCCGCTGCCACGGGCAGGCGCATCACCACCCTCCGGGCATCGCCTTCGACCTGCTCGGGCTGCGCCCGGAAGACATAGTCCATCGTGTTGACCTTGACGTTGTTCAAGCCGTTCTTCACGTAGAACGAAAGGTCGAACCTGGCACTCGCGGGATCCATCAGCTCGATCAGCTGGTCACGCTTGCCGCGGGGTGCATACTTGGTGTAATCCTTGAGCGTCACGCCCGTGATCCGGCCGCCGCGGGTCGAAAAGGTCACGATCATCACATCGTTCTCGACGGTAAACTCCTCCGCCTCCGCGTCGCGCGCACCGGCGAGGTATTCGCCCAGCGCAGCGACCTGCTGCCGGCGTACGGCATCAGCGGCATTTGCCTCAGCCTCGGGCACAACCGCACTCGAAGCTGCCACGGCCGTACTGTCGGCTACGGGGACTACGGGGCGCGTCGCTGCCGCCACCGAATCCTGGTAGGCCTGATACGCGGCCATTTCCTGCTGATATTTCTCCTGCTGTTTGGTATTGAAATAGGCGAATCCCAGGAAAAGCGCCGCCACGACGACAATACCTAAAATTGTTTTTTTATCCATTTAAAATTGTTTCGTTCTTTCGCTGTTATGAGTGTTGATATTATTTCTTCCCGGCATATTCGAGTGCCGCTCCCACAAATGCCACGAACAGCGGCGAGGGGCTCAGCACCGTACTCTTATATTCGGGATGGTACTGCGTACCGACGAACCAGGGATGCCCCTCGACCTCGACGACCTCGACCAGCCCCGTGTCGGGATTGATACCCACGGCCTGCATACCGGCACCTTCGAACGCAGCCAGGTAATCATTGTTGAATTCGTAACGGTGACGGTGACGCTCCGAAATATGGAGCTTGCCGTAGGCCGCCGCGACTTTCGAACCTTTCTTCAGCGTACAGGGATAAGCGCCCAGACGCATCGTGCCGCCCTTGGCCGTCACGCCCTTCTGCTCTTCCATCAGGTCGATCACCGGATGGGGCGTAGACTCCATTTCGCTCGAATTCGCATCGGCCAGACCCAGCACGTTGCGTGCGAATTCGATCACGGCGCACTGCATACCGAGGCAGATTCCCAGGAACGGGATCTTGTTCTCACGTGCATAGCGCACAGCGACGATCTTACCTTCGATACCGCGGTTGCCGAAGCCCGGGGCCACGAGGATACCGGACATCCTGCCCAGCTTCTCGGCCACATTCTCGGCTGTAACCTTTTCCGAATTGACATAGCGCAACTTGACCTTGCAGTCGTTCACGGCCCCTGCATGGATGAATGATTCGCAAATCGACTTGTAAGCGTCGGGCAATTCGGTATATTTGCCAACCAGCGCGATCTCGATCTTCTTGGCCGGGTGCTTCACCTTCTCCACGAAGGCCGTCCACGCCGCCATGTCGGGTTCCTTCTCGGCCGGCAGGTTCAGCTTGTCGAGCACCACCTCGTCGAGGTGCTGTTCGTGCATCTTCAGCGGCACTTCGTAGATCGTCGGCACGTCGATCGACTCCATCACGGCGTTGGCGTCGACATTGCAGAACAACGCCACCTTGCGGCGCAGGTTGGTCGACAGCGGATGCTCCGTGCGCAGCACGAGGATGTCGGGCTGCAACCCGTTTTCGAGCAGGGCCTTGACCGAATGCTGCGTGGGCTTGGTCTTCAGTTCGCCCGAAGCGGCCATATAGGGGATCAGCGTCAGGTGCACGAGCGCCGTGCTCTTGTAGCCCAGCGAATAGCGCAGCTGGCGTACCGATTCGATGAACGGCAGCGACTCGATGTCGCCCACCGTACCGCCGATCTCGGTGATGATCACGTCGTAAACTTTCTTCTGCGCCAGCATCTGGATACGGCGCTTGATCTCGTCGGTGATATGGGGGATGACCTGCACGGTCTTGCCCAGGTACTCGCCCTTGCGCTCCTTCTCGATCACGCTCTTGTAGATCTTTCCCGTCGTGACGTTGTTGGCCTTCGACGTGGGCTGGTTCGTGAAACGCTCGTAGTGCCCCAGGTCGAGGTCGGTCTCGGCGCCGTCCTCGGTCACGTAGCATTCGCCGTGTTCATAGGGGTTCAGCGTGCCGGGGTCGACGTTGATGTAGGGGTCGAGTTTCTGGATGGTCACCGAATAGCCTCGGGCCTGCAGCAGGCGGGCGATCGAGGCCGAAATAATACCCTTGCCGAGCGACGATGCGACACCGCCCGTAACAAATATGTACTTGGGTTTGGAAAGTTTCATTACTGACTATATCTATTTATTTTCGTTGTGCTCCTGGTTCTCCTCCTGTGCCTGGCGGTCGATGAGCTTCACCTTCTCGATCGCGGCGGCCATCTCTTCGCGGGCGCGGTCGATCTTGGCCTTCACATCGGCGACGAGCGCCTCGGCGTTCTTCGACTTGGCGAAGAAACCGATGTTGTTCTCCAGCAGGCCGATCTCCTGTTCGAGCTGGCGCACCTTGTTGTAAAGGCGCTCGCGCTCCGAACGCAGGCGGTTGCTGCCCGCCGATTTGAGCGACGAGACCTTATCGCGGAAACGGTTCATCGAACGGTCGCGTTCCGAACCGCGCAGCGTGTTGAACAGCGCATCGACGGCGGCCTTGTATTTCTTCTGTACGGCATCCTTCTGCTTGATGGGCACGAACCCGATCTCGCCCCAGCGGCGCTGGAACTCGCGGATCACGTCGTATCCGCCCGCCTTGACATCGGCCGCGGCCATCTCATCGAGCAGGGCGAGTTTCTGCCGGAGGTTCTCCTCGTGCTCGCCGTCCACACTGGCGAAATGCGAAGCCTTGCGCTCGAAGAACTTGTCGCATGCGGCACGGAAACGCTTCCAGATCGCATCCGAATGACGGCGCGACACGGCACCGATCTCCTTCCAGCGGGCCTGCAGGGCGATCAGCTCGTCGGTGGCCTTCTTCCACTCCTCGCTGTTCATCAGCGACTCGGCGGCCTCGCATATCTCGGTCTTCAGCTGCAGGTTGTGCTCCATCTCGGTCTTCACCCCGGCATAGAACTGCCGCTTGGCCTCGAAGAACCTGTCGCATGCCGTGCGGAAACGCTCGTAGATACGGTTGTTGTCCTTCTTGGGTGCGAAGCCGATGGTTTTCCAGGTCTTCTGGATCTCCAGCAGGCGGTCGCTCGCACGGTTCCACTCCTTGCGGGTCGTGAGCGGCTGCGCGGCCAGCTCCTCGGTGGCGGCACAAAGCTCCGTCTTGAGTTCGAGGTTTTTGACCTGCTCGCCCTTGAGCGATTCGAAATGCTCCTGATGCTGTTTGTTGATACGGCTCGACGCCGCCTTGAAGCGCTCCCAGAGCACCTCCTTATATTCATTGGCTACGGGGCCCGTCTCGCGCCACTCGTCATGCAGCTTCTGCAACTTGTGGAACGCCTCCACGACCGAAGGCTCCAGCACCAGCGCTTCGGCCTGCTCGCAGAGGGCGATCTTCTGCTCGTAGTTCTTCTTCAGGTCGAGGTCGCGCAGCTCCTTGTTGATTTTGATGAAGCTGTAAAAATTCTCGACATGCAGGTTGTAGGTCTCCCACAGGTCTTTGACGTTCTGCTGCGGCACGATGCCGGTCTCCTTCCAGCGCTGCTGCAATTCGCGGAACTTATTGAAGGTATGGTTGAGCGTCTCGTCCGAATTGACCAGTTCCTTGAGCTCCTCGATGATCCCGAGCTTGACCTGGAGGTTCTTCTCCTTCTCGGCCTCGAGGTTTGCGATGAACTCGTCGCGGCGATGGCGGTACTCCTTGAACAACTCCTTGAGCTGTACTTCGGCGCCGTCCACGGCCGGTGCGAAATCCTCCTCGCGGCCCCCTTCCTCGACGAACTTGCGGCGTGCGGCCTCGACCTCGGCGCGGCGGATGCGGTAGAAAGCGATCTTCAGCGCCTCCACATCCCGGCGGATCGACTGCACGGGCTGCTCTTCGAGCATACGCATAAAGAGGGCTACCAGCTCTTCCTTGCCCTTCCCGGCAAACTTGTCCTCGGCGGACGGCGCTTCCTGGGCCAGTTGGTCGGCAGCGGCCTCTTCAGCCGTCTCGCCCTCCAGTTCCAGCCCGGCATCCTGCGCGGCGAGCGCCGCCTCCTCGTCCGCGAAATCCACTTCGGCACCGGCCGGCACGGCCTCCTCGCCGGATTCGGTCTCCACCGCCTCGGCAACGGGCTTGATACGGGCACGCTTCGCACGCGGCGCGGCCTCGGGTTCCGCCACGGGCTCCTCCGCCGCAGGCGCTTCAGCCACGGGCACCTCTGCCGCGGGCACCTCTGCCGCGGGCGTTCCCGCAACGGATTTTTCCGTCTCGGGTTCTTCTGCCGCGGGTGTTTCCACGACGGGTTCCGCCTCCGCTGCTGCGGAGGCCTCGGTTTCAGGGACTTCGGAAGTCACTTCGGAAGTTACGGTCTGCACATCTTCAGCAGCATCGCTGACTCGCTCCTCGGGAGCAGGAAGATTCGGATTTTCAGTAGCCATCTCAGTACACGTTTTTGATTTCCATATATACGGAAGTATATAAATCTCGCAAATATAACCATTTTTCCCGGGCTACCGAACGATTTAGCCGGAAATTTGCTAACTTCGCCCGAGATATGAGCGGCACGCAACCGCGCCCAATTGCCGCGTGCGATACAAAACCTGTCAACCGGAACCATGAGCCACCGCATCCTGCTTGTCGACGATGAAATCGACATCCTCGAATTCGTGAGGTACAACCTCCAGAAGGAGGGCTACGAAGTATTCACGGCGCAGAACGGCGCCGAGGCGCTGAAGGCCGCCGCCGAGTACCGTCCGCACCTGATCCTGCTGGACATGATGATGCCCGTCATGGACGGTGCGCAGACCTGCCGTGCCATCCGCCAGGATCCGCAGCTGCGCGACACGATGGTGGTATTTCTCTCGGCGCTGGGCGAGGAGGATCAGCAGCTTACGGGCTTCGGCGTCGGGGCGGACGACTACCTCACCAAGCCGATCAAGATGAAGCTGCTGGTCAGCCGCGTGCAGGCCATCCTCAAGCGGATCGACGCCGAAACCGCGCCGGCGGAACCTGCCGCGGCAGGTATCGCCGTCGACCGCGAGCGTTACACCGTGACGCGCGACGGCAACGAGATAGCCCTTCCGCGCAAGGAATTCGCGCTGCTCGACCTGCTCTATTCGTCGCCCGGGAAGCTCTTCTCGCGCGAGGAGATATATACGAAGATCTGGGGCACCGAGGTGGTCGTGGGCGACCGCACCATCGACGTGCACATCCGCAAACTGCGCCAGAAGATCGGCGACGAACGCATCGTCACCATCAAGGGCGTGGGCTACAAATTCGAACCCTGAGCCGGGCCATTCCCGGCGAATGAAACGCATATGGACACACAGAACAAATACCGGCGCATCGTCATCAAGGTGGGCAGCAACGTGCTGACGCGCGACGACGGCCGTCCCGACACCACCCGCATCTCGGCCCTGGTCGACCAGGTGGCCCGGCTCCACCGCGCGGGCACCGAGGTCATCCTGGTTTCGTCGGGAGCCGTGGCCTCGGGGCGCAGCATCCTCGGGCAACGCGCCGGGAAGCTCGATTCGGTCTCCGCACGGCAGCTCTTCTCCGCCGTGGGGCAGGTCAAGCTGCTCAACCGCTACTACGACCTCTTCAACGAATACGGCATCGTCTGCGGGCAGGTGCTCACCACCAAGGAGAGCCTCTCCACACGGCGGCAGTACCTCAACCAGCGCAATTGCATGGAGACGATGCTCGCCAACGGCGTGCTGCCGATCGTCAACGAGAACGACACCATCTCGGTCACCGAACTGATGTTCACCGACAACGACGAGCTCTCGGGGCTCGTCGCGGCCATGATGAACGCCGAGGCGCTCATCATCCTGAGCAACATCGACGGCATCTACGACGGCTCGCCCGCCGACCCCGCGTCGCAGGTCATCCGCCGCGTGAAACCCTCGGAAGACCTCTCGCAATACATCGACCCCATACGCTCGTCGCGCGGCCGCGGCGGCATGGCCACCAAGAGCCGCGTCTCGTCGCGTGCGGCGGCCGAAGGCATCGAGGTCATCATCGCCAACGGCCGCCGCGACGGCATCCTCACCGACCTCGTACTGGCCGCAAAGGATGCGCCCTGCACCCGGTTCGAACCGGCTCCGAGGGCAGCCTCGGGCGTCAAGAAATGGATCGCCAGCAGCGAAGGGTTCGCCAAGGGCATCCTGCGCATCGACCAGGGCGCCGCCGAAGCCGTCCGCGCCAGCAAGGCCGCCAGCATCCTCGCCGTGGGCGTCACAGCCGTCGAGGGCGACTTCGAGCGCGACGACCTGGTGCGCATCCTCGCCCCCGACGGGGCACAACTGGCCGTGGGACGCATCTCGTGCGACAGCGGCACCGCCCGCCGCAACATCGGACGCAAAGGACTCAAGCCCCTCGTCCACTGCGATTACCTCTACCTGGAATAAACGATTATGGACTACGAATCCCTGTTCAAGGCCGCCCGGAAGGCCGGGACGGCGCTGACCGACGTCGAACCCGAACGCCTCGGCCGCATCCTGCAACACGCCGCAAGGCTCCTGCGCGGGCATACGCCCGCATTGCTCGAAGCCAACGCCCGCGACATCGAGGCCATGCCCGCCTCGTCGCCCATGCTCGACCGCCTGCGGCTGACCCCCGAACGCATCGACGCCATCGCCTCCGACATGGAGGCCGTTTCGCACCTGCGTTCGCCGCAGGGCGAGGAACTGGCGCGCTGGACGCGCCCCAACGGCATGACCATCGTCAAGCGCCGCGTACCGTTCGGCGTGGTCGGCATGGTCTGCGAAGCCCGCCCCAATGTCACGGCCGACATCTTCGCGCTCTGCGTCAAGACGGGCAACGCCTGCGTCCTGAAAGGGGGCAGCGACGCCCGCCATTCCAACGAGGCGATCGCGGCGCTGCTGCACGAAGCACTCGCAGCCGAGGGCATCGACGAAAACACCTTCACGCTGCTCCCCGCGGGGCACGAAGCCGTGGGGGCGCTGCTGAGCGCCGTGGGCTATGTCGACGTAGTCATCCCGCGCGGCGGGGCGGGGCTGATCCGCTTCGTCCGCGAGAACGCCCGCATCCCGGTCATCGAAACGGGCGCCGGCATCGTCCACACCTATTTCGACATCGACGGCGACCTCGAAAAGGGACGTGCCGTGGTCTGCAACGCCAAGACGCGCCGCGTGAGCGTCTGCAACGCCCTCGACTGCCTGGTCGTCCACCGCGGACGCCTCGCAGACCTGCCCGGGCTGTGCGCACCACTGGCCGGGGCGCATGTGACGGTCTACGCCGACGAAGAGGCTTTCGCCGCCCTCGACGGGCACTACCCCGCCGGGTTGCTGGAACATGCCGCCGAAGAGCATTTCGGCACCGAGTTCCTCGACTACAAACTGGCCGTCAAGACCGTCGCATCGCTCGACGGAGCACTGGCGCATATCGCCCGCTACTCGTCGCGCCATAGCGAGGCCATCGTCACCGAAAACAAGCAGGCCGCCACGCAGTTCACGCGCAGCGTCGACGCCGCCTGCGTCTACGTCAACGTCTCGACCGCCTTCACCGACGGCGGGCAGTTCGGCTTCGGCGCCGAAGTGGGTATCTCGACGCAGAAACTCCACGCCCGCGGCCCGATGGGACTGCCCGAGCTCACGACCTACAAGTATATCGTCTCGGGCGACGGACAAATCCGCCAACCTTAAATCCCGATACGACAAAAAACCTCGAAAAAACGGCAGGAAAAATAACAATCCGTAAGCATTTTTTCTGTAAATTTGCATATCCTTAAAATTTGGCGTATATTTAACTTATGATTCGTGAACTTCTGGCCGTAGGATGCGGCGGTGCTGCCGGCAGCATCGTCCGTTACCTGCTTTCCGGCGGGATAATGGCGGGGCAGACGCTGCTGGGATTCCCGGCGGGTACGTTCA
>OIDA01000364.1_pt1 | contig 16983 bp, 14 predicted proteins | sample 1581451 | NCBI WGS metagenome assembly OIDA01 (sample SAMEA3882552, study PRJEB24775) | human gut metagenome | biome: human-associated habitat; feature: intestine environment; material: feces | place: Netherlands | collected 2009/2010
CTCGGCCATCGTCGAGCGGCAGATGTTCCCATGACAGATAAACAGTACACGTTGCATATGCGGTTTCCTCTCAATCGCCATCATCGAGCTCGAGTATCGCATCTACGCTTACGCCTGCGCCCTTGCTCGCCTGCGCTCCCAGCGAGCCAACTTAATCGTCACCAGCGTGAGCGCCCAGGCTACAAGCGAGAACGCGGCGCCCACGGCGCCCACGTGCGCAATGCCAATGCTGCTTACCACGGCGCCGCCAACTGCGGTGCCAAACGAGATGCCGACGTTAAACGCCATGGGCTCAACCGAACTTGCGAGTACCATCGACTTGGGGTGGCGGCTGCGTGCCACGTCCATAAAGTGTGTGATGCACGACACTGAGAACAGGTACATGAGCAGCGCCAAGCTAAAGACAAAGACCAGCGCGAGCGGCATGGTGCCGCCCACAGCAAACAGTCCGAGTAACACCGCAGCCTGCAGCACAAACGTCACCAGCAGCGCCTTCATGCCAAAGCGCGCATCGATCCACCCGCCCAGGATGTTCGAGATCAGGCAGAACACGCCGTAGGCCATAAGCGTGGTGCTCGCCTGAACGGTGCCCATGCCCAGCACCTGCTCAAGATAAGGCGTCACGTAGCCATAGAAAACGTAGACCGACCCCACGCCAAACAAAAAGATGAGCATGCCGGTGACGATGCTCGGCTCGCGTAGCAGACCCGCCTGCTCGCGAAAGGTGGCAGGCTCGTCGGTCTGCCCAGCGCGCGGCATAAACGCCACGAGCGCGCCGCAGATCAGAGCGGCAAAGATAAGCGTGCCGTACATGGCAACGTGCCAGTCGAGCGTGTCGGCCACAAACTTGCCGATCGAAGTGACAAAGACCATCGCCACGGAAAACGCGCCGTACACCACCGAGATGGCAAGCGAAGTTTGCTGCGGGGACAGAAGCTCAGGGATGTACGTCACGCCCACGGCGAGCAGCGCACCCGAGACAGACCCCAGGACAATGCGCGAGATAAACAGCACCTGGAAGTTGGGGGCCAACGCCATGACCAAGTTGCCGAGCACAAAGACGATGCTATAGCACACGAGCAGCTGGTAGCGGCGGAAGCGGCCCGTGCTGAGCGCAAGCACCGGCGTCGCGATGGCGTAGACGAGCGCAAACACGCTGATGAGCTGGCCCGCGGTGGCAAGCGAGATGCCGAGCTCCGTCGCCAGGTCGCTCTCGATGCCGATGACCACGAACTCGGAGCAGCCGAGCGAGAATCCCAACAGCACGAGCAGCGCCAGGCAGAGCTTGGTGCGCGCGGGGGAGAGCGCGGCGGCGGTTGGCTTACTTTTAGGCGTGGTTGCGGCGGTCAAGGTTGTCACTCCAATGTCGCATGAATAAGCGGGATTCAATCCCTGCAACTCTAACAGAATGTGACAAAGGGACAGTCTCTTTGCCACATCACAAATAAGGCGCGCTGGGGGTGAATCCTCTGGCGCGCCTTTGCGTTGGCGTCAATGTTGTCGGTGGCCGTCCGGCTCTAGCGCTCGTCCACGAGCTTGGCGACGAGGGCCTTGAGCTCGGCCACCTCTCGCTCGAGTTCCTTGACGCGGCGGGCATTCTCGGTGATGCCCTGGCGGTTGAGGGCGGACTGCTCGGCGGCGTCATCGGGCATGTACTCGCGATGCTGCTTGGCGTCGAAACTCTCCTCGAACACACGGCAGCCGTTGCGCTTGATGATGCGTCCCGGCACGCCCACGACGGTGCAGTTGTCGGGCACGTCCTTGACGACAACCGAGTTGCCGCCGATTTTGACGTTGTTGCCGATGCGAATGTTGCCGAGCACCTTGGCGCCCGTGCCCACGGTGACGTTGTTGCCCAGGGTGGGGTGGCGCTTGCCGGTGTCCTTGCCGGTGCCGCCCAGCGTGACGCCGTGGTAGATGGTGCAGTTGTCGCCGATCTCGGTGGTCTCGCCGAAGACGATGCCCATGCCGTGATCGATGAACAGGCACTTGCCGATCTTTGCGCCGGGGTGGATCTCGATGCCGGTCTTATGACGGCCGTGCTGGCTGACCCAGCGGGCCAAGAAAAAGTGCTCATGCTCATACAGCCAGTGCGCGATGCGGTGGTAGACCAAGATGTGAAAGCCGGGGTACAGCAGAACGACCTCCAGCACGCTGCGTGCGGCGGGGTCCTTGCGCTGGATGTTCCGTGCATCCTCCAATAAACCCATATGGGGAACCCTCCCTTTTTCCAAAACCCCGCCCCTCTTGCGGCGGCAGTCTCTTCTGGGTATTATGATAACACATCCAAACTTTAATGTACAGCGTTTTGCTAGGAATTGCGCTCCAAAATTCCGCCGGCCCAGAGGGATTTTGATTTTTCGGTAGAGTAGCTAAAATTTGCCGAGTTCAGAGCGAAACCTTTTTACAAAGAAAAAAGCCCGGAAACATTGACACATTTCGCGTTTCTATGATAAAATATAACGAAAACAAAACACACGAAAAAAAGGAGACGCCGGAATGCTGCCCAAAATGTACGCAAATCTGAAAAAGCAGTTTGCAGCCGTTTTTGCGGTGGGTTCGGTGTTTCCTTTTTTCGTGGTCTGAACTTTTCCCTTTGAGGAAAAGTTCTTTTTTTTGCCCATTGGAGCGCACACCAAACACAGGGAGGGTTTTACCATGCTGCTTGTAAACGCTGTCAACGCAGAGGGCCGGGCCGTTGAGGTCTATGTCCGGGACGGAAAAATCGCGGCCGTCGGTCAGGGCTTGGAGGCTCTGGCCGGGGAAAACGAAGTCGTGCTCGACGCAGGGGGGCTGACCATTCTGCCCGCCTTCGTCGATCTGCACTGCCACTGGCGCACGCCGGGGTTCGAATATAAGGAAGACATCGAGACGGGCAGCCGCGCCGCAGCGGCGGGCGGCTACACCTTCGTCAACCTGATGCCCAACACCAAGCCCGTCTGCTCCTCGGCGGCACAGGCGGCCATGGTGGAGCAGAAGGCGGCGGAGGTCGGCCTGTGCGACGTGAACCAGACGGTTTCCATCACCGAGAACTTCGACGGCAAGACGCTGGATCACCTCAAGACCCTGCCCGCCACGGTCAAGTTCATCACCGAGGACGGCCACGGCGTGCAGGACAACGCCACCATGGCGCGGGCCTTCGCCATCTGCACCCAGCGGGACATCACCGTGATGAGCCACGCCGAGGATATGGAGATCAGCCCGTGGGACTACCGGCTGGCCGAGGACATCGAAACGGTCCGCAACTGCTGGCTGAGCGAGTACTACCAGACCAAGCTCCATATGTGCCATGTGTCCACCCGCGGCGCGCTGGACGCCATCCAGATGGCAAAGCTGCGCGGGGCCCCCGTCACCTGCGAGGTGACGCCCCACCACCTGTGGTTCACGAACGACACCTGCGATTACCGCGTCAACCCGCCCATCCGCACGGCGGACGATGTGAGTGCCCTCATCGACGGCATCCGCACCGGCGTGGTGGACGCCATCGCCACCGACCACGCCCCCCACTCTGAGGAGGACAAGCTCAAGGGCATGGCCGGCATGGTGGGCAGCGAAACGGCCTTCGGCGTCTGCTACACCAAGCTCTGCAAGGAGGAGGGTCTGCCGCTGGAGCTGCTGGTCCACCTGATGAGCACCCGCCCGGCGGAGATCTTGGGTCTGGCCAAGGGCCGACTGGAGCCGGGCTGCGACGCCGACTTCGTGCTGGTGGATCTGGACACCCCCTACACCGTGGAGAAGGAGAAGCTCCACTCCAAATCCCACAACTGCCCCTACGACGGTGTGCAGTTGTACGGCAAGGTGTGCGCGACCATCAAAGGCGGCGAGCTGACGTACCAAGCAGACTGACTCCCTCCGGCATCGCTTGCGCGACTCCCCCAAAGTGGGAGCTGGACGCGAGGCGGCCTGAGAGGGTGAGGATGCTGACAAAATAGAAAGCCAAAATAGAGATAAAAAGCAACGGAGGAACCAAAAATGACGAACATGGATAAACTGTACGAAGCAGTCGAGGCCCGCGGCCCGGTCTGCGTGGGTCTGGATACCGATTTCGGCTACCTGCCTGCGGATTTTGTGGACAGCACCCTGTCCAAGGGCGAGAACATCGTCCGCTTCAACAAAAAGCTCATCGACGCCACCAAGGCCGTTGCGGGCTGCTACAAGGTCCAGATCGCTTACTATGAGTCGCTGGGTCTGGAGGGCCTGAAGGCTTACGCCGACACCCTGAAGGCTGTCCGCGAGGCGGGCGTGCCCGTCATCGCCGACATCAAGCGCGGCGACATCGCCAAGACTGCCGAGATGTACGCTATGGGTCACTTCACCGGCGACTTTGAGGCCGATTTCGTCACGCTGGCTCCCTACATGGGCCTCGACTCCATCAGCCCCTACCTGCCCTACGCCGAGAAGCAGGGCAAGGGCATGTTCGTCCTCTGCCGCACCTCCAACGGCGGTGCCAAGGACTTTGAGTACGAGAAGCTGGCCGACGGCCGCCACGTCTACGATCTGGTGGGCGACAAGCTGAACGCCCTCGGCAAGGACTACATGGGCGAGCACGGCTACTCCTCCATCGGTCTGGTCATCGGCGGCACCCACATCGAGGAGGCCACCGAGATCCGCGCCAAGTATCAGGACAGCTTCTTCCTGATCCCCGGCTACGGCGCACAGGGCGGCAAGGCCGAGGATATTGCCCAGTACCTGACCCGCGGCAACGGCGGCGTGGTCAACTCCAGCCGCGGCATCCTGCTGGCTTACAAGAAGCAGCCCGGCGTCGCCTTCGACGAGGCCGCTTACAACGAGTGCGTGAACATGAAGGAGGCCATTGCCCATGCGTGCAGCCTGCTGTGAGGCCACCGTCCTGAGCCACGAGGTCGTGGCGGGGGACATCCGTCTGCTCCGCGCCCTCTGGCCGGACCGCGAGCATCTGCCCCATGCGGGCCAGTTCTTTACCCTGCGGGCGTGGGGAGCCGACGAAGCACCCTTCCTCTCCCGGCCCATCAGTGTCCATAAGTGGGAGCCGGAGACCCAGACCATCGAGTTCCTGTATCAGGTCATCGGCGAGGGCACCCAGAAGATCGCCCAATTGAAAAAGGGTGACAGCTTCCAGCTGACCGGCCCCATGGGCAACGGCTTTGACATCCCGGCGCTGGTGAAGCAGTACCGGAAGATCGCCGTCGTGGGCGGCGGCATCGGCACCGCGCCGATGTATCAGGTCACCCGCGAGCTGGCGGCAGCGGGCGTCAAACCCGACGTCTTCTTCGGCTTCCGGGATGCGCCCTACTGCATGGAGGAGTACCGCTCCATCGCGAACCTTGTCAAAGTCTCCACCGACACGGGTGCAGTGGGCTTCCACGGCTTTGTGACCCAGCTCTATGACCCGGCGGATTACGACGCGGTCCTCATCTGCGGCCCCACCGTCATGATGAAGAATGCCGCCCGCCTCTGCGCCGAGAAGGGCACCCCCTGCTTCGTCAGTCTCGAAAAGAAGATGGCGTGCGGCATCGGCGCGTGCCTCGGCTGCACCTGCGAGACCAAGGGCGGCGAGGGCAAGAGCGTGTGCAAGAATGGCCCGGTCTTTGATGCAACGGAGGTGTTCTTCTGATGGCAGACCTGAAAACGAACCTGTTGGGCTTTGTGATGAACAGCCCCGTCATCGGCGCGTCCGGCACCGTGGGCTACGGCGTCGAGTACGAGGAGCTGGCCGATTTTTCCAAGATCGGCGGCATCTCCGGCAAGGGCCTGACCCTGCACGGCCAGTACGGCAACAAGGGCGAGCGGCTGTGGGAGACGCCCTCCGGCCTGATCAACAGCATTGGCTTGCAGAACCCCGGCGTCCGGCACTTCATTGATGTGGAGCTGAACGAGATGCTGGAGCTCAAGCAGAAATACGGCACGGTGGCCATCGCCAACCTCGGCGGCCACAGCGAGGAAGAGTATGTCGAGGGTGCCGCCCTGCTGAGCGAGAGCGCCGTGGACATCGTGGAGCTGAACATCTCCTGCCCGAACGTCAAGGTGGGCGGCATGGCCTACGGCGTCAAGGCCGAGGCGGCGGGCGAAGTGGTCCGGATGGTCCGCGACGCTTGCAAAAAGCCGCTGATGGTCAAGCTCAGCCCCCAAGCCGAGAACATCCCGGAGATGTGCAAGGCGGTAGAAGCTGCCGGTGCGGACGCCATCAGCCTGACCAACACCTTCCAAGCCTGTGCCATTGATCTGGAAAAGCGCAAGCCGGTCTTCAACAATATCTTCGCGGGCTTGTCCGGCCCGGCGGTGCGGCCCATCGCGCTGCGGATGGTCTGGCAGGCAGTGGGCGCGGTGAACATCCCGGTGGTGGGTCTGGGCGGCATCGCCACCGGCCGCGACGCACTGGAGTTCATCATGGCGGGTGCCACCGCCGTGCAGGTGGGCGCGGCCAACTTCGCGAACCCCCGCGCCATGGAGACCATCGCCGACGAGATGGCCGCATGGATGGACAAAAACGGCGTCAGGACACTGGACGAGATCCGCGGCTGTGCCCGGAACGCCAAATAAAGCAAGAAATAAACGCATAAAAATGCAAACATTCACGAAATAATAAAATTAAATGAATAAATTTGCGTTTCCATAAAAAGCGTGGTACAATACTGCGTGATAAGTACGAAAAAACACGAACTGTTGAAAAGAGAGGGAGAAGTACAATGAGTGAAGCACTTGAAATTCTGAAGAGCTGTGACGCATTTCTGGAGGGCCATTTCCTGCTCTCCTCCGGCCGCCATTCCAGCGCCTACTGCCAGATGGCTTATTTGCAGCAGTACCCTGACCGCTGCGCCGAGGTCATGAAGGCTGTGGCCGATCAGGTCAAAAAGATGGATGTGGACGTCATCGTCGGCCCGGCCATGGGCGGCATCGTCTACGCCTACGAGCTGGCCCGCCAGACCGGCAAGCGTGCCATCTTCACCGAGCGCGTCGATAACGTGATGACCCTGAAGCGCTTTGCCATCCATCCGGGTGAGAAGTGCCTCATCGCGGAGGACGTGGTGACCACCGGCATCTCCTCTCTGGAGACCAAGCGCGTCATCGAGGAGAACGGCGGCATCTGCGTGGGCATCACCTGCGTGGTGGACCGCACCAAGCCCGAAGCTCCGTCGCCCATCCCCATCGTGGCCAGCGCCCTCAAGCTGGACCTGCCCAACTATGCCCCCGAAGAGTGCCCCATCTGCAAGGAGGGCAAGCTGCCGCTGGTCCATCTGGGCAGCCGCAAGATGAAGCAGGAAGCAAAGCAGACCCTGTAAAGGCCGCGCATCTGTGTTGAAACAAGGAGTACCTATGAACGCTTATCTTCTTTTGGCGAACGGCATGGTCTTTGCGGGCCAGTCGGTTGGCGCAGAGGGCGTCACCGTGGGCGAAGTCGTCTTTGCCACCGGCATGGTGGGCTTTGAAGAGACCCTGACGGACCCCAGCTACTATGGCCAGATCATCACCCAGACCTACCCCCTCATCGGCAACTATGGCATGAACAAGGACGATATGGAGTCCGACCGGATCTGGGCCAAGGGCTACATCGTGCGCGAAGCCTGTACCACCCCCTCCAACTGGCGCTGTGAGGAAACGCTGGACAGCTTCCTGAAGAAAAACGATACCATCGGCATCGAGGGCATCGACACCCGCCACCTGACCCGCATCATCCGGGAAAGCGGCGTCATGAACGGTGCCATCCTGACCACCTTCGACCCCGCCGACCCCGCCAACAAGGCTGAGACGGACAAGCTCTTGGAGACCATCCGCGCCTATGCGGTGACCGACGCCGTCAAGAGCGTGACCTGCGAAAAGCCCGAAGTCTACAACGAAAAGGGCGAGACCCACATCGTGCTGATGCACTACGGCTGCAAGCGGAACATCGTGCGCTGCCTCGTCAAGCGCGGCTGCAAGGTGACGGTCATGCCCGCCTTTGCCACGGCAGAGGAAGTGGCCGCTCTGAACCCGGACGGCATCATGCTTTCCAACGGCCCCGGCGACCCCGCCGAACCGGTGGAGGTCATCGAGAACCTGCGCCGCATCTTTGATCTCGGCATTCCCACCTTCGGCATCTGCCTCGGCCACCAGCTCTCTGCGCTGGCCGCTGGTGCCAAGACCATGAAGCTGAAATACGGCCACCGCGGCGCCAACCAGCCCGTCACCGATTTCGAGTCCGGCCGCACCTTCATCACCAGCCAGAACCACGGCTACGCGGTGGTGGGGGATGAGCTGCCCGCCGAGATGGGCGAGGTGGCACAGGTGAACGCCAACGACGGCACCTGCGAGGGCATCAAGTACAAGAAGTGGAACTGCTTTACCGTCCAGTTCCACCCGGAAGCAAACGGCGGCCCCAAGGACACCGAGTTCCTGTTTGACCGCTTCCTGAACAACGTCAAAGCTGCAAAAAAGGAGGCACGCTGAAATGCCTAAGGACCCCAGAATCAAAAAGGTACTGGTCATCGGCTCCGGCCCCATCATCATCGGTCAGGCCGCAGAGTTTGACTACTCTGGTACACAGGCGTGCCGCGCGCTGAAGGCAGAGGGCATCGAGACCGTTCTGCTCAACTCCAACCCCGCTACCATCATGACCGACCCGGATGTGGCCGACCATGTTTACATCGAGCCCATGACCCTTGAGGTCGTTGAGCGGATCCTTGAGATCGAAAAGCCGGACTCTGTGCTGCCCAACCTCGGCGGCCAGATGGGCCTGAACCTCTCCATGGAGCTGGCCCGTTCCGGCTACCTCGACCGCACCGGCATCCGTCTGCTGGCCTGTAAGCCGGAGACCATCGACCGCGCCGAGGACCGTGAACTGTTCAAGGAGACGATGGAAAAGCTGCACCAGCCCATCATCCCCTCCGAGGTGGTGGAGACGCTGCAGGACGCACTGGCCTGTGCCGACCGCATCGGCTACCCGGTCATCGTCCGCCCGGCCTTCACCATGGGCGGCACCGGCGGCGGCATCTGCGAGACCCGCGAAAAGCTGATCGAGATCGGCACCAACGGTCTGCGCCTTTCCCCCATCCATCAGATCTTGGTGGAAAAGTGCATCGCCGGCTGGAAAGAGATCGAGTACGAGGTCATGCGCGACCACAAGGGCAACGTCATCACCGTCTGCAACATGGAGAACCTTGACCCCGTCGGCATCCACACCGGCGACTCGGTGGTCGTGGCTCCTTCCCAGACCCTGACCGACCACGAGTACCAGATGCTGCGCACCGCTGCGCTGGACATCATCACCGAGCTGGGCATCGAGGGCGGCTGCAACTGCCAGTTCGCCCTGAAGCCCGACAGCTTCGATTACGCGGTCATCGAGGTCAACCCCCGTGTGTCCCGCTCCTCCGCGCTGGCCTCCAAGGCCACCGGTTACCCCATCGCCAAGGTGGCCACCAAGATCGCCATCGGCTATACGCTGGACGAGATCACCAACGACGTCACCGGCAAGACCTGCGCCTGCTTTGAGCCCGCGCTGGACTACATCGTGGTCAAGTACCCGAAGTGGCCCTTCGATAAGTTCGTCTACGCCGACAAGTCTCTGGGCACGCAGATGATGGCCACCGGCGAAGTCATGAGCATCGGCAACAGCTTCGAGGCCGCCATGATGAAGGCCGTCTCCTCCATTGAGCTGGGCATGGATACCCTGACCCACAAGCCCTTCGAGGAGCTGACCGATGACGAGATCGTGGCACATCTGCATGTGCAGGATGCCGAGCGCGTCTTCTGCGTCTACGAGGCCCTCAAGCGGGGCATCGATCACCAGACCATCTGGAACATCACCAAGATCGACTGGTGGTTCCTCGATAAGATGCAGCACCTCGCCAACCTCGAAAAGGGTCTGGCCAAGTGCAACGGCACTCTGAGCGTGGAGCAGTACAAGGAAGCCAAGAAGTACGGCTTCCAAGATAAGACCATCAAGCGTCTGGCACAGGTGGACAAGCTCCCCATCGAGAACTACCGCGCCGGCTTCAAGATGGTCGATACCTGCGCCGCCGAGTTCTCGGCCAACACCCCCTACTTCTACTCCACTTACGACGGCGACAACGAGGCCGCCGCGTTCATCGCCGAGAAGGAAGCCCAGAACCCCGAAAAGAAAAAGAAGGTCCTCGTCTTCGGTTCCGGCCCCATCCGCATCGGTCAGGGCATCGAGTTCGACTACTGCTCGGTCCACTGCGTCTGGACGCTGAAAAAGCACGGCTGCGAAGCCATCCTCGTCAACAATAACCCGGAGACCGTCTCCACCGATTTTGACACCGGCGACCGCCTCTACTTTGACCCGCTGAACCCGGAGAGCGTGGACAACATCATCGCCACCGAAAAGCCCGATGCCTGTGTGGTCCAGTTCGGCGGCCAGACCGCCATCAAGCTGGCCAAGCACATGGACGAGATCGGTCTGCCCATTCTGGGCACCCCGGCGGACGCCATCGACGAGGCCGAGGACCGCGAGCGCTTCGACGAGCTGCTGGAGCGCTGCAACATCCCCCGCGCCCCCGGCCGCACCGTTTTCAATCTGGAAGAGGCCCTTGCCGCAGCCGATGAGATCGGTCTGCCCGTCCTGATGCGCCCCTCCTACGTCCTCGGCGGCCAGAACATGATCGTGGCCTACACCAAGGCCGACGTCATCGAGTACATGGGCGTCATCACCGAGCACGTGGATATGGACCACCCCGTCCTGCTGGATAAGTACATCATGGGCACCGAGTGCGAAGTGGACGCCATCTGTGACGGTGAAAACTTCCTGATCCCCGGCGTCATGGAGCAGATCGAGCGCACCGGTGTCCACTCCGGCGACTCCATCTGCGTCTACCCGGCCCAGCACCTGACCAAGGCCGAGATCGATACCATGGTGGATTACACCGGCCGCTTCGCCCGCGAACTGCACGTCACCGGTCTGGTGAACGTCCAGTACGCGGTCTCCAACGGCAAGGTCTATGTCATTGAGGTCAACCCCCGCTCCTCCCGCACCGTGCCTTACATCTCCAAGGTCACCGGCGTGCCGATGGTGGATCTGGCCGTCCGCTGCTGCCTCGGCGAGAAGCTCGCCGATATGGGCTACGGCACCGGTCTGCACCCCAATGCGCCTTATGTGGCCGTCAAGGTGCCCGTGTTCAGCTTTGAAAAGCTCCACGGCGTCGATACCCAGTTCGGCCCGGAGATGAAGTCTACCGGCGAGGTGCTGGGCATTGCCCCCAACTTCCACGACGCCCTGCTCAAGGGCCTCATCGGCGCGGGCTACACCTTCAAGACCCCCGGCCCGGCCTCCTGCTGCATCTTCACCGTGAAGGACAGCGACAAGCCGGAATTCGTGGATATCGCGTGGAAGCTCAAGAGCATGGGCTATAAGTTGTACGGCACCTCCGGCACCTGCGCTTGGCTGAACAAGCACATGGTCCCCTGCAACGAGGTGCGCAATATGTCCGGCGAGTCGCCCAACATCGTGGACCTGCTCCAGAGCGGTCTGGTGGATTACGTCTTCTCCACCAGCGCCAAGGGCCGCGACCCCAAGCGCGATTCCGTCCGGCTGCGCCGCAAGGCCGTGGAGCTGAGCATCCCCTGCATCACCGCCGTGGATACCGCCAATGCACTGGTGGAATGTCTGCGCAGCGAGCATGACCTGAAGGGTATCCCTCTGGTGGATATTGCAACGCTGTATCATAAAAATTAACCAGTTCAATGTAACTCGTGCGCAAAAAGATGCGTTTCGTGCGCAATCCATCGTAATGGAGGGCCGCATTTGTTATAATCAACAACGCAAAATTTGCCAAAAGACGTTACTTTTGGACGTTCCAGGAGGATATCGATAAACATGACTCGTTCCCAGATGATTGAGACTGTGGCACGCAAGACCGGCTTTACCGAAGCGCAGGTCGAGACCACGATGGACGCTTTGTTTGACCAGATCGCTGACTGTCTGCGCGCAGATGAGAAGGTGACCATCGCCGGCTTTGGCCGTTTCGAGATGCGCCCCCGCAAGCCGAAGGCTTACACCAACCCCAAGACCAAGGTCTCCAGCCGTTTGGAGTCCACCTCCATCCCCGGCTTCAAGGCAAGCGGCCGTTTCAAGCAGAAGCTCGAAGCCGGCCGTGCCGCTGACAAGAGCGTCGAAGAGACTGCCTGATTTCCTACATAGGAACTCAAATCCAAGAGCTGTGCTCCCCAAACCGGAGCACGGCTCTTTTTGTTACTGACAAGCGGCGCATTTCATGGTATACTGTAGGAAAATCAGAACGGAACGGAGAAGGAACATGCTGTACAGTGAATTGCAATGCAGCGAAGCGATCCACAAGGCTGTGGAACAGATGGGCTTTGCGGAAATGACTGAGATTCAGGAAAAGACGATTCCCGTCATGCTGTCGGGGCGGGATGTCATCGCCAAGGCTCCCACCGGCACCGGCAAGACCTGCGCCTTCGGCATCCCGGTGGCGGAGCAGATCGACCCGGCCCGGAAAGTGCCGCAGGCGGTCATCATGGCCCCCACCCGTGAGCTGGCCCAGCAGATCGCCGACGAGCTGGCGGCTCTCACGGCCTTTATGCCGGGCGTGGAGGTCGCATGCGTATACGGCGGCGCCAATATGGAAAAACAGGCCAAGCGCCTCGCAGAGGGGTGTCAGATCGTGGTGGCGACGCCGGGCCGCCTGATGGACCACTACAAACACCACAGCATTGACCTCTCCCATGTGACCCAGATCGTCCTCGATGAGGCTGACGAGATGCTGAACATGGGCTTCTATAAGGATGTCCGCCATATCATCGAACTGATGAAGGCCCGCAAGCACCTGTCCATGTTCTCGGCCACCATCAGCCGCGAGGTGATGGACATCGGCTGGCTGTACCAGAAGAACGCCGAGGAGATCACCGTCCAGCCCAAGGAGGAGAGCCAGCCCAAGATCACCCAGTATATGCTGGAGACCTCCGGCCGCAACAAGCTGTCCGATCTGGCCCAGATCATCATCGGCGAACATTATAAGCGGGTCATGGTCTTCTGCGATACCAAGTTCAACACCGCCACGCTGGCCAACCAGCTGGCCCGCCTCGGCTTCTCGGTGGACTGCCTCCACGGCGACCTCTCCCAGAAAGAGCGCAACCAGATCATGCAGAACTTCCGGGACGGCAAGCTGGCCATCCTTGTGGCCACCGATGTGGCTGCCCGCGGCATCGATGTCTCGGATGTGGATGCCGTCATCAACTACGATGTCCCCGGCGACAATGAACATTACACCCACCGGATCGGCCGCACCGGCCGCGCCAAGAAGGAGGGCGTCAGCTACCTGTTCTACGTGCCGGAGGAGAAAAAGCGGGTGCAGGAGCTGCTGCGCCTGACCCGCAATACGGAGCTGTGTACCCCGGTCCACTTTGACTTCAACCATGAGCGCATCGTGGTGGAAAAAAAGCAGGACAATGCGGACCGGTTCCAGATCAAATGTTACTTTTAATTTGAATCCACTCCCTCAGTCTCGCATTCGCTCGCCAGCTCCCTCTAAGAGGGAGCCTTTTGTCAGGCCCCATCTCCGAGGGGGCTGTCTGCGAAGCAGACTGGGGGAGTTTTTTCAAAAAGCTATTGACCTTCCCCCTTCTGGAGGGTGTAAAGTAGGCGTGTAAGGAGGCTGCGGAACCGATGAAGATCAACGAAGTAGAAGCCGCTGTGGGCGTGACCAAAAAGAACATCCGTTTTTACGAGGAAGAAGGGCTCATCCACCCCGGTCGGGAGCCGGGCAATGGGTATCGCAGCTACTCGGCGGCGGATGTGGAGCGTCTGCGCCGGATCAAGCTGCTGCGCAAGCTGGACGTGCCGCTGGCTGAGATCCGGCAGATGCTGGAGGGAGAGTGTACTCTGGCCGACGGGATGACCCGCCAGCTGGAACGCTTGAACACCCGCCGCGCCGACCTCAACGAAGCAGTGGAATTCTGCACGCTGCTCCAGAAAGAGCCGGTCAGCCTCAATGAACTGGATGTGGAGCAGACGCTGGCGCGCCTTGCCGCAAAAGAGGAACAGGGGGTAACATTTGTGGATATTGAACAGGTGGACCGGAAAGCCGAGCGCATCAAGGGTGCGCTGGTGGGAGCCGGATTGTTTACTGCGATCATGCTGCTGACCATCGGCATCATGGCGTGGTCGTTCTGCGTCGACCCGCAGGATGTGCCGCCGCTGCCGCTGTTGGTGGTGCTGTTCGGCATCCCGGCGGCGTGCATCATAGGAACGCTGAAGGTTCTGGTGGATCGACTCAAGGAGATCGGAAAGGGAGAAGAAGATGCTTATCGTAACTATTAACGAAGTTCCGGGCAAAAAGCTGGAAGCGCTGGGCGTGGTGCGGGGAAGCACCGTGCAGAGCCGCAACTTCGGCCACGACATTATGGCCGGGTTCCGCACTCTGGTAGGAGGCGAAGTGACCGACTACGCCGAGATGCTCACCGAAGCTCGGCAGATCGCCACTGGCCGCATGGTCAAAAATGCGGAGGAGCTGGGTGCCGATGCCGTGGTCGGGATGCGCTACGCCTCTGCCAGCGTCATGCAGGGCGCGGCAGAGGTCATTGCTTACGGAACGGCGGTGAAGTTTGTATGAGTACGAAAGAAAAACAGAGCTTTGCACTCTATATCCTCCTTGCCTTTGGTTTGGCATGGCTGTGTCAGGTGTATGGAAGTCTGCTGCTCCTGCGGGACGGCAATGCCGCGGTTTACCGCGCCCTGCTGTCCGTGAGCATGTTCTGCCCTCTGGTGGCAGTACTGGCGGTGAAAAAAGTTTATCTGCATCAGCCCACCGGCATCGGTTGGAAAGTGCGGGGCAAGCGCCGCTACTGGCTGGCGGCGTGGTTTGGCCCGGCGGTGTTCACCGTACTGGCGGCGCTGCTCTACTTTGCAGTGTTTTCGTCCCGGCTGGACCTCTCCGGAAGCTGGCTGGTGACAGCCTACGGAGGTGAGATGGATGCCGAGACTCTGCGCAGCCAGTTGGGTGTATCCAGCCTCAGCTATATGCTGGAAACGGGTCTGTTCGCGGTCACGCTGGCCCCGCCCATCAACATGCTGTTTGCAGTAGGGGAAGAAGCGGGCTGGCGTGGGTATATGATGCCCCAGCTCAAGGAACGCTTCGGTCTGCTCAATGGCCGTCTGCTGGGCGGCGTCATCTGGGGCGTGTGGCATTGGCCCATCATGCTGCTCACCGGCTATGAATATGGTACCAATTATCTGGGAGCCCCGGTGCTGGGCCTTGTGGTGTGGTGCGTGGTCTGCTTTGCACTGAACACCCTGCTGGATTGGCTCTACGAAAAGACCGGCTGCATCTGGGTGTCAGCCATCGCGCATGGGGCGTTCAATGCGGTGGCAGCTTTGTTTACGGTGTTGACCTACCCGGCAGATGCCTACTATAACGTGCTGGGCCCGACGCCCATTGGTTTGATCGGAATGCTGCCCATGTTGGCAGCAGCTGTCTGGCTGACTCTGCGGCAGGTAAAACAAGAAGAAATGAATTGAGACTCGAACTCCCGGCGGTGTGTGCTGCCGGGAGTTTTCTATATATAAATAGGAAGAAAGCTGAAATATAGCCAAAATCCGGATGGTTTATGCCGAAAAACTGGCTGTTGCATACAAAGAACAAAAAATGACAAAAAACTTTGCAAAAAGACTTGCCAAAGCCCCTTGAATATGGTATTATATGTGAGCGCCAAGCGCTGAGACAAAAGAATGACTTCCGGAGCCTCAGCAAGAAGCTAAAGAAAAGAACCAATAGACGTCAAGAAACACCAAAGAGATTTGAGAGGTTTCAGGACGCTCCAAGTTCAGAAAGTTCAACAGCTTCAAAAAAGAGCTTGACAAAAAATCACTTCTGTGATAACATAATCAAGTCGTCAGCCGAAAGGCTGAGGCGCTCACAGGACCTTGAAAATTGAACAATATCGAAAAACTTGTAACGGAACCTATTTTCGTGTTGGAAAAACACGGTAAACAATTCCAAACAAAGTAATTCACACAGGACGCAAGCGATTGCGTGCTGAGCGAAGAAGATTTAACACTTTTTAAGTGATAAATATCATTTATAAAGAGTTTGATCCTGGCTCAGGACGAACGCTGGCGGCGCGCCTAACACATGCAAGTCGAACGAGAGAGAGGGAGCTTGCTTCCTCAATCGAGTGGCGAACGGGTGAGTAACGCGTGAGGAACCTGCCTCAAAGAGGGGGACAACAGTTGGAAACGACTGCTAATACCGCATAAGCCCACGGCTCGGCATCGAGCAGAGGGAAAAGGAGCAATCCGCTTTGAGATGGCCTCGCGTCCGATTAGCTAGTTGGTGAGGTAACGGCCCACCAAGGCGACGATCGGTAGCCGGACTGAGAGGTTGAACGGCCACATTGGGACTGAGACACGGCCCAGACTCCTACGGGAGGCAGCAGTGGGGAATATTGCACAATGGGGGAAACCCTGATGCAGCGACGCCGCGTGGAGGAAGAAGGTCTTCGGATTGTAAACTCCTGTTGTTGAGGAAGATAATGACGGTACTCAACAAGGAAGTGACGGCTAACTACGTGCCAGCAGCCGCGGTAAAACGTAGGTCACAAGCGTTGTCCGGAATTACTGGGTGTAAAGGGAGCGCAGGCGGGAAGACAAGTTGGAAGTGAAAACCATGGGCTCAACCCATGAATTGCTTTCAAAACTGTTTTTCTTGAGTAGTGCAGAGGTAGATGGAATTCCCGGTGTAGCGGTGGAATGCGTAGATATCGGGAGGAACACCAGTGGCGAAGGCGGCCTACTGGGCACCAACTGACGCTGAGGCTCGAAAGTGTGGGTAGCAAACAGGATTAGATACCCTGGTAGTCCACACCGTAAACGATGATTACTAGGTGTTGGAGGATTGACCCCTTCAGTGCCGCAGTTAACACAATAAGTAATCCACCTGGGGAGTACGACCGCAAGGTTGAAACTCAAAGGAATTGACGGGGGCCCGCACAAGCAGTGGAGTATGTGGTTTAATTCGAAGCAACGCGAAGAACCTTACCAGGTCTTGACATCCCGAT